>Ga0058701_10003901_pt1 | contig 11968 bp, 6 predicted proteins | sample AgamicOrMae_FD_97039 | JGI IMG/M metagenome (GOLD analysis project Ga0058701, IMG submission 97039) | Agave microbial communities from Guanajuato, Mexico - Or.Ma.e | ecosystem: Host-associated > Plants > Phyllosphere > Phylloplane/Leaf | place: Guanajuato, Mexico | collected 2012-06-04 | reverse complement strand
TAGATAAAGATTTTTATTATCATCAAACAAAAGATAAATACAAGGACGTCAAGGAGTTTTTTTTTCTTTTTTTTTTAAATCGTTTCAGAACAAAGTCAACAGGGTTAAAGTCGCGGTCGTCGCATCCAGTCGCATATATGTCAGATCTACATATACGCTCGTCTTCGGAACGCCATATATGTAGTCGACCTCCGATTCATATATGCAAAAATACTGCATATATGCGGCATATATGGAGCATGTTACATATATGCTAAACATTAGGTCGACATATATGTTACCGGTACATATATGTAAAATATATACATATATGTAACATATATGTCGCATGCATAATTTTTTTTTCAAGGTTACCAGTAACGCCTCCAATACCTCGCATTTCGACGGCCGGATGCATTTCGTTTATAACCGAACGTTTCCTTCTCGCGGGACTATACTGTAAATGTGTTCTTCAGTTCGTTATAGCCGAGTTTGTACGTTATAACAGAGCGCCTCCTATACTAACCCATACATTTTTCAAGGGACCTGAAAATTTGTTCGTTATAATCGGGTGTTCGTTATATCCGAGTTCGTTATAACGATGTTTTACACTAAATAAATAAAAATAAAAAACGTAAAGATAATTTCCTTTACCGAATCCGTGCACTGGAATACCGGCTCTTTGGCTTATGTGTTGAATCCAGAACCTCCAAGCGCACACCACCAATTAGTTGTTTACATGGCGTTGTCCGCGATGTACCCTGTTCCCATGGCAACATTATTGAAGCTTCCCCAAGGCCTCCTCCATTCGCATTATTACCACGCACCGCACGGCTACACCAGAGGGCCTTCTGGGACACTAAAGACCTGTATATTTAGGCTACACTATATAAGAAGGCCCGCCACTAAAACCAGTGATCGGCTATGAGAGTGACATTCGGTTGGTCTCTACTAGAAGGCTCTCTAGTCTCTACACTGCACAGCTGTCTTTTTTTTGAAAAAAGAAAAACTTAATTCAGCTATTAGCGGAGCCACAAGTAGTATCTGAGTTTTTCTCGCGTTCTGTTAGTAGCCTATCTTGCGTCATTTTGCAAACAGCTGAACCGGACAGGAATAAAACGGGATGGGGGGGGATCAAGGACTTGATAAAGAAAGGGAAGGGGGAGTAGTTTATAAACCAAAAGTTAGTGTAAGAAAAAAAAAGAGAGAATGAAACGAATGATTCAAGCCAGGCGCGAACTCCGCGCCGCACAAGTATATAGTGTAGGCACGCTATGCCCCCGACTATCGCGCAGCTATCAGGGCTGGTGATTTAAAACTGCGCTTTTCCGCCTCAATAAACGATACGGCTAGCTGCATTACGCTACGCTCACGTCCAACGCTGTGCACATTTAGGTGAAAATAGCTCCTTTCAAATATCGCACGTTTAGCGCTGATTGGCTGGCTGATAATGGCAAATAACTCGAAAACGGTGTGTTTTCGACCCCATGTTCTTTGGTGCTTTAGCCTTAGGGTACCAAGACCGATTCAGGATTTTTGGATGCAAAAATAAAGTTTATACACCCTGTATAAGGAGTGGAGAATTCCACAATAGAAATTTACAGTGTAGCAAAATATTTGCACCCACACATCCTTTTTTGTACAGTACGCGGGATGAGGCAAGAATGACGGCAGGGCTGGGCTACGAACATAAATTCTGTAAAAAGGCTTGACCGCAAGACACTATGCAATCAAAAACGATCAGCAATGCGTGCCGGTAACGTAGCAGCATGAAAGACAGTAGTATGCGTTGTTTCTGCCCCACAGAACTCACCGGCGAGCGCTTTGCAAAGCTCCTTCCATACATAAATTTTACTCGTAGTGAAAGACGCCTTGTAACAGAGCTCAAAAGTCGAATAAAAAAGAAGTGCGAACCCCGAAAACATCTTCGGACATACCCACGAATAGAAATGTTTATGAATTTGGGATCTTTCAGCCGTTCCAATGAACGTAGGCCGCACCACACGGACAAGCAACTCGGGAACAAAGGGGTTTCCAGATTCCGTAACGGTGACAAAAACCAAATCAAATTCACGTTATGTCTTTATTAATCCACAATTAGTTGTTAATGAGCAAGCATTAAACAACTTCGCCAGCTCAGCTCCCGTAAGGTCTGTATAGCATATAACTTATGACCATGTCCTGATTTCAAAATGAAAATGCGACTGATATTCATTCATTTATTCCAACCGGTCAAAATCGTTCGATTTCGCCTTCACGACGTCTGCTCCAGTTGCCTCTAATGCGCTCTTGAAATACGTGCTAATATTTACAATCCGTCATCACAAAAGTACTATTTCAATCTTGAAATAAATTTTAGTTGCACGGAGTACGAGTATCGTATTGTGTGTGACTGGCTGCGGTGACATGCTGTTGAATGTTTTGAGACTTGAACCAAGCCATCGATTAGCTAGGTCATCCCTCGTTCCGTAAGGCATTTACTTAGTAGTCAAATTTTACACCTACAACCTTAGAGCAAGACTTGTGAGCGTCAATCCGTTCGCCAGGAATTCGTTTCACTCAATTTGTGAGACGGCTGAGGGCTGTAACAGGAGCACTTGTTAAGCTGATTCAGCTGCCGTTTTCAGAGTTAACAAAAAGTTACCCTCCACAACCTAAATATAGTCTCTCGGTAAATTGTGGAAACAGTAGGTGAAATCACAAGTGAGAAGGAAAATAAAGTACAGTAAGTACCATACTGGATGGCCAATTCAGGATAGTATGGAAAGAAAAGACAGCTCTAGCGCTCCAAAGAATCGATAAAATATTTGGATTGAAGAAAGGGAACAATAGTCCTGCATTGCTGACCCTCAACGCGAGCGCCCCCTGGACGAGGGCGCAGGGAAACACGATGCAAAAACAACAATTTGAGTTAACAACCTCTAAAAATTTAGCAATTTCTGGTAAAACAATTCATGTAATAACTGTAGTGCTAAAAAGAAGCCAAGCTTAAAACAAAGCATCACTCTCGCAAGTCTCGTCCATAAATAATCTATCTTTATTCAATTTTGTAGCAACAGTACCATAGAGATGTCAGTTGGAAATTGATTATACATGCTTACTAACCATATCATGGGTGACCAACATTCTTAGACAAGAAAACAAGCAGTAACAGGGCCCCCAAGATAAGACTGGTAGTATAATTACATATGATACAGTTCTGGGATTCAAGTAGACGACCTGTTTTCCTTTATAATGTTTTCATATTACAAGAAGAAAAACGTGATTTGTACACATTGCTAAATGCTGATTTGATATAGGAAGCCACCGGCGAAAACACCACGGGCAACGACTATTTAAAAAGGGCGCCCTCAACAATCAGGGCCCTCCACGTTTAAAAAATCATAACCAGATAAAATGACACTTGCTATGGGAAAACTTGCGGCATACCACGCGGCAAGTTACGCCAGTTCCGCTCCCAAGGAGATTTGTAGTTATCCGAACCAAATGTCATGATACAGAAAATTTCATTTACACAGGCGCGACCATCGCTACTGACATGCGGCATGTCATATGACATGAGAAAAAACAATTTCCGCACGACTTAATAAAGAATCACAGAGTTAATTTACTTGGACAAAGTACATTGTAATCAACATGCAGCTTGTACAAAATATAAATACACGCAAACATGTGTGTCAGACGCCCTCATCTACAATAATCATATTCACGTTCGTGCGTCTATCGAAAAGAGGAATATTGAGACAAGAGACAGTCCCGACTGCAAGTTGAGTTTGTGATGCGACTGACTTAACAGTCACTAGTTAGTATTGCATTCGGCACCTATCTACCAACCAATTTCATTTGGCTTGTGGCTCAAATGTTTGACACTCACACTGGTTGCTCCTCAAAGTAGCACACACCACACACTTGTTCAAAGCGCAACAATCATGCCTCGTGCCTCCCTCCTTCCCGCGGTGGCTTAACACGCTTACGAAGCTACAGCTCAACATCGGACAATGCTCTCATTCGCCACATTTCAACACTATTAAAAAATTTCATCGCGACGAGCAAGTTGATTTAGTCAGCTCAAGCGCACTGCACGCACGAGTTGAGGTGGGGCTAGTCGATGCTTGACGCCTTCCGCCCCCGGTCACCTCTTGGCCACTAAAGTCAGTTGCAGAATTTAAAACATCGTAGTTTAGAATGTCCCCACTGGCTTCGCTCTTCTCAAATTGATCCCTCCTTTTCTATTCCGATAGTAACTCTGTTCTGCTTCACTCTGAAGTTCATGTGCTGAAGCCTACCGGCGTTCAGTCCAATAGTCCAGTTATCAAAGCAAACTTTTCATTTAAATACAAACAAAACCATAAAAACCTTTTTAAATGAATGGCAAAATGATAGAAAAGGCAAAAACAAATATAAAAAGTCAAACTGCGATCGTTTCTCCATACGGAGATTTGACATCTGTTAACCACAAGCGGAAGGTATAGTCTGTATTTTGGTTGCAACACTCAAAATGTTTCCTTTTCAATGGGCCTTCTTTCCTCGTCGTTGCTGTCGCAAAGGCGTCAGATTCTTCTAGATTAGCGCGGTTGAGCATCCTCCCACCCCTCCTCTCGGACCTGAGCAGTCGGACCTGAGCCGGCTCGCTCTGGACCTCCAGGTAGGTTGGCATTAGCAAAAGATGACGGCTACTATGGAGACACGCGTCACAAGGATAGCTGCCACATCAGTCTTTAAACTGCGCTCACACCTCACCTCTCAATTGTATATCTTGATGGCTTTTTCTAAGTAATTAAAACGTGACCTCTTGGGCGCCTTATTGATGTGTTCTAAACCTAACCATCCCCGGCTGTTTGCTGGAATCAAACAAAGACAACTTTGATAAGAGAGACATGTGGAAGCAGCGCTAAGTGGACGTAAAGCCCTTTCTTGGAGATGGAAAGTCTCTCAACGGATTTAACTAAAAAAAAGAAGAATTTCTACGATCACTTAAGACCTTTATGAATTTTGCTCTCGTTATCAAAACAGAGATGCTGAGCAAGGAATTCTGATACTGTCAGACTCACACCGACCGAGGTGCTTTACAGCTATAATTTCACCGAGAGCCTTAAGAGGCTCGTGATCGTCGTTAAGGGCAAACTTAGATACAATACGATAACCGACGGCTCATTCAAGATAGATTGCGAACGATTTTGAACTGGTTAAACTTGCAACGCTTGTTTGCTAAAAGGGACTTACGTTGATTTGGTATGGGGGCCTTGAAGTCGTTTAAGTTGACAACGTAAGTATCATCGATGAAGTTCGGCTTTGCTTGAACTATCGCAAACTTGTACTGCAACAAAACAAGGAGAAAAATGAGTTCCGAAGAACGTCACTGACGACCATTTCAGCACGTAGCGCTGCATTGCCTTCCATACTCCTTGTTCGAAGATTGAAAAATCGAAAATCGCGGAGCTGGGACACTACAGTACGCGTTTTCATTTTCTTCGCCGATACAAACCTACCTTTTCAAACTCTTTTTCCTGTAATCCTAATTTTTTCATAATCCTATCTTTAACTCTGACAAACGGCTCCCCCTGAAACAAGTAAACAAAAAAAGATTAAAATGAAGCACGCAAAAAAAAACAACAAAAAAAAACAAGACAACATATTAAAAAAGAGTTGACACCGATCTTACGAAACATACCTCCTTTACTTTAATGAAGAAAGGGATCCCGAAGGTTGAATACGTATCTTTCTGAAAATGAGCTACGGGTACCAACATCTCATCCTCTGCTAAATTTACCTCGTCTTTTGGTACCTCCTCTATCCTGTAAAAAGACATTTAAAACAACGTAATGACGGAATTCAATGCACAACTTGTGAAAAGGTTCACCAGCTGCTCCAGCCAGTAACGCGCAAGGCAAGAGATAACATAAATTTTGGAAACGCTCATAGCCAGTCAAGAGAAGCCATGAGCTGGTCATTACGAACTTGAGAGAAGTCATTTGAGAAAGCGTTCCGAAAATTTTGTCTCCATTGGCCATGAACGAGTTCGCCATCTTTCGGTTATCAGCAAACCAAAGACTTTTTACAAACCTGTACGTCTTAGTAGTAGGCAAAGGAACCAGTTCTTCAATGGGGGTCTCTTCTTTGGGCCCAAGGCTAATTTTACTCGACATAACCTCGCACATGCGCAGCTTCCCCGAACCATTTTCGGTGTTGCGGTCAACGTGCTTCCATATCTCCTCAAACAGGTCCCCGACTGTTCCGTTCTTGTCTGGATACAGAACCAGTTCCTTCTCCTCCTTCAACTTGGGACCCACCCACGTGCACTGCAACAAAATAACGAAGGCAAGTTAACTTCCGCGATTTAGGGTGGTCGACTCACTGTGGGTCACGTGAGCAGAAATCAGCAATTGTTAACGTTTTCCTGATCGAACATCCTACAATTCATTTTATGAAGCAGAGCTGGGAACGATTGCGAATCCGCGCGAACTCAATCGGATGCAAGCGGTTCGGGTCCAATCGGAATCGCTCGGGACCGTATTCGGTCGCAATCGGTTGGCCGAGTGCGGGTCGATCGGATCAGGCGGGTCACATGTACTCTGCGACAAGCTTCGCTTACGGCTTACGCGGTCAGCAGAGCCTTAATCTAAGCGCGCGTGTGATTTGGCATGGCGATACGCTCGGCACATGTTCAGTTGGAAGCGGTGCGGCGTTACTTAAGTTTTGCCGGTTTGAATTCGTTTTAATTGCCGATTAAATATTAACCAATAGCACTGTATTATTATTCGGATGCCGCGTTGAAAAAAACATCAATTTGAATAATTGAGAAAAAAACTGAAAGACTGTTTGTATACTTTGACTACTTTTATTGTCTTTATCGCGTCCTGTTCCTCTTGAAGGTGGCCGTTTCTATCGTTGGATGAACGCGCCGCAGGGGCCTCGATATCAGCACTCACACTGATCCCAAATTTCAAAAAGAAAAAACAAAAATAAAACCCACGACTAATTGAAAGGTGAAAACTCATCCTCACGACACGAGCTAAAAAGATAAATATTACTGTGAACTGTCACTGTCAAATGTCCCTACCCCGCCCTGCCCCGCCAAGACCCCTCGTGTCTAACTTCCCCTCTCCCATCCACAATACCGTGAAGCGAAGCAACGTATAGTCGGATCGCGCTTACTTTGTGTTTGGGGTGTCTGCCAGTGAGTTGACCAGGTTCAAGTCTCTTTGCATGTCGAAGTGCGACCAACCTTTCTATTCAAGCAGATCAAAGCTTTAGAATGGATTTTACGTATGCGTTTTATCTGTGTGCTGCGGATTAACGGAATTGAAAGCGTCCCAGTGTGGCGACATAACCTCTTCGTGCAACCGAAGAGTGCATTTCTTTGTCTAAAGTGGTTTTAGTTCTTGCTTTCATTTAACATTTGTAGCAAATACGATTCCTACGTCAATTTAAGAGATAACAAATCGAATTTTTGGTCTTACGACCTCTCTAAGGAAAATGAAACGAACAAACGCAAAGATTATACAACCGCCGATAGTGACGTCATCTTGTCTTGGATACTATGTTGCAGTCGTGTTTTTAAACGTTTCAACGAAAAAATCGATCAATTATCTTTGAGATGAACTTGAGAAACGTATTCTCTACACAAAAGCAAGATGTAAAACCACTTTAGACATAGAAATGCACTCTTCGGTGGCAAGAAGAGGTTATATCGCCACACTGGGACGCTCTCAATCTCGTTAATCCGCAGCACGCAGATAAAACGTATACGTGGGATCCATTTTAAGACTTTCTTCTACTTGAACAGAAAGTTTGGTCGCACCTCGGCATATACAACTGAAAATATTCCACAAAATACCTCTCCAACAGACTTCCACCTGGTCAACTCACTGGCAGACACCCCAGACACAAAGTAAGCGCGGTCCGACTATAGCACGAGGCGAACGATATTGGTAATGGGGATGGGCATCCGATTGCTCGGATTTGGTTCCGAGCGATCGGACTAACATCTTTTTAACTTTTTAATCTTGAAAGCTGTTTTGGGACGTCTTTGAGGGAGAAAACATCTTTTTTTGAGGTTGTAGACACAACTGCGCTAGTCGAGTTTACCCACAGTGTTCTTAAAAATAGGTTTCACGTCCAAGTAGGTGGTTAACACGTTAAGAGAAAATGGGGAATCCGCCTTGTTTTCTCCAGTCCAAACATCGTCAAAAACCGTTTCGTTGCTGATTGGACTCACTTTTGTATGTTTTGACTTGGGTTTTAGTAGGTTACTGTATTTCAATGTTTTTAAAACGGCTAATAGAATACTGTGCGTACACAGAAAGAAACAAACGTATCAACGTTCAATTCATAGGAACAACAAAAAATATTGATTAAGAAAAAAGGAAAAAAAAAAAACGATTTGATTCAGTTATCCAGATTTTTTGCCACGGGAACAACGCTGAAAAATGACGCATTAGGCCCACAGAGGCGATTTATTTTACGAATTATCAACCTGAGCAGTGGGCATGACACGATTCCAGTTTTAGATATAAAGACCGCAAAACAACCGACAGACAAGCTAGTAATACCCAATTCCAAAACCAAGCAGGTAATATCTAACTCAAAATCGAAACCTTAATAATAAACCACACCGAGCACTGAACGTAGGTTAAAGTTACCTTGAAGAGACGTTTATTTTCAAGCTCACTGACCCTGATCGTCAGTATCTGGTAAAACAACTTCCGGGGACCTTTAGGTTTGTTTGTGACGAGCATTTCTTTCAGGGTACCTTCGTAGTTGCACTTGAAAGAGTTGGCAGGTGTGTCCTTGAAGCTGGAAATGATTAAAACAAAGTTAACTCTGTGTCATGGTCCCTCAAAAACAACAGTATGCAACTCCCCCCCAACCGAACCAAAGGCATTTTTTTTGTTGATACGCAAATCAAGGAAGGCTTTGAAACGAATGCAACCAAGCCCAGCCGCCATTACAACTAAAAAAGGCCGCTTGTATATTTTGATGCTTTAATTATGATTTAGAGTGAAACAGTTTTCATAAAAAGCTTAAGTTAACGCTGACTCACACTTTTCTCACGGAATGGGACAAAAATAACTATGAAAAAACGGCCTTTAATTGAAAGAGAGATGATGAAAAACAAAATACCATCTTTGTCGAGCTTAAGGCCCACCCGGTTTTACTGTTGCTGAATTAAGGAGTGACGACATATGTTTACGGTGCATAGGTGCACACGTAAACTGGGCACATCTCGTTGCAGTTCGCGGAGGAAAAAAAATGCACGATCAAAAAAGGTACGTAGAAGACAAAACCTAAATAAAGGATCAACTGCAATACGCCACCAGAATTATAGGTTGGATTTTCCACCTCTATGCTCAACCTTGTTTCAAGCAAGCTTTCCTTACTTTATGAGTAATAACAGCATACAACTACGTAGGTTAGAAAATAGCAAGAGCCACATGTGCCCCTTCGCTACCGCCCCGGTCGGCTGTAGCCAAGCCGTCGCTTCCTTCTCGGCAGAGGCGGCCATCCGCCGAGAAGTAAGCGGCATCAGGGCTTACATTGGCTTGAATTGGGTCTCTTGTGCCTCACTCGGCTCGGCCGAACGGCGAGAGGTGGAACAAAACCAGCACGAAATTCAAGTTGTCAAATGGCCGGAGCAAGCAAAACATGTTGCGGATAGCAGCGACAAGTTCAAGAAGAAGGAATCTGTCAGAATCTTACGTTTGACATTTAAATAACTGGAGCAGGGACGGATCGGTACCAAGCCTTTGAGCTAGCGCATTCACCACCTCTTCGTGACGCATCCGCTGCGACAAGTCCATGGTGAAGCCGGGATCGTTGGGTATTGATTTATCACAGAAGGTCACCTCAACTCGATTGAACAGATCTCTGCAACGAAACCACACATCTAGAGTCTTCCACAACATCACTAACCACGCCCATTTCCCCCTTCTGGATTCTCATCACAACGCACTTGAAATAGTCTTTACACGTCGGCAGTTCATACGGAGTCCCTTCGTCGTTATTCTCTTCCTTTTGGAAAACGATAATGTCTCCGTCCATCAGTTCGTCGAGCACCTATAAGACTCAAATGAATTAAAGGTGTTGAACATCGGACACCGGGAACAAAAACACGCATCGCGACAAATACACAAATGTTACCTTTTCTAGTGGTTCGGACAAATTTTCAATTTTTTCGACCGCGTTGGGCTTGACTTCTTCGTAGAGAGCCAGCTCTGTATCTGGAGGGAAGCCAGCTCGCTTGTTCAGGGGCCCCAGGAGGTCCTCTGCCAAACAAAAATGCGCAATCGTTTCATCTCTTAGTCAGGAAAAACAACGCACTTGGGAAAAAAGGCTCGAGTTGGAATACATAACGGAAAGAGCATACTAGAAAGAGACTTACGGACTTTGGCCGACACCTTCATGTAATGATGGCCGCAATAATAGATGCGCTTATTTTTGGGATCGTAGAGTTTAAAGAAGAGTAGGACATCGCCTTCCTTGTCGAAGTTGGGCAGCACCGTCATCGGATCGTCCGGAGAGATGACCTCTAGGAATATCGTCCAGGGACTTTGGCTGTCCGCGATCTCCGACACAGACTTGTGTCCATCAGCTTCCACGTCGATGATGACAGGTCTATACGTGTCGTTCCTCCTCAACTGGAACGGCCAAGGCCGCATCTGATCCACAGGGTATTTCTGCCCACAAAAACGTCCACATGTCAAGCAACCCTCGCCACAAACGCCCCCACACCAACGTTGGAAACGTTCCAATCTCTCCGAGTGAAACCTCACTATGACCACGTCGAGTGTTTGTTGGATTATCGTCCACATCATTACGACTTTAACGATCCTTGCCCAAACGCTTGATTACACTTTCTTATAAAAGTTGCACTTCCCACGACGTGTTCTACCCCAGCTCAACCTTCCCTGACATTACAAACGACACACAGACGCGCAGGTTAGATTAAGTTAACCCCATAGATGTTGCGAGCTTTATGCCTGGCTCGGCGATCATTAGGATAACTTCAGTCCTTTGCGCCTCGCTCTACTCAGATTGGCGAAATAGGTGGAACACAAAAGCTGACGAGTATCCTTGACGGGACTGCTTACGAGTACATCGTTCCCACCTTCCGATCTTCCCAGGCAAAATCGGACTTTTCTTTTCCCACAACGCGTACAAGTCGAGGGTTTGCTAATTAGCTACAATAATGCCTTGCGACCCCGGCGCACGGCATTGGTCTGGAGTAAGTACTTACTTAAACAGACTATTCGCTTCATTTCGTCAGAATGCGCTGATCGGTCGGGCAGGCCCCATGAGAAAAGCATTGGGATTTGCAGCAAAATAAAAGAAATCGGGAAGAAATTTCATCAAAATGGCGTCTGCTAGCGCGAGGAGCACAGGATTGACGTGTCTCTGTGTAGGAACTTCTTACTAGTTCTTACTAGTTAGAGGGTCGCTAGTCGAGGGGCAGACATTTATGTGATGACACGCGTGTAACTCCGTTGTCGGTGAGTCGAAGTCAAACGGTACCGCCCGCCTAACCTGCACCTTACATGATCGCCGAGTCGCCGGCGATTTTTCACAAACGTGCGCTTCCAGACCCTCTGGTGAGAAAGTCTATCTTTTCACTATCTCAGGGTAAAGGAATCAATTTTTCATCGCCATCCTTAACTTTGGTCGTCAAGTATCGCCGACTTCAATTAGGAAAAACCCGATTTTCACAAGCAGAGATCGTGCAACACCTTCCTCCGCTTCTACCGGTCCGATTTTCACCACAGTCGAAGATACTTCAAGAGAATAGCTAAGCCTGGTGATCAAACTTTAGATCCCCCTACAGAGACCTGCAAGTTGACTCTCGGGGGTCACGCCAATACCGCCTGCCCGGGCTCACAAGGGAACCTCACCAAGTGTCCGCCTCCGATTTGTTTCAATTTACGGGTGTTAAAGGGAATGTCAAGGAATGAGTTTTAAGACAAAAATTAGCTGCTGAAGTTGATAACTACTACGT
>Ga0058701_10003900_pt1 | contig 11968 bp, 4 predicted proteins | sample AgamicOrMae_FD_97039 | JGI IMG/M metagenome (GOLD analysis project Ga0058701, IMG submission 97039) | Agave microbial communities from Guanajuato, Mexico - Or.Ma.e | ecosystem: Host-associated > Plants > Phyllosphere > Phylloplane/Leaf | place: Guanajuato, Mexico | collected 2012-06-04 | reverse complement strand
TTAAATTCATCGGATGCATTTAAAGTCTTAAAAATTTTACATAGAGCCTACATTTCAACTATAATTTAATGTTATATCAGTTTTTTTGAATTCTGGGACATTGTCAAGAGCCCCATTCTTATGAATGAGCGCACTCTTTTAAACCAGTGAGAGTCTCTGAGATTCAGCGAAAATTCACAGAATTCCAATCATTAACTGCATTTTTTCAGTGGTGCTATATTGACTAAAATTCTGGAAATTTTCCCCGAGTCTCAGACACTTTCACCGATTCCAATTTAGAGTGCAAATAAATACCCCAACTCACCAAATGAATGTATATTACACATATTGTAGTTTGTTTTATCTCTAGATCGGATTTTAAAAAAGGAAAAATAAAAAACGCCCGACAAATAATGCTTGCCATCGACAAAGAAAAGAAAGTGCCTCATATTTACCAACTTTTTCTGGAGCAATTTTATCGGCCCACACCTTGCGGCGCAGCGCGGCGCAGTGGGGAGCTAGCTGCAGCGCGCACCCACAAGCAACGCGCCACTTTAGTTTAGGAAATCGTTTTGGGACGCGGCCCCAACGGGGCTCCCAGCCAACCATTTACCGATAGCAAAAATCGTTTAAGAAAGACGATGTTACCGAACGCATCCCTTTGCCCACTAACCTACATCTTAAACCTTCCCATCAAAGTCACTCGCACAAGGTTAATTGCAAAAGATGCATTCTCTACATTTGCCCCGTCTTACGTTCCTGATTGTGAGTCGAGCGAAGTGGGACTAAAAACACCTGCTGTCTTGGCTATACATACATCTTTTCCGTTGCACGCAAGGATTTTAAAATCCCATTATACTCGCGAGAGCTGTCAACAAAACAAGACCCGGACCAATTTGCATGAAAATTTTTCTGAACGTTGTCAATAACCTGTGGAAAAGGAATATAAGGTAAATCGGAGGTATTTCAACCCCTTTACCTTTCCAAAAAAATGTTTAATGGTTGCGCGAAAGGAATACATAACCAATATCCCTTTCAGAATACAACTATGAATAAATGGCACGCACTGTTACAATCTTTTAGCTCGAAAAGAAACTTGGACAATATGTTTCAAGATTGTAATTATTTTACGATTACGTTACGCCGAAAGGGAAATTCTGTTGCTCAATACACTGTTCGCGATGAATTACCTTCGGCAATATGGCTGCTCTCTTCGCAGATTATCCTGTGTTATCGTGTTGGGAAAAGTTATTTTAGGTTTCTAACAAATACCATTTAGTATTCAATCTGAATCTAGCTTGATTCCAAATGAAATGTGAAAATGGCACTCGCACGTTATCATCAAAAACATTAAGTCTGCCAGTCCCAAACTTCTAACACCGTCCACATTAGGGTACCATATTTGGCATTATTTTTGCATGGAAAAGATGTTGAAATACCTCTGATTTACCTGATATTCTGTTTTCGTAGGTTATCGACAGCGCTTACGAAAATTTTCAAGCAGATCGGTGCAAAGTTGGCTGGTCTTGTTTGGTTGACAACTCCCCTTCTCGGAATCGAATGGGTTTGAGCGACGAAAGGCATTCAAATGCTCACCTGTCACATTTCCGCAGCTCAAGTTATCTTCGTCCATGATACATATTATTGGTACTCGTTTGCAGGCTTGTACGTCCAAGGCCCTTTTAAACGCATCACAACACATCCACTTGGCAAATGCGCCCCATTCTACTGCACGCGGTAGAGCTCCGGCTATCTCCACCTCGCCGCTCAGTAATACCAACATGCACTACACTAGGTCTTTCGTGGGTCAAATCACTACATCTTGTTAAACAACAAATATGAGTAATTTCAGATTGGACACTAAACACTAGGCACTCGCGAACAGCTACTGGCGCAGCGAAGGGAACTAGGTCCGGGATCGAACAAAGAACTTCAAGCTCAGGCGACACCGGGCGACACACATGCTACGTCGCAGTAGCCCCATCTCCCCTCTCCCTCACTTCCACGTCTTTGACTTCCGCGGGACGAGCAGGTAACGAGACCAGCCGACGCGTTCGAAAACGGCACCCGACGATGTTTTATCTGTCTTACACATGGATCTCTCATAAGAGAGAAAGACAGAAAACCCTTCGAGTGGTGTTTCCGAACGCAGCCTTCTGGATGCCGCGTCCCTTGTCGCCCCTGGCCCCTCCCCCCTCTCCCGCGCTAGGCTACGTTCGAAAACCACACTCTGTCTTTCTCTCATATGAAAGCTCCATATGTAAGACAGAGATAAAACATCCTCAGATACCGCTTTTGAACGCGTCCTTGTTTGCGATTGGTGTTGGTTAGCGCGTTTAAGTTCAAAGTGAAAACCCAAGGGTTGACCAGAGGGACTCATGAACTTAATAATGCCCTGTGCACACTTTCAAAGAGCCCTTTTGCGAATATTGGCGCGTGGTCAACGCAAGCCTCATGCGCTATTCATTGCATAGTGTGCCTGGTGCGAATTTTGCGCTGGTTGACATCGAACTTTCTTTAGAAAGTATGGGGTTGACGGAAACCATGTTGAGCAATGAACTTGGGCGCGGATAACCATCTCATGGGTTATGCTCAGTTACGGTGTTGACGGTACCCATGATTTCCCAACCCCCAGGTCAAGCCTCCCCGGGTTGACGTATCCATGCAATCGTCCATGATATCCATGCCGAAAAATCCATTCACTTAAAAATACTCGAATGGACATCCATGGTTCAAGTATATAGCATAGGCGCATGAGTATCCTTTCATTTATTTTTAATAAATTGGGAATTTGGCATGGATATTGCATGGACACTTCAACCCGGGTCTCCGAACGATAAAAGCACTAAATAAAAAAATGGTAGGTTTTCCGTCGCCCCGGGTAGCATTATCCAGCAAATATAGGACGTTTTCCTCTTTTTTTAAAAAAAAAGTTCCTACATAGCTTACATGACAATCTAATCAGGCTAAAATAACGCCGCCTTACCTAAACATGAGTCAAAGCTAATAACACTAAAATAACGCAAAACCACGATAGGATAAACATCGTAGGACCCACCAATTTTCAATCGATTTTTTTAAAGGTATCTTTTATTGCCCCTGAGAGGTAGGCAAACCTAGCTAAATTATTTGGCTTACTTCCTCTGATTGATTCATAAGTCGGCTAAAACAAGAGTCCGCAAAAGCACTTTTTGGATGGTGCTGGAGAGGTAGTCAATAACGACGAAGTAAAGCTTCTTTGAGGTTATTTTATGTCATTACAGTTTACATATGTCAAAATCATACCTGAAAACAGATAAGTACCAGCTTTACGCAATTTGTTAAAACTTGCTCTCGCTTCTCCTTGAGAACAAACAATTCGCAAAACCGCCTTGTACATAAGAGTCCGGTGCTATCTGTTATACAAACCTACTCTGATTATGTATACTGTATATATAAGGCGATCAATCTTGTCGTGGGGGGTAAGAAATAGAGATATTTACAAAGCACATGAAAATCCGGTAACAATTATTAAGCCTTACAAACAAAGCTAATCAGTCATCGATTAAGTAAATCACCTCAGTCCAACATTAGTTTAATTTAAGTAGGAACCAACTGTCACTTTCAAGTAGCCGTTCATCTAAGGCACATCGAATTTTGGAAAGGAGCCAAATTTCGTCTCGTCGAATGATTAGTGAATTAAAAAATGTTTGGTTTCTCCTCAGATTGTTTGGCTACGAACATGAAAGTGACGTGGCAATCCAGCCGCTTCTTCGTCCCGAACGTTGACTCACTTGTCACAGTTTCAACAAAAATAAGTCTCTTCCCAGTCATATTTGCATCCATACTTTAAGCTTATCAAATATTTCACCAACAAAAGTCTGTCATTTAAAGAAAATCTCTCCAGGCGGAGTTACCGAAACCAGCCAAAATACCATATCACCCTATAATATATTTTTTTTTTTAGAATTTCTATCCGTTTGAAAATTTTGAGTTGATTTTGGCAATTTTCCAGCAAAGATCGTTCGTTAAGTGCCTTTCTCCATTTTTGGATGGTTCCCAATAGATAAACCCGTCCGCCTGCTCGCTGAAATAACTGTCTGCATCTTGTTTACAAATCAGTTCATGAAAAAAAGACTTAATTACTCAGTATTTGAAGATAGGGCCGGTTTGTTAACCGCCCGAAAAAACCCTGTTCCTCAGTGATTGTAGTGAACGCAATACAAAAGTTAAGTGTGTTCAATCAAAACCTTCGATCAGTTCGATTGCATCTTGACTTTCAGCTAAAGTGGAATGCACAGTGCGGCCCAATGGTTAAACTACAAAACAGCTCACTTGTAGTAAGATTCGTCGCCCAGGAAATAATTATGGCCCAGGTTAACCCGTATTCTAACATCAGAGACGAGATCATACACAGTAAACTGCATCACCAGTTAGAAATATGACTGTAGAAATGCATTAAAATTATTCTAGTCAGTTTTGTTATGTCCGATAAGATACAGAAATTGATCGGGATTGTTTTACACTACGTTCGGCATCGTATTCTGCTTTTGTAATTGACCTAATTGAACTGGAGCAACTCGAAACAAGTCCAAAGTTCCACCATTGTAATATGAATTCATGATTTAACGACTTTGTGCAAAACAATGACATTCTTTTGGGAATATTTCAAACTGTTTAAAAATGGCGGCGTTCAAAAAAGCACCACAGCCAGCGAATAATTATGGCTGTCATGACGAAACATAGACAATGATATGATTATTGATACAAAATTCGAGTCTTGCGGTACTTTGAATGGCTGCAAAATCTACTGCAACCATCTCAGCTTGACTTCAAGCAAACAGGGTATTCGCAATGGAACTACAACAGTATCTCCAACATTAACAGTATTCTCGACTGCTTTAACGTACTACTCGCACTTAAAGTTTCAAACGTCGCTTTTTCTACCTTTCTCCTTGTTACTTTCTACTTTCGTTTAACCTGTACGGTGGGCCACAAAAGTAATGACCTCTGATTCCATGTGTTTCTTATGGAGGAGGGGTCATGACTTTCGCGACCCACTGTACATTACAGGACGAGGATTCTCGCAAGCGATAGAAGACAACTTCAATAGCAGGAGCTTCGGTGCCCCTGTACCTCACTCCGATGTAGCTACGCTCGCCTCCATTGGCAGTAAAAAGTTACGAGGTAGAAAAAGCAACCTTTGTACTCTTAAGTGCATTCCCTAAAATCGACACAAAAACATCGACGGAGAGAAAATCATTAACGGGATTTTTGAACACTGACGAAAGTTCGATTGCTGTGACCTATTACCTACTACCACACTGAAAATCCATGCAACAGACTATATAAAGTACAGGGTTATGTAAAAGTCATAGTACGATCATACCTAACGTTTGGTTTATAGAACACACACACACGAATAACGTAGTTACATTACGAAGTTGGCAAGCAATCAGGATAGTTTAGCCTGAAAATATCTTGCCGTACTTACAAAAATAGAGAAATCGGTTTCAGAGAAGCTGGGTCAAGATAAGCCAAGTTTGGTAGCCACAATGTCAGGAGGCAATTTGCACAGCAATAAATATCTGCAGGGAGCCCCAAGACGCCGTCCCGCAAAATTTCAACACCGACAATTGTGCAAGTGTGCTTCCCGTTTCATTCGATGCTATCAACGCGATGTCACTTCTTTAAGCGCCAGAAAAATGTGTTCAACGTTAAAATCTAGCCAATGCTGCACGTTGTTTGCTAGGTCTATAAATTCGCATGTAACGTGTCACGTGACCAACCTCTTTTTCCAGTCGTTGTCAAACGCGACAAGCTCATATTTAACCCCGATTAACTTGAGAACCGTTTAAAATAACCTAACGTATTTCAAAATAGCGGATGGATAACTCGATTAGTGATACTTAACGGCTCATAAAGGTCAACTCAAAGTAGGGAAACCGCGTCAAAATGCTCCCATTCAAAAAACATATTCCATTTTCGGGGCGAAAATGTTCAAACATCAATTCAGTGAATCATCCCGTCAGGTTTCTCCCTATTTACAATTTATCAGTAAACTCTACATCCCAAATTTTGCAGCTGAAAATATTACTCATCGATTAAAACGCCTTACTAAATTTAGTTAATTATGACGAGGCGTTTGCCATATTGTACAAAGTATATTTCAAATATATCTAAAATATATAAAGCTCGTTCTTAAACGTTTTTCTTTTGATAAAAATGCATGGCCGACCAAATTATTTTTCAAGGACAAACGTATTCTGCTAAAAGTATACCAAAATTGACTTTTCTCTGTAATACAGTCACAGTTAAAAAAATTGATACCATTCAGATTTTCTGTTCATAGTTTGGTTAAATTAATTAATATGCATCTATAAAAAAATCCAAGTTTTTGATGTTGCATGTTCGAAAATTGAATTTCTCAGCTTAACTATCAGCGGTCGACATCTAGTGGGTTCACTATTAGTCTAACGGGACGATATCGCTCCTTAATATGTACTAGATATATTTAAACTTCACTGATCACCGATTTAATCACCAGTAACAACTTTCAAATTTTGTTTAAGCGCTCGTAATGGCGGGAGGGGTAACAAGAATGACTTCTAGTTGGACCTCTTGTAAGCTCGTTCTATTAATGCTGGTTGCCTACCTGCCAATACCTCTGTCCGCCCGCATTCAGCGCGGATCACCCTCGATTCCTCAACAACGCATTGTAACCGGAGTCCACTTTTGCCTGATCTCAACAACGCAGACTAGCCTGCGAAAATATCTCGACAAGTTTAGTTTGGTCCACGTCATGTCATATCCAGAAGGCAACAATGCGAGAGAGATATAACACACTGCCAAAAATCTACTCAAAATACAGTTATGCTCTCGCGGGGTTCTTAGACTTGACGGATTCAAGAAATTCAGCAACTATCACAACATCACGTCTGCTTAGTGCAGGGATCCAGACATCGTCAAAATGCTGACAAGCAGCAAATTATCTTCAACTTAGTTTCTAAATAAACATTATCAATATTACACGGGGTACATTTTTAAAACATTCACGTTATCAAGTATGTTCAAATACAGACACTTTCACTACCGTAGTAGTCTAAGCAAAAATTAATAATAATTCTTAAAATTCTTGGAATTTTCCGGTTAGCTTTCTTTCATTAAAAATTAGCAGCTTGCGAAAAACCAAATGAAAACATTTGTTTTGTAGTTTTGCATTACTTTTTTAACCGGTGATCAAGAATGTTCGATTTTTTTAATTGTTTCGTGATTTTTAATCAGGTAAAAAGTTTAAAAGAAGCCCGGCAAAATATGTATTAAATTCAAATATATTACTTTTACTAGTTCTTGTTTATATTAAATACAATTAAAATATATTACTTTTTCTATCAGTCTCAAAAGTACTGGTTGCCCGGATCGAACCGTCCGTGCCCCATCGATAACTCGACATGGATATCCATTGGATATCCGTACCAAATGTATGGATATCCTTAATCTTAGTGCGGATATCCTATGGATATCCATGTCGAATTATCCATGGGGCACGGACGGTTCGACCTGGGTGCTCCAATTTTCTGAAACCTTTGTAACTTTGTAATGGAGGGAGATACGCCAGAATAGCACGGAATAAAATCGCTAGATTCTAAAGAGATCTATCATCATGATTCTGGCTTTTTCCTGGTTCTTGAAAAAGTTGGAGCGATCAATACTTTTGAGACTGCTAGTACCAAGAGATTCATGCTAAATATTCAAAATACAGTTTACCATCAAGCCTGAAAATTCGTGTCACGGAGGGCACAGTCCCACCTTCACAATAGTCTGTCACGACAGTAAAACGGACGTTTTGGATCAACGTAAGCTTCAGGTAGTGGAAGCGACCAAGGTCGAGTCATCGGAATCGCTTCAAATTTCGGTGGCATTTCCAGTTTTTTACAAGAAAAACCACTGTCACCGAACTCAGTTTTCAAATAAACAGGATTCAATTATACGTTGTTCTTATGGGAAACTCATATTCTTGCTTTGGCTTATGTGTTTATTTAGGTTTACGCTATGTTAGAGTGATTAGAATCGTCCAAAAAACAAAAATATAAGCTCTTTCCAATGTGGAGAGTAAATAGAAAAAAATTTAATCTGTGTGTCACTGACCAAGTAACGACAATAAGTAGCATTAAAAAGCTTGTTTTAGCCATAATTTTGTAAAATTTGCGTTTTGCGGAGCTCTTCAACTCGTAAGCAAGCAAGACAGGGAAAACTTTTTAGACCTTAAATGAACATATAGACCCTTCGCAATACACACAACAACTTTCACGGGTTTTCAAGCAACTTCTTCATACCCGTCCCGCGGATCGGGCCGGTCGCGAGTCTACTACCTTAAAGCTGGCTTTCTCAAAAAATCAAGCAATTTTGGAAATTGGCCAAAAATTGGATCGAGAACAGGTGATTGACGCCCTCTCAGTTATCAGACGTTCGATTTTCAAATTCTTCACGGTTCAAACTTTTACAACCGTGTTGGTTGGGAGGTTACCTGGGTTCGCTTGTCTAGGCGACAAAGGTTGAACAGCCGAGGTCGAATACCCGTGATGGAAAACGCAATCCACTGAGAGTTGTTCAATTGGTCCGGTTGTTTGAAGAGCGGCCGGTCGGCAATTGAGGCGCCATGCCAGCGCCACAAAACAATTCTTCGTGCATCCGGATCCAAACGGCCCTTCTGGGAGCCTCAAGGCGGAGCCTCAAGGCGGAGCCATCTTGGCAGAGGCCGCCCTCCTTTGCTGTGCTCCTTGCGGAGCGACACGGCGAGCATGCACAGGCTTAAGCCGCAAGCCGCAAGAAGCTTGTCCGCGCGGGCGCGGGGCTTTCAAGATATCGTCGCTATGTGGTCGCGCCCCGTTCAGAGCAGAACGCAGGCTGTGCCGTGTATCACCTCCGAGATGAAGATCGGCGTGCCGGCTGCCAGACCTCCGTCAGTCTTGTCGTGTTCATTCAGGTCGTAGTCGCAGTCGAAGTAGTGACTCTGAAATAATCAAACTTACGTCACTAAATACAGACATCATTTAGATAACAACATAGACCCAAGGGTAAAACTACGGCGTTGGAAGACTTTGGCGCCATATAGCGGCAGCAGCTTCAAATCTGCGTCACCCAATGAGTTTTACACATCATTAACACGAATCAATGAGTCGATCGCGACAGGTCATTATATAATCAATTCATCGCCCTATTGAGTGGGCTGTTCTCGATAGTGATAAAAATTAGCGTGTTGCTATTGACCCGACATGCATTTATATAGGGAGACTTAGACGCACGTAAACCAACCTAATGCATTTTAAATGGGAGGTGACTTGAACGCACGGAACCCAACCTGATACATTTTAAATGGGCCAGTCGGGTCAAAAGACACTCCCAAAAAGAAGGGTGTTGCTATCAACCCGGTATGCATTTATACTGGGAGACTTGAACGCAAGTAACCGACCTAATACATTTTAGATGGGAGGTGACTTGAACGGGACCTAAACTTATGAATTTCAAATGGGAGAGTCGGGTCAATAGACACTCTTTAAAAATTATTCGAGGGAAAAATCTTAGCATATTTTTAGTGTTTTGAATAAAGATGCGATCATGGATTTCATCTTACTCCCTGATTCCACTAGTTCAAAAACACCTTTAAAAAATTTCAGCCTAATATGTTATCTGCTGATTTCTTTTGGTAAAAAGTTGAAAGCATCTCATTCACAGCCCAAAATTCCGATCAGTTTCGATCAAGAAAATGTGGACAGCTCATAAAATCTCGATCCGAAAACGGAACGTTCGATCGAGAAGCTCCGATTTCGGATTGGAAATCCCAGTATTTGATCGTTTTCTTAAAATCAGATTTCCGTTCGAATTTCGTACAATTCCACAACATAAATCTCCGATTGGAAAATTGGTCGGAAGACAGGACATGTGGGTAGAAACCCTCGATCAGGACAATAGCTTAACTATCCAAACCACGGCTAGTTTCCCCAGAGGAAGTTACCACAGCAGTGTCTAGCGCTCGTTTTAATGGCATTAGGCAACTCCGAGCCAGTCTAGCCAATTAGGCTGCTCTTATCCACGAGTACATTCGCATGTTCAGGCTGCCACGGGGCGCGGGAAAGTTTGCAGCTGCAGGCGGCTCGCCTTAGGCGACTCACCTGGCAGTCGAGGCAGCGACAGTGGTCAGTCATTTTGCAGGCGATGCCCCACTGGGCAGCCACCGCTCGGTACAGGCCTTTGCTGGACTTGTGCAGGATGATGGGCCCCTGGACGGGCGCCCCGGGGATGGGGGGCGCTCCGGGGGTGGCGGGGGCCCCGGGGGCGGCGAGGGGGCGCTCAGCCGCCGCCGCCTGCTCGTCGCTCAGGCCGCGGGATGTGGACGAGTTGCTGGAGCGCGTCTGAAACACATCATCACTCTATGACTCTTTTTGAAATGTCCTTCCGTGACAGACGTTCTCTCAAGAGGATTCTTGGATGGAATACGGCCCCGCGTTTTCACATTCTCTCAAACAGGAAAGAACGAGTCCTGTTTTAGGAAGTCCTATACCTGTTTCGGGTATGAAGGGAAAGGAAAAGAGCGTAATTTGGATACTTAGAAAGATGAATATCTATCAGTTACTATATTTATTGAAAGCTCTCAACGAGATCTTTTAATATAAGTGGTTTTTCAAACATTCAAAAATAATCTTATAACGCTCTTGTTCCGTTTTAACTCCCAAAACAGGTATAGGACTACCCTAAATAGGAAACATTTCTTACTGTGCATTAATATTCGCTGTAAGTACGAAACGCCTGTTATAGTGTGTTCTTCCTTTGGGTAAAAAATAAAACGGGGGTAGGTATTTCGGTAATTTTTCAAGATGGACCTATAGTCAGCCACATCAATAAGGAACGATAGGGCTGAACATAGGTCCATAACGACAAATAATCTAAATATGTACTACCCTCGTTTTATTCTCACGGCCAAAACCAGTACATAAAACTGAAGATCCATTTTTAATGTGATGTCTATCAGTCTAAAAGTTCTGGAAGTTTAAAGTCAAACAACCTCACTGATCCAGAACGCCAAATTAATGTCCCTGGCATGACTTTGCAAGGGCAGGCGAGGTTAGGCCCCACCCCTTTCTCATTCAACTATTACCACGACCAGAGCACGTCTACTGTCTCCAGGGGCGTGAGGGGAAGGGGGGAATTGAAGAGGGAACGAAAGGGGAAGGAAAGGGGGGAAGGGGGAAGAGGTAGTGTCTTTGTCGATCTTGGGCGGCGTCCTTCCCAATTCATCGGTACCCATTCTCGACGACAAATTAGATGGAAACGGCGCCATCCCACCCTCCTAGACAAGTTTGTTAATTGTTGGGAACATGTGAGGACTCACGCCCCCGCAACAATCACAAGCTCGCCTAAATAGATCCCCCCTTCTGCCGCCAGAAGCACTCAATAGTCGGCCAAGTCCATTATGATGATTGAATCCAAACAGGAAACACATTTTTTCTCCAGAGATAACCGCACTCAAATTGAATCGGTCCTGGTTGCACATACGAATGAGTTGAAGTAAACCAGATCCAAAACAAATGAATAAATCGCTTTTTCAAGAAAGCTTTGTTTACCCTACTTACACTTAAAGACAAATAAGTAGGAAGAAACCTACTGATTCTCAATCATAATCGAACCACTGAAGTGAATCAGTGCTTCGGTTTTGACTGAGAATTAGTAGATATCTACTGAGAATCAGTACACCGTAATTTTTAAGGTAGTATTTTCAACCTTTTGGTTTAAATTTGGTGCTACCCTCCGTCGTCAAGCCGAGCGGAGAGATAGCGGAACGAGGCAAAAGGCATCTAACCTAGCCCAACCTATTTCATAAGCAAGCCTCTTGCGGTATACCAAGTTTAAATATAATGCCTTGTGCCTCGCTCCGCTATCGCTCCGCTCGGCTGTCGCCAAGCCTGATGCCGCTTACTTCTCGGCGCCCGCTCAGGGGCGCCGAGAAGTAAGC
>Ga0058701_10003899_pt1 | contig 11971 bp, 8 predicted proteins | sample AgamicOrMae_FD_97039 | JGI IMG/M metagenome (GOLD analysis project Ga0058701, IMG submission 97039) | Agave microbial communities from Guanajuato, Mexico - Or.Ma.e | ecosystem: Host-associated > Plants > Phyllosphere > Phylloplane/Leaf | place: Guanajuato, Mexico | collected 2012-06-04 | reverse complement strand
TGCACCAGCTCAATGGTGACCTTTCGCAATCACGACTCGCAGGCGAACATTGTCGATGAGCATGACCGAGAAACTGGAGGAGAGGAGGGAATGAGATGCACCGGAAATTTAGAAGAGCATCTTTTCCCCGAGTAATACGCCTAAAAGATACGAGCGACGATATTTCAATTTCTCTTGTCTCGCTTAGAAAAAAGGAAGACTTTGTTGTTGTGCCGGAAAAGTTACCTGCATTTCATCGACGGGTGTCAAACTTCTAAAATTCCATACTGAATATGATCGGATTAAGCATATGAAATCGAGAGAACCCATACGGCCGTTTTTTAACTACTTCTTTCTCTCCCTTTATTTTAAAAGGCTGCGCTTCTCAAAGAGGATGTCCAGTCCATTTCACTCTACCAGCCATTTTTTTCCTTCCTCCCGCGCCGCCATCGCCATGCACAAAGCGCGGCATCTCATCCATACGAAATGACCAGTCAAATTTCGCGCCTTGAAACAACTTCAAGGCAATTTTTGGTCGACTATACTTGCCCTCTGTGCCGGAGAGAAAGGCTTAACTACTGGAACTTATCCCTGTATCTTCATCCTTTGCACCCTGCTGACTTTAAAACCTTCTTTCGTCAATCTTTCTCCTTATCGCCACGGTAAGTTTAATATTGTTTTACTTTCTGTTTGTTCTGAGTATATCAATTCGCCTCGAACAATCCGTATATTAATTAAAACTACACGAGGGATAAATTATATGTTTTTTAACTATATCAGAAAGAGGCAACGAGAGGATCGGAATTACTAGTTGTTTGTATGTTCAAATAAGATTGGCGAATATCTTCCTTATGGTTGATCGGTAAAAAATTCGACTGCATTCTCGAGCATAGCAAAACTGTCGCAAAAGTAATTTCTTCATATTTCGAAATAAAAAAAATAAAGAAAAAAACTAAATCAATGTAAATTTGAGAGGTGCGATTTTCCACTCTCATTTGTTCCACTACTTCGTAACCAATCTCCAATCCAACCAAAGTTTGTAACCAAATGGATAGCAGAAGTTTCCTTCCAAATGAGTGGGTTCAGTAAACTCTACCTGAGAGAGTCAAAAACTGAAATTTAAATTACACTTCTTAAAAATTATTAAGAATAATAAAATTCAAGAAGAAAGACTAAAAAGAGAATTTTGGTTGAGAGGTTTAAAGTTCAACCATGCTGCATTGTTTTGGAAGAAAATTCATTTAATTTCGTCTGATAAGTATCAATTTAGAAGACTTCTTATAATGTTAATGTCGCTCAACCAGTGTTACAAAAAAGTCCTAAACACTGAACAACTCTCCTGAGTTGAACGAATTTCTCTGCCCTTGCGAGACCTTTGGGAAAAAATTGCAGCTGTGCCACTTCTTTATTCCATTGTAAATCTAAATATGGCAATCAAAGGAATCAATTTTAAAAAAAATGGCGAAAGGCAAAGAAATCCCGTCGTTCGGCCCGCCGACCTCTCCACATTTCTAAAAGTCTCTGAAACACAGTATTTGCTTTTACAAAGTTTCTTGAGAGTTTTTCCCTTCTTCTCAGGTTGATGCAAGAGAGTCCTTGGAACAAGGAACCTCCTTGAGAAAACTGACGTGAGCTAACGGACAACGCACTTCAGCCAACAAACGAAAATACTGATAAAAATTACCGTTCGTACAGTAACATTCATTGTATACTTCAATGAAGGCTTGTGATATTGATAGACGGTATGTGCATAAATTACAACAGCTTCATTTGTCCGAGGAAACTCATAATAAAATATCACAGGAAGGATGTATTTCATGAAGCTAACGGATGGTACTGAGCAAGCTTCAAGTGGGTAACTTCGAAGCAATATCAGTCCAAATTTAATCAGCTGCATTTTATTAGTTTTCCTCTTCCAGGAAATAGAAAAACAATTTGTGTTATAAAGCAAGCGAAGCGCTAGCGGGTTCAGGTCTTTTCAGACATTTTAATGTGAAAATAACAAGCGAGGTCGACAATTTAGTCGCATGACAACGAAGTCAAATGGATAGAGGGCTAACTTTGGAGAACAAAGGAAATTGTTACAATTACCGAGGAATACAATGAACTCTGCTGCATTGAGTCTTTAATTCAGCGATTTCTATGATTCATAGCTTCATTATAAATAAAATGTCGATGCAGGCCATGGATAACATAACCAAACAATAAAAAAGGGACCTCATCTAGCCTGAGTAATCTTGGATGAGTGTGTGACGAGGACGTAAGCTGTAATCCATATCCCCTTTCATCAGCAAAATAACCAGATATTTTTGTTTCTCGATGGGGAGGGAAACGATTTTTATGCTTAACGCTTTTACTTCCACGATTTTTCTCTGTCACTGTTTATCTACCGGAAGGATCCACATCTCGGTCTGCTAAAGATAAAGAGAATTTTCACGAGATAAATTTTCCATTTCCTTTAAAAAAGGAAACCGAACATAAACAATCGGAAGCGACAAGCTTAAAAAGCATCAACGAAAAAAAAGGGGGCATTTCTGGAAGCATTTGGTATAACGTTTGTCCTCTCCGCGCCGCGATCAAAATGAGTAGTCTTAAAAGGCGATGGGAAGAAGAAGGAATTAAAAGAAGATAATAAAAACTCTGTAAAATCTCATCACAAAATCATTTTGTATTTGTGAAAAGTTATTCATGGTCTCCAGTGCACCTCTTTCATGGATATTTAAACGTTTACTCATTTAAATTATATCTTAAAGTATGTCTTTTATAATCGACTAATAACAAAATTCTTTTGGATTGAAATCGCTATTATAATTATTGGACTGCAATAGAAAGTAACCTATTTCCATCAATGAACAAAGAAAGTGCGCTATGTCATAACTCCAGAACTATTTCAACCGTTGTGTACCTACTTATAAATCTTCAATGATTTAAAAAAAAAACTCAAAAAATCTCTAATTTGAGAGAACGATTCCCTGGCGTTTTCGAGGTGAGAGAAGCAGCCGCATTTTGGACGTCTACAAGAGATGGGGCGAATACTTTCTCACAATGATTACTTCGAGATGAACCAGAGATATTTCTGAAGATTATTCATGCATTCACCGCTAGAAAAAATGTCTGGAATCAAGGCATGCACATCGGTATTTTTCGTGTGAAAATAAGCGGAAGTCACATCATTCCTCTTTTACCCCCGGAATCATCCATTAAAACCGTGTGAAGCCAAACAGTTGCGAAAACAAGCGTATTTGTCGCATGATTACGTTGGGTGCAAGCTGCTTCCGGGACAATGCTCGATTGAGAATGCAAGTCACGTCGCTGTGACAAGGGGCCGAGGGTCAATAGGTTGCCCAGGACATGCACTGCACTACATCCGGATACATGTTCCAACAGGTTTGTTACTTGATCATCAATACTCTCACGTCAGCACTCCGACTTTCAAGGATAAAAAGATGTCAATGAAGGTCACAAGACTTTATCTCCAGTTTGCCCATAGGATAAAAAAAACAAAAAAAACGTACCATCATAGTCCAACTATAGGTATCGTTTCCGGTTTGCCTGAACCTGTTTGCAAGCTTGTTTTCCACAAAAAGATCGTCTATAGTTTGCTTGAAATAATAGTTGATTAAGCAAACAGACTCTGGTGAAGAGCTTATGTTAGCAGGAGTTCAGTATTAATCAAAACTCGTCTACGAAATATTTACAGCGGTGGCTAAAAAATATTCTTGCAAGTCTAATGCTTCTCAAAATCGCAGTTATTTTCAAGCGCTCATTGGTGAAAAGCTGATGGAATGGGCTTCAACGTTATCGAATGTGGCTAGAAACCTCGTAATCGAGAATGCGCAAAAGAAAGATGCTAACCTCAAATTCTCTGCTTCACACTTGCGCGTCACACAAAGGTATAAAACTTGAATTGATTGTGAGTTGAGTCATATCTTCAGTTTTGAACGTAACAACTTTCAATGTAAACAAGAGCATTCGATAAAGAGCAGGATACTGAGGATGAAGTCAACCCCATCATCGTGAAATCTGATAGTTTTCGAAAATGTCCTCTCCCAACAGGAAAAAAGTCTTTTCACGTGTTCCTCCAAAAATAACGCTGTTGCTTCGGATTATCCATCGAATGGTGACCCGTCAGGCAGATAAAAGAGCAAACCTCGTAAACGAAAATCTTCTGGAAGAGATTGTTACGTCTGGCCGTAATGCCGTACCTTCGACGGCCTTCACCCAAGCACAGACTCGAAATGAAGTGAACCAAAAGACAAAATGAAGTGATCCAGAACAACATGCTCGCTGAAGCTTTCACCTGGCGGACGGGCAGACCACTCGAAAGTTGCTCGTCAGAACAGCCGCAAAGCCCCAACTCAACTCTATTAAACGAATTGACCTAATCCAAGTCAAGTCTATTCAAATCGATCCTAATTAATATTCCTGCTGGACGAGTCTGATTCTGGACTGCGACAAAAATGATGTCCGGTAGCTATGTTTACAAGATCCACGAAGCTTCCGCGGATCAATATTATCACAGATGATAATCAATAGAAAAATCGGCCGTAAGAAAGAGAACGGTTACTAAACTAAGGTCATATTTTCAAACAGTGCTGATTTAAGAACAAAGATACGATAAAAAATGCAGATGCTTGAACGACCTGAACACTTTTACTTTGGCAATGAGATTTTGAATACTCTTGAATTATCACTTGCTCATTGCAGCAATGCAAGGAAGAAGACAAAAGCGAACACATTTCACAGATCACAACGTTGCATATCGTGGCGGTTTCGTCCGGCTCGCCATTCTTTGTTCCCGCTAGTCATTGTGTCAATTGTGGCAAGTGATCTATCTGTGACCGCCAGCAAGTGCAGTGGCTGCTGGTGCAGCGGTGCATCCGCGGTGGTGCATCAGTGCCGGGCACTGAACTGCATTTACTGCACACGGATGATGTTCGTTCGATTATAATTGCGTTGGTCGTCTACCCACGGATTGCAATAATAACGTTTGGGATATCTCCAAACACAGAGGGGATTTCCTGCTGCAACGGGAGGAATTGTGTGGACACAGCAGCCTCAGTAAATAACAATGTATCTAGTACCTGGAGGGGAAGCAAGAATAATTGCAATAATGAAATGCTGGGGCGTCTCGGGCGTCTGGGGCGTTCGTGGTACAAGTATTACCTGTTCTCGCTACTCATTCGTTTTTGAACGCGGTCTACTTCATAACCAGTAAAGATAACCTATCCCATTTTAGAATAAGTCAACTTGATGAATTTACATAGTTCGTGACTGTCCCTAGTTTTTCAGCAATCACTTAAATGCACCTTCTTTGAATTTCAATGTCTAATTGAAAACAAAAATCAGGAAAATTCTATCTTTGATTTTTTATCGACGAATCGAAAATATTTACAGCAGGTGAGGGGTAATAAGGGGCTGCGTTTTATGCACTTCCCGGAAAAATACCCCGAAGACCTCCCCCCCACCAAATTTAAACCAATGAAAGTGATCACAATCGCAAGTCAATTACTGGTAGCCTGAAATTTTACCGAAGTAGTAGAATTGATTTTGTTGATATTTTGTGGAAAAAGAACAGGTACAAGTGATTTCGTTGTCGCTTGGAAACGTGACCACTGATTTTCTTTTCAGAGTTGCGGGTCAGCGTCTCAACTCGCTCCGGCCAAGGAAAACCATCTGCGCACGGAGGCGGAGCTGAAGAAATCCTTGTTTGTTCACTATGATACGTAATCTTGTTGCCAGGTAGGTCCATCAGTAATACACAGTACAATTCAAAGGTGCTATTTTTTTCTTTTTTTTCTTTTTGGACTGCTAGTACTATCAATCCAAAAGGTATCGTTCCGTTCTGGGCACGCAGGAAGGCTCCGCTTTATGAGGAATACATTGGCCACCGCCTTGTTGCACGACCAGAATGGGACCATACCTTTTAGTCTGATAGTACAATACGGCGCAAAAAAGCAAACAAAAAACAAAAAAAAAACACATGGCATGTTATTGTTTCTTTCACGAAAAAAACCTTGGTCTGGGAATGAAGAGCACTACGATAGTCTTAATTGTTTGTGTTTTGAAAGGGAACCTATTTGGTGTTACCGCTGAAATCCCCTATTACAAGCTGAGAAGCTTTTCGAAATAATTTACACTCGCCTCAAATGGGAGGGGGGCATAAACCTCAGCTTGGAGGAAACATTTTCTTGTTGAGGCTTTTCGGAAATCGAGTTTTACCTGTGCGGCCGCCGGGGGGGGGGACCAGCGAGCGCGAGGTGACAGGAGATTTAGGTGGCGCTTGTGGGTTGATTGGGGGCTGTTGTGCCTCCCCTCGCCCCCACGGAGGGCCCTTCCGGCGAGGGGGGGGGGTCTGCGTCTACACTTGATCACCTCGGGACACGTCCGAGGATTAGGTTGGAATTAAGGGTCCGTCCGTCTGATGGAATAGCAAAGCCAGCGGAATAGCCTGTGGCACGGCTCAGGAGTGGCTACCACCAGGAAAGTGATTGGGATTGCTTTATATCGACGCCAACTCAAATATTTATGAGACGCCGTCGCGGATGACCAGTGAAGGCCTAAATGTTCTCTAACTGCTCTATGTCAAGCGTAATTTACAGTTTGCGGTATGAACATAAACCTTATTCCTTATAAAATCTTATGAGAGGTCTTATGTTTGTAAAGGATTTTTTAGAAACTGAACGCAGACTGATGCTTCTCTAAACAATAACGTTTCGCGGAGGACGTCAACGATGACAAACGTGTCTTAGAGAGCTGAGAAATTCCTTCAGTTGGCGTAATGTTGAGTGAGCGTTTTCCGAAAGGTTTTAAAGTTTCGTGAAGCGTGACAAAGTCTTGGATTCTTGTATAAGAACCTTAGGTTTCTAGTAGACGGATTTTGAAAGGTAACGATAGACGTAAAATGATTACTCTTCAAATAAGAAGGCGGGGACTATGAGTTATCACAAAGATGGTGCTAACAATAAGCTCGCGTGCTTATGAATTTCACGAAACTATAAAGGCGACTATGTTAAAATAAGTTCATTATAAGAAATAATATGTTGTTATTGATAATAGTAAACTATATTGGGCGGTTTGAAAATGCTTTCTTTTCAAATCTCCAGGTTCTAACGAAAGCTGGCGTAAATATCAGCAGTGGAATTGCTTTGATACTTTTATTTATATAAGGGGCAAGTCCTGTTGATTTGGAGCTGATCGAGGATTCCCTCCCCTAAGGAGGAGGTTTTTCTTATAAGACTCGTCTAAAACCAATGAACAGTAGTGGCCTTGCTGCCTCTTCCATATAAAACAGCAGTAATAAAGAAATGAAAGAAAAAAAAACTACCCGTGGTTAAGCCGCCGCTGCTGAACTCTTACTGTCAGATCAGTTAGGATTAGGTGTTTTGAGAGCTCCCTCCTGACGTGCCATTCGTAAGATTTCAGGGCATGTAGGAGTACCTTTTAGGCAACTTCGTGGGAGTTACCCATCCGACCAGATTCCAAGGATCTATTAAGGATTTTGGTAGGGATGCCCGAGGCAATTACGCGTAGGTTTGAACAGCGAACTTGTACCGAGAGTAGACACCAACACCAGCAACGTAGCTAAAACAGCAACCGAGAAGATATGGGATTGTGGTAAAAGTATACTAAAGTAGAGAGGCCTGTGGAGGAAAAATTGCAGCGGGGGCAAGAGTCTTACGATGTTGAAACTGATACGTACGACGACCACTCATTGTCAGCTGTTCGTGATCAACAACCCTATGAAACAAGAAAGAAACATGGTTATGGATTATTGGTATCTCGAACGGTTTCCAAGTTAGCCAATAGAAAACAGTTTTCTTACTTCAGAGGTATTGGTCTGTCATAGACCGAAAGTTTTTCTTAGTGTTTGCTACGTTGAAGTTACGTTCAAAGGGTTAATTTCAGAGGTATTGCGGGTACTTTGAGCAAAGGCCAGGTATGAAGAATTTCTGAGAGTTTCGGCGAGGTAAGACCAGGCGAGAGGTAGACGTGAGAGAGGAAACAGAAGAGGTTGCTAAAGAAGAGGTGTAGTTATGCGGCGAGAATACCTTTGGTGAGGTTAACTTGCATTCCTTTACAGTCACAATTATTATTTTTTGTGTGTGTTGGCTAAGAACTTCCGGCATTGTATCTTCAGAAAAGAATGGGATAATGTCGCACATAACCTATGAGCTTGCATTAATATCTAAAATCAATTCGCGACGATAATTATTTTGATATTCAGTTGAACTAAACTGTCCCTATGAACGCCAGACAGTTTCGGTCTGGTCTTATTTTTCAATAATTATGTTCCCCCAAATGGGCCTAGCAGGAGGGACTTGGAATGACTGATCCGTCTCTCATTTGAATATAGACAGAAAACGTGTGCACCGATCCAGTGAAGTAAACAGAGAGAGGATCGAAATAGCAGCCAACAACGGACACGTTTGAAACAAGAGCTTTTGAGGTGCAGGTCAGCTTAATGATGAGTTCCATGTTTAATATTCAAACTGGAACAAGACTTTTAGCGAACGCCACTGTCCAAAATAACCACCACAGCCTAGACTTTATACCAAGAACCGGTAGTAACATTTCTTCAAAGACCAGAATAAAAATAAACAGCAAGAGGGTTCACCATAGAGACTGCTCTCAAACCTACAAAAAAAGCCAAAACGCTTTTTTTACGACTTTTTTCCTTTAAAAAAATGAAGTCCAATAAATTTGCAGGGTTTGGGAGACGAACATATAGTTTTCTGGTAGAGGCCATAATTCACTCGATCGACGAAGATTATTTATTGACATCAAAACCTGAAGATAGCTATCCTATGGACAATGTATTCGTTTGATGCGCAGACAGTGTGATCCAGCCACACAATAGTATCAAATTTATCATCCGTAATAAGGTTTATCCCCATGTACGCAAAGCTTCCCTTTTGCATCACCCCACCGAATGCCCTGCTCTGTCATCCTGGTCAATACACCTCTTTCGATCGCGTTCGTCCACCTTCCACCCCTGTCATCCGAGAACGCTGCCGTAAGATCATCATAGCTCACACCGAAACACGTCCTTGCAAACATTTGCACGAGGATCATCTTCCATCGACACCTTGTGCATGAAAAATCCGAAACATCCAAAGGAGGTTAGGTTTTCAACAAATTGAATGTATACAGAAATATGACACTGGAATTAAATAAGCTAATAAGTGCAACATCACAATCTCACAATTTGGATTGCTATCTTAGGATAAGGCTGCCAAATTAAATTATGCCTAACATCCTGCTCTACCTTAACTCAAAATGAGCTGCACGTAAACCATCACGGAAATGTCTCAAGCGTCACGTAATTTTGTTTTCAACTGGTGCTATCTAAAGAATGATAACTTGCAGACAAATGAACAAGAAACTGTCACAGTAAATGAGTTCATCAAAACGCGACATGAACTAAATGAGGCAACACTTCAGCCACTACCAAGAAATATTTCATTTTCCACGGTCTTATTAAGTTTCAAGTTTAAGAACAACAGTAAAGTCGAAGCAAACTGTGTCGTTTACTTTGTACATCCAGACGAAAAAGTCCTCGGGTGCTTTTCAGTGAATCTAACTCTTACTGTTTGATTTTTACAAGTTGAACAAAACGCTATTTTGTTTCCTTGAAACATGATTGCGAAAGGGATTTTGATGAGAAGCTTAATGATGATCGACTGAGGATCGGCAATTCTTTTTCTAGAGGTCCCATAAAGGTCGCTTCCCTGTGAATCCGCGATATATTGGTAGTTCTCGCCTGTGAATTCACAAAATTGAGAATCCTCTTACTTGAGGATCTTCATTGGGGCTTCCACTGGACTACAGACGATGCATCGCCTATCCCGTCTGCGAAGAAATCTCCCCAAAGTTTTTCCTAAATTTCCATGTTGTCGGTCATCACTGAAGCTATTTCTACATTCCCTGAAGATTATTTCGAGCAGTTGTGGCTTCGATCAGGCTACAGGTACTGTGATTCAGCCTCAAAACAATCCTAGCATCTGCCGCAAATCAACAAACGATTGTCGGCACGATCTCCTTCAACACCATCCTCCATAAACTTTTCTCATCTTCAAATTTTCATTCGCCATTCTACGTACAACGGATATTTTGTGACTCAACTTGCTATATCAATCAAGAAGTCTTGGTCGATCAGTCTCACTTCCTGCAATATTTTGGTCCCTACAAGTTTTGATGGACTTTTTGACGAGGTCCGCTGTCCCCACTTGACTTTGATTCTGCCTTTTGGAATGACAAGGTTTTATAGGAAGAAATTTGCATATTTCAGACCAGGATTATGTATCTAAATATCCTATTAAGCGTGTGGATAGTAGAGAGGGATAATATTTTCAAATAGCAAAGCAATACATTTTTTCTTCCTTTCTTTTTTTTAAGTTCATCATTTTAAGAAATGATCAACTAAAGCCTGCTCCTAAAGGTCTTCGTTTCACAACACAGCGAGTGTTCTATTTGTTGATATAAAGTTGTCAACCATCAAGGGAGGACTTGGTTTCCCGTTGCTGTCATAGACAAAGAAGGTTCACAGGGGCATTTCTTCTCAAAGGGCTTAGTTTTTTAAGCTTACTACACTGACACTTTACGAGTTTGTATCTTCAGGTATGTTATCCTTTGAAAGCAGGGTTGTCATTTCCTCTTTTTTTACAGCGCATCTGGGTAAGGGTTCCAAGCTAGCAGGTTTCGTGTTCACGAATTTCAATTCCTTGCAGAGTAGTAGTCGATCATCTTTTACGAGAGAGGAAATCGTTATTCCCCCAGGAGAGGAAAAGATCAAAAGATCTCGGATGACTTGTCTCATATTCACCTCCACGCTACTACCACGCGATCCTTCAATAGTCCACCGATGCGTTTCTGGGTGACTCATGAAAGGTACTCAGGATGTTGTAAGCAAACACTACGTACATTTAGTTTTCATCAAAGCAGATTGCTTCAGGTCAAAATTCTCCTTTTCGACAAGAAAGGTTTTTTTTTAAACTTTTTTTGCCCTTAAGTAATAGGCTGCTTATAAGTTTTTCCATATTTTTCTTTGACTTTGTCCAAAAAAATTGAAATGTTTTTCCTGCCTCACTCACTATAATTTTGTAATGTATACCGTGAGTCAACGAAGGGAATGTAAGGTCGCTGGACACAAACTTGAATTTAACCACTCCATAGATTTCGAAGCTGATTTTTTTGCTTTCTCCTAACGTTCCACCCAAGTTAAATCTTTCATTAAATAATTATGATAATTAACGAAATACTACCGCGTGCGTTATGTCAGGCTAACCTGGGTACGGTAACGCTACATGTGTCTTGCTTCAATATATCTCCGCTCAGCTATCACCAAATCTAATGCAGTTTCCCTCTTAGCGGAATCTACAACCGTCGAGAGGTAAGCCACATCTGCCTTGATGATTATCGAGTCATAACTTAGGTAAGGTTTGGTGAGTTGCCATGTGCCTCGCTTCATTTTAACTGCGCTCAGTTTGGCAATAACGAAAGAGGAAACAAGAGAAGGGTGAAACTCCACCTCTCAAATCTACGGCGCAGAGGAATTGTTGCACATGCGGAGTTCAAACATTAAACCATCGAAGATGGCGTTTTTTCAAGGTTCGTAAATTCCACCCACAGAAACTGCGTGATTGTCCGAATGAACACGCTGAAGGCGGAGTTGCGAATTTCAACGCTCTAGAGCCAAACATTGTATAACTAGAACCATTTTAGTTGCTCCTCATTTTTAGGATTGTCGTAACCCTGAGCGCGGACAAGGGATTCGAGAGGGCGGAGAACTGGCGACGGTCCCGCGGGAGGGACGAGTCCTGACAGTGATTTACTGCCAGGTCAGCATACCTTGAGTATACTCGCCAAGAAGGCTGCCCGAGATTCTCATTCTGACAATCGAATGAACGGTACTATCTTAAATTGGCTTTGCTCTCCGACCGCTCTGTCCAACCGGCAACGTGCTTGAGTGACCCCGAGTAAATCATTCTTC
>Ga0058701_10003898_pt1 | contig 11973 bp, 10 predicted proteins | sample AgamicOrMae_FD_97039 | JGI IMG/M metagenome (GOLD analysis project Ga0058701, IMG submission 97039) | Agave microbial communities from Guanajuato, Mexico - Or.Ma.e | ecosystem: Host-associated > Plants > Phyllosphere > Phylloplane/Leaf | place: Guanajuato, Mexico | collected 2012-06-04 | reverse complement strand
CTTCACGTGGTGAGCTTTGTAACAGAAATCCCTAACACAACCTAACCCAACGAAAAATTGATATTGAGAAGCCGGATAAACATTATCAGCACGGTTCTCGTTAAATCACGTATCAAGGTAGACGTGATTTCTGAAAATGTTGTGTTATCTCGTTGCAAGGGGATTCACGAGCTCAAGCCCTTCTCCAAGTCTTCAGGGATGTCGAAAGAATGATGTTCATAAGCCAAACTGTGGCAGCTGAGAGAAAGAACTCAGAACGGAGGAAGCAATTGAACAGATAAATTGAATTGAAGTCTTATTCCGAGATGAACATCGACCAGCGTTCTTATCAAATTGAGTTATCATCGAGCGTTTCCAACACGAAATCATGCACATCATTATTGAAGTTAACCTGAAACCGCACTCAAAGTTTTTAATTTCGTTCAAGTAGAAGGTTTTCTAGTTGTCCAGTAACACTTCTCAATAAGACTTCAAATGTTGCAGAATTCTGAAGAAGACATCCGATTCTACATGAAGTTAGAGGAGAAAGGTGTTAACGACGGCGAATGATCAGTTACGTCGTTAACTTCCAGGCGTCTTGGGAATGGCGCAAAGACACCCTGGCTTCATGACAAAGATTGCATTATCTGCTTAGCCCTTGTAGGCTCTTACGGATCCATTTCTGTCCTTGAATGTTATTATAATTGGTCCTGAGGGAAAGCTGCGGCTGTTGGGAGAGTCCTGGGCAAGCCCACCATATTATTGTGCCCCCCACAGAAAAAGAAATTCAATAAGAAGGGCTCTTTGATTATGCTGCATAGAGGGATGGCTTGGGGGAGGAGGGACTGACCGTTCCTCAAATCTTCAAAGAACCACAAGAAAAGGGAACTTTTCCGGGGTGGTCGAAAGAAAGAGACAAAAAAAGGGGGGGAGATTGGGGGAAGCTCACGGAAAACGTCTTCCTCGCCACCCCCAAAAAAGATCTCAAACCTGCCGGCATTGAAATGCTTTCCTTAAACCTTCTAGTCGGATTAAATCGTTTTAGCGCTCCTGGAAATGGCTGGGTCGTCGCAGAGTAGCACGCGTCCTTGCCCAGATTTTCACCTCCTTGCTCAATTATGTATCTTCAAAGAGTATTTGCCGTTCGTCTCTTCAAGAAACGTACTTTATCTAGTCTGCAGCATACGCGATTTCGACTCGAGCTCATACTAGGTGAATTAATTAATCTATTTAAACCCAACCCTAACCTAAAGTATCCTTACGTAATCATCAATTTTTACCACCAACTCTACTTTTATAAAATTTTAGTAGCTGATCTGAAAACTTGATAAACAAAACAAAAAATTCCGACCGTAGTATAAAACGCGGTCAACGGCAGTAGTGTTTCCAGGTCTAGCATACTCGGATTTAAGTCCTCCCTCTTATCGAAAGGTGCCAACTATAAAGTAGTGGTTCTCAGACGGTATTCGGGTATTGCCATGGTAGTCGCTACCCTTGCATTCGGAGTACCCTTCATTTCATGGGTGCACCGGAGGTACTAAAATGCGATAGGCTGGCTTATGACTCGTTAAAAAGAGCCCAGATGATTGTATCGAGCGGACTTCAAGCCCCTCGGAACGATACAGTCCGCTCGACTCAAGAGAACAGTGTACAAAGCTAATGACAGCGGCACCTAGCGGAATCTTCGGAAATTTCTTGCAGCTAGCGATACCCCTGCCTGAGGTACCACCAGTGGCAAAGGTATTGCTCCCTCTCATGTTTTCAAACTTTCATAACTTAGGAACGAAAAGAGATACAACTAAATGGCAGGAAATGAGATGAATAGATATTTATTCTATCTATCGACTTGACACAATGCTTTTTTGTCGTAGCTCTTTAAATATCCTTCGATAGGACTATGTTTGTAGATAAAACAAACTTTCCGACAAATTTAAAATAGCCATCATTCAGGCAGAAATTAAATTTGAGAATGGTGGCAGGAACCACCTGTTCTTTAAAGAGGAGTTGGTGGAGCATGGAAAGGGGCCAGTGCACTCTAGTGCAGCGGAAATTTTATTGCAGTACCACTGTCTTGTCGGTGAATTACTGAAGCGGACTGTAAATTACTTGAATGGCCGGGCAAAAAGGAGTTCGTTTGGAAACTAAGCGATAACTCGGGAAATATTTACTGTACCCAGGAAAGATTTATCATTGCACTTTGTGGTCAAAAGTATTTCTCTCCCGTTTTCGCCAATGGGATTAAGGGTCTCACCTCTGGAGAATACCATTCACTTCCTCGACAAGTCCGAAAATGGACTTGAAATATAGATTATCAGTTTGAGTTCTAGAAAATGAAATACTCAATTATAGATCGACGAGATTATCATCTATGCACAGTGATTTCCTTGCAGTAAAAAAAGGGGAGGCGGGGGAAAAAGGATAGACGCAAGTAGAGAAAGTCAAGTCCTCTTTGCTCGTCCAAGTAGTAAAATTCCTTGATGCATGAACAGTCATAGATGTGTTGCCACAGGATGGGTGACAATGTGTTGTGGTCCCTGTATGCGAAAGTGAGTTTTGATGTTAGTCTTTGGTCACTGTGCTTAAATTTTAAGTAGCCGCTCGGCGAAGCTGTCAAAAAAGTTGAGCGCCGGCAAACTTGGTTTGGGGGAGAGAAGTTTTGTAAAAGGCGGTGGGTTCTACTTTGTGTGGTATCAGTGACACTCAAAGAGAAGGGGGGTGCACTCACACCTGCAGAGGGGGACGGGGGCTCCCCAGCAATTTGCAGCCTGCTGTGCTCGCTTTGTAGCTTCCTGGCTACAGACCTGCATATTATTACCGTACGCTGCGTTGAGCCGTTGGTTGCTGCCCTAGTTTGCGGCCACAAAGTCTTTCCTTGGCGCTGGATCGCAATTAGGACTTTTCACCTTAAGTTTTCCCTTAACCAGAAATACGACGGGGGAGAGTTGAAGAGGGTGTTCCAATTGAAAATAGGCCCGTTTTACTAATAAATGCATATGAATAAGTGATGATGCATTCAAACGATAATTTGAAAATACAACTAAAATATTCCGGTGATATTCTCAAGCACTAAGTGTAATGAGAAGATGAAGGACCTATAATTGGAATTTCAAAATTTCTCGTGCTAAAAACTAGTTTGATAGAAAGGCGAGAGCGTAGCGATACCAACACTCTAAACTTGAATCAGAGAGTCTCTGAGATTCCGTGAATTTTCACTGACTCAGAGACTCTCAATGATTCAAATTTAGATTGAAAGCGAGACGGTACCGATCCTATGTAATAAAAGATTGAATCTCGGTAAAAAAAAATGAAACGCAGCAGCAACGCAATGTTACCATGGTGTGTAAAAAGGTGATTTTTCTTGAAAATCAGAAGCCTTTTAGACGTATCGAAGACAGCCTGTGGTCCAAGACTTGCCAGAGATCACGTAACCACCTAATTTTACGACTATGTAAGACGAGACGTGAGCCCTTATGAATTTCTCCTCAGGGTCAAACACGAGCGTTCATTGCTACCAACTGTTGCTCCGAACCAATCTATGATCTAGGGCTCTAAGCGACACTTGAGAGAAGCCCTTATCCTGAGTTTTAAAAAAGATGTTGTTTTGAATGGGGAGCTGCAACGCGCAAATCATAGTTTCCAATCTAGTTTTTAACCTAAATATAGATATTTTACAACTGGACATAGTTCACGACAACAGAAGATCCATACAATTCATCAGTTTAATCGAGAGTTTGGTTAGCACTAAGAATTTAAAGGAAAAAAGAAAAAGAAAAAAAAACTCAATTCCTATATCTTGTGTTCTATTCTTTCCGTCACCCGGTCAAAAAGAGCGATACCCAAAAACCAGTCCTTGGTAAACTTATATGAAGACGCAAAGCTCGCCGCTCACTCCTTGGGTTCACGAACGTAGATACGCTAAACATATTTTAATATGCACCGTAACGGTAATGTACACAAATCCTCTACAAAAGGAGAAAAATAAATAAAAATGAAAAATGTCAGTTTAAGGTAAAGCGATTTTATCCCCAAAAAATGTACCCGATTCGCTAAGAAAATGAGCAACGGGATTTCGTTGATATTAAATTGATTCGGCGTGGAAGCGGGACGAATTCATTTCGTCCTCAAAAGTGAATCATTAAAATGTAAATTGGATTTGATACGCAAGGTCTGATAAGGCGTGATAACCTTAATGAAAAGATTAACTACCCTAGTTAGATGACCAGTGTGAAAGTAATTTTCACCTAATGAGAGTTTCCCCGGGGTTAAGTAACTAGTACCCGTTCCACCCCTGGCAGGTCATTACTCGCAATGAAAATACACCTGGATAAGAAAACAGCGGGAAGAAGGAAAACACATAGCTTTACCTGTTTACTGTTTATCTAAATGAAAATTTTGTGAGAATCCGGCCTCAAAAATGGAGTAAAACAATGTTGGTCGTAAAGACATCCAAAGATAGAAGATTAAAAAGATCATACATGATTATAGCCCAACCTATGGGATCCTCAGATCTCATTGTTTAACAGGTGGTAACAAGGTGGAACACAAAAGATTCACAACGAAAATATTTAAAATTGTTGTAAGATTTTATCCAATTTACACGATTGCTACGATAGCTGAATGTTTTTGGTGTCGTACCATAGGCTACCAAGGATTCATTTTTCGTTAATGAACTGATGAGACACCGTTGAGCTATACGCAAAAACACGAAACTGGGGCAAGGCACTTCTACTTAAAGTTACACAGCTAAATGCGGTAAAGTTAAAATGGAAGAAACACTCGCACTTTTGGCTAAATGGTTTGATATGCAGTGACGTTTTATGAAAGAGTTTGGAGCGAATGAAAAGAGTCCCTGGTTTGTTGATGTGATTTGTTTTCAAAATTAAATGTTTCTTTTTATAGTGTAAAAAGGTGCAACCTTTGAAAACTGGAGAGTGTGCCGAAGAAAGCTTTTAAATGTGGTTTAGTGCGCGAAAAATAAATATTTTTCCTTCCAAGCTCGGTGTACAGAAAAGCGTCTTTGTAATATTTGCTTAGCTCGGCAAAAGGCGTCCAAGTGGCCCAAGCAAACATTTTCGTGTTGATTCCCAACACGAGCCCAATAAAGAATCTCTTCCTCCAAAACGAGAAGGAAACTTCGAGAGGATTGCGACGTTTTACTTCACAAATGTTGTAAAACACCATAAAAAATAAAACCTTAGAGATATTGCCATAATTATCTAAAAAAATAGGAAAAAACAAGAAATATAGAGGACAGAAATATTTAAAATGTTTTAATATAACTACGGCAACTCTAATTTTTTTGAGTTTACATTTGTCATAACTTATGTACCCTTGTTTGACCTTTAATTACATGACAGGGATAAGCGTAACATACAAACGCGTCACCTATGTAAGGTGTCCTGTATTTCGATCGCTGTGCGAATTACATTTTACTTATTTTTCCGTAGAGGTGAGTATTCGTTGTAGGGTTAAATGATAAAACAAAAAGGTACAGTAAGAAACCTTTGAAAGTGACTGTGTTTACCTAAAAGTCTAAACGAAAATATTGATTATGAGAAATTCCTCTACTACACTACGAAAGCCTTGCACACGACAAGCAAACACGAGCTCTTCATGCAGCACGAAGTTGTCCTCCACGAAAAATGCGACTTTTTGCAGGGGACTTTCCATTTTATGGGTTGAGGTATGATTTTTATGTTTCGGGAGACCGAAAAAGGGACGTTAATGGATACAAGAGAAGCGTATTGCTAACTAAGTTAAGTCTGGGAGGTTTGGAAGTGATACGCTTTCCTTGTGGGAGTGCCGAGACATTTCCTCTCTTTCCTTTGTTTCAACAAAGCTCTCTTTTGTTCGCCAGTTACCTGATAAACGAAAGAGTTACATTGTTGCAAAGAAAAACATTCCGTTGTTTTCCGGCAAGATAACTAGTGATTTTTCCGTACCTCTCTGAAAGTCTAACAGACTTTAACACCCACAAACGTGTGTTCTCTCCAATACAGCAAATAGACTTGGGGTTTTACTATCCCAAATAGAGAAACTTCCAAAGCGGAAACCACACACATTTCCTATGAGGCAATTGTACTAGATTTACTTTCTTCTACCCAATCTTGACTACCTTTTTTCCAGACAATGCAGGATTCGTTTAACTTGTACAGAGCAAAGTTGGTAACTACAATGCGCAACTGAAAAAGACTCCAACTTCATAATAAAGAAGGTACGGACGGTACTTGACCTAATTTCTTTGAAGTACAAAATAACTATCTCGGCAGACCGGACACATTCCTAGTAAACTCTTAAACAAAATATTCCAATATTCAAAAACATAAAACACTGTATGCATTTGCCTTCTTATCCAACACATACAATGGACTTGCTTTAGCTCATGTGTTAAAAAGTAAATTTATTCTTCTACATTAAAAGAATACTTAAAAAAATATTTTTCCTCCTATTCCCCTACAGTATTTTCACCGTTGGTCTTAAGAAATGTTTGTAATTATTTTATTTTAGAAAAATACAAAAAAAAGAAAATAAATTGAGCAGAAAAATGACAATAAAGTAATTTAAGCAAATGGGACATCATAATTTTAATCAAAAACGACTTCGAAATAAGTATGGCAAAAAAGATTTGGTTCTCAAAGATTTGAAGTTAAAGGAGAATCGTAATCAAAAGAATTGTGGCTATTAATAATCACAATGTAAGATATTTAAACTGAAACTCGTTTAGGACAGGACCTCTTCCGAGAGGATTTTATGCGTACTTTATATTTTCGTTCACAGATATACATATGAGCAATATAGAAAGAAACGAAAACTGCCCACAACTATCCATAAAATTCTCTGTCCTTTGATGGTCGCTACAAATGATTACAACGATTGAAAACGTAGTCTTTAAAATCGGCACCCATTACGCTTTCCCTGGGCCTTTGTATTAACAAAACAATTTGCTTCAACGTGACATTTTAACAAGGCAATTTTTTTTAAAAAAAAGAGCTGTTAACTTGGCACTACGCTTGGTCACATTCGTCACGAGCCTACAACTCCAAAATGGGACACCTAAATTTAAAGCAGGCACATTTCTTTCACAAAGCGACAAAGAAACATGTTTTCTGGAGACCAGATCACACATTCCAATGAAGCTAAGCTCCATCTCTTTCTTTTGCATGGCAAATAAAGGGGAAAAAAGAATGAAGCAAAACTCCAGGGGAAGCTCTGTTTCCGGTTTTGCCAGCCGTCCAATACAAAGACAACCCTTTACGGTTCACCGACGCTGACTGTTTTCGCACTCTCAGTGTTATAAGATCGATTTTCTACCAAAGAGATCTTCCGTCGCTTAGCGGAGCGAGGCATCAGATACCGATTCAAACTTAACCTAACTTAACCTATCCTAAAAGTCGTCAAGCAAGGCGAGCTGCGTCGTGACACTTAAACTAATGTTAAGCGCACTTCGATGGACGGGTCCTCATTAAGAAAAATTGAACAAAGCGGATCACAGAAGTGGAAAATTCAACTTCAACATACGAGATCGCGAAAAAGCATTGCGAGCATGTTTCAATTCTCTCGTTAATTTAGCTCTCAAATAGTTTTCATATTCCAAGAACCATTAAAATTTTTCGGTCGGTTGAATGATGACGCTGAATTCATTCTGAGCGCGAATCAAAAAAGGTGGGAGTAGCCTATACAAAAAATCTCCGTTCAAAAATACGAGCTATACTTTTCTGAAAGCAAGAGTTATTCAGCTCCAAAACAGTATTTAACAAAACACTAAGCTGAAAACCCTTAAGATGAAATACAAAATAAACACAAATAAAACAAGATTAAAAACCAGATTTGTCTCTAACAAGAACTTCTATCGTTTGGAAACACCAGAATTATCAATAATAAAACAAACAAAAAAAGAAGAGGAATAACTTCTTGCTGATTGTGAGAATCAACTGGGCACAAAATCGGTACTGGCAAGAACTCACCTGATACAGGCCTGTGTAAAATTAGACTGAACTAGGTCCCTGCACCCCATAGGTATTGTTTCTGAGAACACAAGTATGTCCACAAGGCTTTCATAATCTCCGAATAATCGATATTATGTCGAGAATCGGAAATCGAACGAAGATTCTGGTATGACAAGTAGCAAGAAATGGCCACGTATGCTTCTTTGACGTATTGTTCTGTTGTGCCCTTCCTTTGTAACAATGTTTGCAGGCCTGCTTTATTACATCCACACCGCCATTCCCATGGTCTCGATCTATGCCAGTTCAGGAGGTTCCTCTTGTGGCATTTGACTGAATCTTCAAGATGAATACGTATTTGTATTTGCTGCTGTCTTGAAGCAAATACTGAAAGGGGGTCTACAGCACAAAAAATAAGAGGTTTGGGACTCTTTAAGAGTGACAGTTTGGGTCTGAGAATACTGGCTCTGAGTAATAGTCATTGTATGAGATCCCAAAAGACTAAAGGAAAATAGTGATCCTATCCACCAATATCGCACACTTCAGTGGAAATCCACTGTGGGATTCTCATGAAAAAAAAAATATATAAGGAGCAAATATCTGACATAGTACTACTCCGTCGTACTTGATAAACGCTGGAAGAACTATTCAAATACCTATGTTAACTTCTTACGCTTCCCTGACAGCGGATTAGATTGTTTCTGCAGTACGTCCACATAGTACAAGCGATATCCAACCACCAAAGAGTTCGTTGAGGCAATTATCTTGTTATGCATGATGGATAATTTTAGCCCCCCATCCTTCCCTCTACCGGAACTCCTCCTTCCCGTGGACGTGATCTCCTGTCTTCTAAGTACTTCGAGTCTCTACTTCTTTGTCCTCCCTTTTAATTTATAGTATTTGAGCGTTGTCAAATAGAATTTCTCTTGCCTTCTCGAGGGGTTCCGAGATTAAATGTGAAGTGTCTTTTGAGTCGCTCTGTTATCCCAAAGTGTAAACCTGTATCAAAACGGAATCCTTGATATCATCACAAAATCCTTTATAGTTTAAGATTGAATCGCGAGCATTAAAAGTTGGAGGTTTTTCGAATTTTCTTATTTGGATTCCAGACACTGAACTGAAAAGTAAAGTAACTGACAAGCTTCAAATTTATGTTTTATTTTGTAAATTATTTTTAGTTTATTTGAATAAAGCTAGATCGATGCTCAGATAAGTCCCAAACAATGGAGGTATATTCCACGTTGAAGAAAACACCGCTTACAACAAAAATGATCCAACTTCTTTAGTATCAAAAAATATTACCTTGATATCCAGAAATATTTGATCGAACTCAAAAATATTCAATGGATACACCCGCTTATCAAGTGTACATTGCTGATGAAGAGATCCTTACAGGCTTGAATGTTAGAGGCCAACCAATTTGATTTGGTACTTGATTTTCTCTCGAGAGTCGACAGGTCTTCTCAGTCGTGAGCTCTTTGATAGAGAGCCGCTTGCCTTGTAATAAAGCGTGACTTGCCCTTCATTTAAATACCCTAGATCTCGAATTCAAGAGCCACCTGCTCTGTAATGAACGGTTGGATTCGTCCAATCGGCGTGCAATCCGCTCTATTATAAAGAAGATTGTTATCCAACGAATAGGAGGAGTACTACATATGTAGGTTTTTAAATAAATATTGAGTCGGGCAGATTTTGGTTGTCTGACTTTTGATATTGCGAATCTGACTGATTCCTCTTTCCGCATACGTCACCCCTTGGCATGTTTCTGCGTACTTGAAACAGCCGTATCATTTTTCTGTTTGATCATATTATTCTCTGCCTCATTTGTTGAAGTGTACTGGCCATACTCTTTGGTTTTGAATGCGCTGAACCTCTTTCCATCTGACATACATGCCTGATGGCGCTCGTATCCTACGGCTCGAATCAGCTGACTGTTGTGAATTTCGGCCTTGGTTCTGCTAATCATTGTTCTCCAGATCTACCGATGCCGGAAATATAATTTTAGCCATTGATTTCTTCTCCACTTGGGGTATTGGTTTCTTTTCCTTCGCCATCTGGGAGGAAAATCTGTGTCACCTCTTTCTCATTGCCTTTTCGATGTAATTTCAGCTTTTTCGAGTAGTGGTTGTAAGTCATCATGTAGGGTTTTGACAATTGTATGCAAGGCGGCATTGAGGACAGCTGAAGATGTAAAGAGTCTTTCTAAGAGAGCAGCATTTTGAAGTCCACTCAAAAATATACTAATGACATCTACTATATTCGTTCTTCCGGTAGTTCTGAGAAACAGATCCCAAAATTCCGTCTCGAGATGTGAAGTATGTCTCTGGTATCTTGCGTTCCTGTTTAGCAGCACATAGAACAAAGCTACTGAGAAATATTCGGATATTGTAACTCCACGGCTTTGAAATAAGCTTCGTCTTAAATCTTTCATGTGATTCCTCCATCATTTTTGTCTAAACAGGCCGTATAATTCTTGACTTACAGGCTACATATTGTTATAAAAAATTGCTTAAGACTTTGTGATGGAAAGCAAAAGAGCATTTCATCAGCCCCTAAAACACAAACAAGCCGTTCACCTCGTGATACTCGAATCAAAAGTATCCCAGATGCTTTCATAGACATAGCTTACTCACATTCTTTATGCCCTGCACCTTCGACTTCACAAAAAGTGTTGTTAGATTGTATAATAGTGTGTCAACGTATTAATATGCAACATGCAAAGCAGTCATCGATTATTATTCGTTTCCGGGCAATCGGATGCAATGTGAAAGTTAAGGGGATAACTGCAATGAAATACTTTCACACTCCTAAAAGCAAAAATTGACACTTTCAAAGTAAAAACAAAACACCCGTTATAGGAAATGAAATGCCTGTTTTGGCTGTGAAACTAAAATGAGGTAATACGTATTTTGGTTATTTTTCACGATATCCCAGTATTCAGCCACATCATTTAAAACGTATCGGCGAGAGCTTTCCATTGATACGGCTAAGCATACGCCTATCTTGAAAAAAAACGCACTATCCCCGTTTTAGTTTCAGACCCAAAACTGGCATAAAACTCCCTGGAACGGGTGTTTTGTTTTCTGTGTTCCTCTCTTGCGAATTTCGCTTCTTTCGCCGCTGCCACCTTATGTTTTAAAGATAAGGAAAATCAAAGTTGGAAGCAAATTTAACGTCGACAGTCTAGTAGAAGAGCTGGAAGTGAAGTCTCATACAGGAGTTTTGTATGAACACTAATGTATACAACAATGCGGAGCTAAGGAAGAAAACTACATCAACCGTCAACTACGGCCCGACGTCACGTCAGATACAGTGAGCTATCAGTTAAACGTTTTGAAATTTACTTTCCTTGTGGAACATAAGCTTACGTTCCTATCTATGGGATTAGACAGTACCGTATATTATGATAATTACGTAAGCTAATTTGAGATACCTCAATTTGAAGCTTCAGAACTGAGCAGAATTCAGCGAGAGGGAGAGAAAAATCCACTCCAAGCTGCCTAGAAAGATTCCTATAAACACTTGGACCACCTTTTTGCGGATCATCACCTTGACTTATTTATCGGCTCTCCAATTTTTCATACCCGAGACCACCTGCAGTCCATACGGAGCAAGTTGGAGGCAGATCTCCGAGGGCAGCCCCTGGGGTTAGCAACGAATCCGAACCTCAGGGAATTGGAAATACAGTTCCAAACAAAAACCCCTCGGCCCCGGTTCCCCAGCATTTTTCCTCGACCGAAACTGAGGTGCGGTTGCTTGGGTGTGAGTTGATCTACTCAAGTGGATTACCGAAGCGCACAGGTCACACAACACCTCACGTTCAGGGTGAGAAATGAAATCCAACTTCAGATGTAGTTCTTAAATCTGTTGCGATTGTGAAGGCGGTATTCTATATTAAATTTCGCTTGGAACATTAATCTTTCAAAGCCAGATTTTCGACCTATTTGGTTCATCCTTGCTTGAATTTCCATTTTATCACGCCGATGCATAAAACGACGTAGGTTTGGATCAAAAGGGTGGGTTAGACGCCTCGCTAAGTTCTGAAACTGCG
>Ga0058701_10003897_pt1 | contig 11976 bp, 8 predicted proteins | sample AgamicOrMae_FD_97039 | JGI IMG/M metagenome (GOLD analysis project Ga0058701, IMG submission 97039) | Agave microbial communities from Guanajuato, Mexico - Or.Ma.e | ecosystem: Host-associated > Plants > Phyllosphere > Phylloplane/Leaf | place: Guanajuato, Mexico | collected 2012-06-04 | reverse complement strand
GTATTGTATCCGATAATGACGGCACTGGATCTCTAGTCCTTCTCAGAACGGTTTGTCCGTTCCTGACCCAGAGTATGTTACTGTGGATTAGGCTCGCACCTCTAAAGGTTGGGGGAGAAGTCCAACAAATTCCTGGATGATCTTTGCTGGCTCCGTCTTGTCTCAATAGCACATTTACTCAAGTTCCTGACAGTATTGTTGGTGTTTGAGACACATCCCGCTCTTCTGCTTGCCCTCGCGCTGGAGAGCCGAGTCTTGGCGCCTAAAAATCCTGAGTGGCCCCAGAGGAGCGAGCCCGGCGCGAGGCCCCTAGCGATTCTGTTCGATGACGGTTCCCCGCGCGTAAGCATGAGGCGAAACCGGTTGAAACACCAGCGAATCAAGCCTAGCGAATTCGTTCAGACCTTACCTTCTTTGTAGGTATCGTACACTTGTTCGATCGAAACAAGGGTTGCTGGCGTTGGGCATCAATCGAACAATACAAGCAGAATCGTCAAAATAGTCTCTAGGCCATCTTGGTATGTAAAGTTCCTGGCAAACACCGAGCTGTATCTGTCAATCATTTTTACTATTACCCTCAGAGGATGTAATAACTCCATAATCTTAGTTTTTATAATTCTTATGCAAATTTTTTACATGCTTCATACATTCATCGTAGAGAGTGTGATGTTGCATATCGACCATCTGGGCAGGAAATAGTAACAACATCAGAAAGCACGATCTGTTGAAAGTTAATTATCGGATTTTTAATCGAGTCGATCTCATTTTCAGCGAAGCATTCAAAATGATGTCTCCGATGGGCTCGGATCTAAATCTGATCATCGACGAGGATTGGTTGAACTTTGAATGTGAGAATTCCATGTTGGCACTTGTAAGTCCAGACGAAATATGCCCTGTAGCGATCTGTCAAGCACAGCAAAATCAAACCATCCATTATAACGGACAGCAGCTACAAAAGGATCGCCAAGAGACCGCAATGAGCAATTTGAATCCACAAACGCATCAGGAAAATAATCAGAATCTTATAGAAAGCCAGTTTGATCGCGAACAATACCTTCAGCAAGAGCACCAAATATTGTTTCTCGAATCCGAACAAGAGATGATATCATCGGACGAAACGAAGAATCAAATAGAGCTAGCAGTGCAAGTTGATCATGCACAGCAAGAGCAACTCAACAAGCTCATGACTAAGCCAGATCTGTCTGTGCAAATCATAGGACCTCCACCATTATTGATCCCTCGTCAAGAGAAGGTTTATAGCATACAACAGCAGCTAGATTTTCGGAGAGCCCTAGCACATCAGCGTTGTGAGCAATTGAGAACCCAATTAGCCAATGAGCCTCCGAAGTACCCACCGAAAATCATTAAGAAGCCCTCCGGAAAGAAAATGACAGGAAGAGAGAGACTGAGTGAATTAGAGAGACAAGAGAGAAATCTTCTCGATCAGAGAGACCATCTCAGGCAATCGATATCACAACTGGAGACAAAATGTTTCAAGTTGAGAGAAATATTAGGTAGTATAGTGGCTAACTCTCCCGAGTACAACAATCAAATGATAGACTATCTGAAGGCTGATGGTTTACTTATTGATTCTCATATACAATGACTGGTTTACAGATTGTGATACAGCTGGATGTATAGGGCTTGAGAAAACTTTAACTTGTTTGGTATCGTCTGGAAGATTGGAGTTGACATACTTGTTAATCACCGAGAAGATTTGAGAATTCAAAACTTGAAATCTCTTAATACGGTCCACCATGCGCTTCAAAGGGACACCGCGCACGATGTCGTCTTTTCCATCAACCCTCTGGACTTTCAAAAGATGGTAACAGAAATCCAATGCTTCAAATCTCTTCTGTTGGTCAAGTAGCGCGATAATGGTGCAACCAGCCCAGTTGAGCCCCTCACCGAAGAGCTGTTCGATGGTAAACTCGCCTTGAGCTACGGGGATACAATATATGAATTGCAGTGCAGACCATATTCTATGAAACTCTAAACATTCATCGACATAAATAACAATCGGTGGATTATCCGGTGGGCCTATCCAAGTTGTAGCCAACTCTCTATCATCTAATAAAAATCCCTTGATTTTGCTCAATATCGCATCAAATATTGACAGACCACAACATAATCGCTCAGTGGTGAGGAGATCACCTTCATTAGCTAACATAATTTGACGATTGTTACCAAGGTGCTCGATGTTCTTGAGGACTTGCAGGGAAGCATACTTCTGCTCAAGACGTTTCATCTTGCTCTCTGGCTTCTCTCCATCTTTACAGAATGGTGCGGGGAGAATATTCTGAAATGGGGCTGCTTGTAACAGATCACAAACCTCTTCCTGGGATAAACTTTGCTCTATTAGCATACAAAATAGTATTGCATTCCCCATCTCCCTGAATAACTGAAACATAGCAACCCTCACGTCCGGAAGTTGTATCACATCCTTAAGCTGAGCTTGGTAATATTCAAGAACACCAGTTGAACCGTAGTCATACAGTGGTAACTTACATAGTTTTGGCAGGGCTGTTTGGAGGGTCTTACAGTATTGATTCATGGTTCCTTGCAAGAGCGATCGGATAAATTTGAGCAAGTGGTCGATGACAATAGCTACACCTTGATAACCAAGGAGTTGTGCCATCGCACGGAAGTGAGGAGCGCCAATAAAATTAGAGTATAGCTGATGTATGGCAGAAAAGGCTATATTCAAGGCTTTAGTCCCATATAAATTGTAAGGTGGTTGCTGAGACGACTGCGAAGATCTATCCCGAGAAGCTGCATTGTGTTGATGCGGAGATAGCGTTGGGGCATATGGTGGGATCTCGACGAACCTATTGGTGGAGGAGTTGTAGCAATAATTTGGCAAAAACGAAACCATGAGCTCGCAAATAATATGCAATGTAATGCGTCCGTAAGGTGCTGAGACGTTCCTGTTTGCTTCTTTCAAGATGTTGTCGAACGGGTCTAAAACTACGTGCTCGCTAAGGAGCTTATGAGTATACCTGTTAACAGATAACAAACCCTCAAGCTCTATTATATCTGTCAACCTTGCTTCCTCAAACCTCGTTATGGCAAGCTCTAAGTTTTTCAACATACTCGCTTGTAACCTCTGAGCAATCAGACGATTGAGATCTATCGTTCGGCCTAATAATTGGAGATGCCTTTGCTTGAGTAGTGTGGTGTATCTGTTTGCTTGCGGCCAAGTAAATTTGATATTCATTGTTGCAGCCTCAGATCTGAATCTCTTATCGAGAAGGATGCTTCCGGCTAAATGCTTGTAATATGCGTAGATTTGCTCGCTCAACTTGTAGATGAATTGATCAAAACATAAATTAACCTCCGCTTCGACTTCATCATAAAGATACTGCTTACAGAACTTTGTCAAGGCGCAGTAAGCACTATCGTTATACAGATCTAAAGGGTAGAGGATGCATTCCATCATGGCTGGATCCTTTGTCTTCAATATGTGATCTGTGAGCATAGAGGGCAGTGACATCTCGATTGGGAATTGGATACGACGTCCCATAGTCATCTCTAGGTAAAACTCTCTGTACCATAGTTGTGATAAGTCACAACATTCATATAATGTTTGACTAAAATTGAGTAGATATTGCCAATAAAAAGAATCCCTGAGAAAGTTTTCTATAGATGCGAATGATGCATTATCAATGTACTTTCTCAATGCACTTTTGTCGCCATGTGCCTTGCCACTGACGAGGGACTCTAGCATAGCTCTGATCATATAGAGTTGGGTTGATGATGGCCCAACGGATCGACGCGGCACCTCAAGTTCAAATTCTGCCACAACGGGTCTAGTTAGGTCCGATTTGGTCGCTTGATCAATGGGATCCTCTACTCCGCGGTTCCAGTCCGCGCACGTACTACGGACACTTTTCAAAAAGAGCCTGATTGTGTCGTCTTTTTTCAGTATAGACTTACGTAATGGTTCTCGAAGATCTTTCTGAACGAAGTCTTGTAAGCGAGCGTAGATAGAGCATTTGATAGCGTCGACGAATACTGTTTCCATACGATTCATTAGAACCTGCAAACCCTTAATCATTGAAATCAACTCGATGAGGGCCGATTTCTCGTCGTCGCTGTAGTTGTATCTAGTTGCACGCTCGTACTCTTCGGCTTCTTGAGGACAAGCATGATTTTGGTGGTGGTCTGTAGGGTGCATTAGTTTCCATGAATATAGTTCAGTAACATGACATGTTATATCTGAGAGTAATCGCAGTCCCAATAGAGCGAGATCCATCAGTTCCTTATTTTCAGGGTCTGTCCTGAGCGTCTCTTTGATAATGGTTGTCGCCTCGTTTGAATGACGACTTAATTCTGATATGTAGGCAACATATTTGGTTCTTATTTTTGGCAAAAAACTCTGTATTTCCGCTTGGATAGACACAATCGACTCATTAGAGCACAGGGGCCATTTTTGTGTATCAAAGTTTGGCATCTTTTTTATGTAAGTTATGAATGGCGCGATTTGCATATCGCCAAATAATGGAACCATTTCAAGCTCTTTGAATACTCTGTCAATTGAAGATAGGTTCACTTTTTTCTTAGCATCGAGCTTGTTGATATCACAGTTTTTTCCATCTATGAGAAAGAGGCCAAAGCCGATGACTTTGACGAGCATGTGTTTCTCCGAGGGTAGTATATATTTACCCTCTTCGTACATGTGGTGACAGAGATTCACTATTTTGCACAATAAAACTTCATGATTAGGTATGGCTTCCAGAGATTTTATCAAAGAATCTCTGATCTTATTTTGAGTCGCAAGGAACATAGAAAGATTTTGAGACTCTTGTAGTGATTGCGAATCTGAGAGAACTTTTAAGAATTGAGCTGCTCTTCTATAGGTCGCGTAATCGTTCTTGACCGAGGACTTCATGTTTTTTAGTTCATCTAAAGTAGCGAACATGTTGATAAACTTGGCTAATGTTAGTAGGTACGTCTCTGAGGCGAACTCGGAGGCGGTACCTTTTTGATTGCGTTTCAATGTGGTCACTGAGGCCGCTGAAATTGCTGACTCCATAGATGTCGTATGACTTGAGCTAGAAGAAAAGGATTGTGCCCCTGATGTATGACGAGAATTAGCCAGATTCGTACCTGTTCCGCCAGGGATGCATAGACGGGCAACCTCTTGGCAAAATTTGTCTACGGCTTGTCGTTGGAAGTACATAAATGCTAAAAGCTTATTAACTTCAGGGCCGAGAACCTCCACTGTCTTCTCATAGATTTCTGCCCTGTTGGGCTGCTCATTTGATTTTGGTTGCGGTATCGATCTAGAGCAGCAGCGCCATGTGTATAGATTTATGGCGTGTCTTTCTCCCTCGTCAAGCATACGATTCATGTTAGCCTGGAGGGTTGCCTCTTCGATACATTTTGCATCGCATCTAGCGAAAGCTTTTCGATCTTCAAAGTTGGTATCATAGTTGACATGATGGACGATTGATGACGCGACACCTTGCACACAACTGTATTCAGGAACAAAGTTTAAAGAAGTGTGTTAATCATATAAGTATCTGAGAGGGATGATCCTGGTCCAGGTGGTTTCAGTTGAAGATACTTACGGTACATCGTCACAGAGGACAACGTCGTCTAAAACATCGACATTGCATATTGCATCAGCTAGGGTGACCTTGTCGGTGGCTCGAGGATTCTGGTTATTCTCTTGAACTTGATGCATAGACATTTTGGTAATATCTTCGCGGGAGGAGCCAAGTGGAATCTATAGAATGGTCCGCCAATTTGTTAAATCATAATAATCAAATAGACAATCGTGCAAATATGCCATTTGGTTTCATTGGAGTAATTTGTAGATTTGTTTGTGTGTGTATGCCGCGGCGCCAATTTCAAGCATCGTGGAGGGCAGCCTATCTGCGGGGCTTCAGCTACAGCAGTGTGATTAACCAGGAACGAGCACCAATCTCCAGTCTAGATTCCAGCATGATGATCACGGAATCATCAGGGGAGAACAAGAGATACTAGTATCTAAACCACCTAATCCAAATAGAGCACGTTGGTCACTTGCAGATGACAACTGTTTGCCGGCTTTCTTTTCTCCTGACCATTGCAGATGCGATGCATTGATCACCATGAAAAAGCGCCCCGCATTCTTCTTGCATCATCTTGAAGATTGGCCTCATGTCGTTCAGTCGTCGCGAATCGACTATTTTGATCCGGTTTCATCGCTAGCAAGATTGTAATGCAAGAATCCGACAGGCGCATGTTATCAGATGGAGAGAGGGTAGCAGGAGATCTTCCTTGAAGAGATAGAAGAGTGGGCTCGTCTGACTACCTCGAGAACTCAGACTCACATATCAAGTCCTCGATTGCGTGAATGGTTTTGAGATGCGATTTCTGGTCATGAAAACTTCGATATAGACCTAGACATCTCTTGAAACTTTTTTTTATTCCAGGTTCGCTAAACCGATGCGCGGTACTTCGAGGTGTCACAGTACACTTGTTAGCTTCGCAGTGGACGACCTGCCATTTAGCGGCCAACAGCCCTAAGTCATGTCAACTTGAATCGATTGTTCATGCAACTGAATACAGTAGTTAGTTGCCACCGTATAAAATCAAACCGATCTGCTGGAACCGGGTTTCAAAGGGGTTGAGAAAAGAGATCCTCGACAAAGAACCAACAAAACTCGAGCTTCCGGAAATGGACCATCTGGAACGTATGTAGTAGTACCAGCCGATTGATACTCACCCCTCCCCCCAACACAAGAGTTCGTCTTGCCATGTGTGATGAGCCTACTCACACGCTCAACTACCCTCCAGGACACCAATCGGTCTAGGTGAGGTTTCGAGGAATTTTATTGATCCATAAGCCTTTCGAACTTTATCCATTCTAGAAACCAAACTGTATTCACTTGATCGACAATTGTGCAATCCATACATAGGCGAGCAAATCGCTCACCATTGCCCGTCAAACTCATAGAACTACAACTCGCGTACATCCGATAACACACTTCATAAAACGAGATCAACGAATGGGCGAGACCAGCCGAAGCGCATACCGATCTGAGGCGCACTCTATCGCAATCCAGTCATGTTTCCTCAGCAGGATTATTTTTTTTACACTGGCTGTCCCATCAGCTTCGGCTTGATATATAACACTCGAGTAACTTTGAAGGGGCAACGAAATCCCCCCACGCTTTCGAAGACCACCGACCTCGACTTCCGGGAGTTCGGAGAGCTGACCCGCTATAACCCTCATCCCTCTGTGCCTCCTCATCTTCCGCTCATTCGAGACTGAGTCTACAACCATGCGTCCCATTGATTTGGTCTAGGCTTATGATCTCGAACTCCCAGAGAACTTCTCGTTTCTGAGCTAGGCTACTATTCATGCTCTCGATGGGGTTCCAATTTGAGTGTCTCCAAGTGGAGAAGATTTGATGCTGCTAAGATCACCAAATCTTCCAGATCAGCGTCGATAGAGCGCCCACAAAGATGCAGTTATGAGTATCAGAGAGTTGTCCGTCTTTTCAGACACTAGCTTGTTGCGTGAGATTGATGTACATGATCATACCGTATCAGACAGTGACGCGGTTCAATTTATGCAGATAGTGTTCAAAAATAGACAACTCTGTTTGGAAGTTTGGAGCGACAATCGGATCCAGCAGAATAACCTGACGTCCTCGGTGTATTGTTTATCTGATACCAATCTGATATGAAGTTGGGAGTACTAAAGAAGAGGCATCATAAATATGCAATCAAGAATTTGGACGGTCGTAAACGATGAACCTTGTCCACAATACACGCCTTGTTTCGCTAACTAATCTCGTGTTGTTCCTAACTTCAGAGGGATTGATACTCGCTAATCTCTTTGAGGGAAACGGAGCTTCAACAATCAGGATAGATGGATATTGCAGTAATATCGATAGTCTACGATCAACCATTCGAGGGAAATGGAGTTCATATGAGTTTGTATTAGATGATTGTTTGGTTAAGCGATTCTTGATTGAGATAGCAAGAGCCTCGTCGAGCAGATTCGGCGATGTAAGCCATTCAGAGATAGATCTTCACGAGCTTATCAGAGAGCTCGAATCAACTGCTGCTCGAACCTTAAGGCTAAATCGAGACAGAGTTGATCATCTGATCCAGAAATCTGTCAAGAAGAGGGGCTCAAGTATGATGAGGAACGAGATTCTTCTGAAAAGAGAATCTCGGCAATTAAATCATGAGAAGAAAGTAATTCGAAACCTTATCGAAGCTTCGAAGATTCGAGCAACACTTTTGAGCAGTGAGATTAACGCTCTGATGGATAGATGCAAGTTTGAAAGTTTAACGGCATACGTTGACCAGACACTGAAGAGATCGCTTCATTCAGAATCGAAACCCTATTCGGATAAGGAGCTTAATGTGACGCATAGCGACGCCCAATGCTTTAAGTCCTTCTCTGAGGTGGAGAATGAACTCTCTGATTTGTGTCGTAGACTGCGAGCTCAAATCAAGCTTCTGAAAGTCCAAATTTTGAACATGGAACTAGCTAATGAACGATTTAAAGAACTTTCAGACTTCTAACACACCTCAGAACAAGTTGGCATAGGTGAAGCTGTTCGGCTTTCTGAAGTGGATGTTATTTATCAAAGCTCTGATTCTACCAGAATCCCAAAATCCAACTCGCAATCGGCCCCAGGTTCTAAGGATAATCCCGCTTCTTGCTATGAACAGGAGGAGAGTTAGCTTTGATTGCCGATGGGCAACAAATTGTGTTCGACCTAGTCATATCCAACAATGATGCCAATCATCATTATCATTGAGTGTTTCTCGCGAGTGTGCTAATCCCAAACTTGTCATGAGCATCGCTGAAATCAGTCAGAATGGATTGGTAATTGTAGATAAAAGTTGGCGTCGTTGTGACACAATACCGGACAATGTTTATTTGAAACGTTAACGTAAAGATTGATTTGAGATTTGCATCCGAAGTTTACCAACATCTCGGCTCAAGAGATGTTGTTGCCTCCAATCACGATGGATTGCTTCAACTTTCAGAATCGTTAGGGGCACTCAGATGTAGATATATAACGCTGGTGAATTTATGGTAAAGTCGATACAATAACAAGTTTATACTTAGTTTTCTTGGAGGATCCTTGTCTCGGCGCCTGATCACTAGTATGCACATTCTTGTCCGTTCATGATAATTCTCTATCATTCTGTAGGCTGAATGGGCTTCATGAGTGCTAATAATGCATCCGAATCTACTCGCTGAATAGATTCAAATCATCATCTGTGAAGTCACCTATCGTCGGAACTAATGTGTCAATATGAAGTTCGTTTGAGTTTATCTGTGACTGTAGCTCGTCGTTGGGCATCAATCGAAAGTGGTTGGTTATGTCATACTCTGTCGTATTCAGCGGTGTATTCAAGTCCATATCTTGCCGTAATCCGAAGCCCTCTCCAGACACTTGATGGTCCTGATGATATTCCTCATTTGTTGAGGCTTCTTGTGGGCGGGTGAGTCTGGATTTCTTGAGCGAATGGGTATCTTCATCACTAGCCCATGTTGTTGTAGCATAGGAGGGGGTGATTTGAGTGTTAACTAAATTTTGTTGATCCGCTTCTGTGAGACTAGCCGAAGTTGCTTCTGTTGGTGTCACTGCGATTACATCGAGTCTAGCTGCATCCAACAAATAACTGTCATTGTTTACGATTACAGGATTGTTCGAGCTAGTCGAATTCTCGTCCGCTATCGTCGGGCTAGGGACAGTTCTTTGTTCTGTTGTTGTGGATCCAGAGGCGGCTTCAATCATTAGTGGTGCTTTGCGCTTCATTTCGAGCATGTTAGTTTTTATTCCATTTTGTTCCATTGCCTCGAATACTAATTTCATCAGGCGACTTATATACAGTTGTTGCTGCTGGTGCTTCTGTCGCAAATCATGTAACTCAGACCATAGCATCTCATTCTCACGTTTTAAGTCTTGCAATGTTTGTGTTACATCTTTCTGCTTGTCTTCTATTTCGGTTATACCCTTGTAGACATTCCTAAGATCAACGCTATCTGATAATTTCTGTGGCAATTTTCGCTTTATAGCTTCCAACCTCTCTGGCTTGTCTCGGACAAAATCAGGGTGATAGAAATGCAAATCGTCGTTCCCGGGGTGAAGGCCGCTATTCTCTATTGTTGCAAATTTCCTGAAACCATACATATTTAACTGTCGAATGAAACTTGATAAGTTATTGTGCTTGAAGTATTTTGATAGCTCTTGGGAAAATTTTGGGGGATCCATGATAATAAAACTTTGCCCATTGTCAGACCATGCTATGAGATCATCACATTGGGGATCGTTAATCATCTTCCATAGTTTCAAAATGAAACCTGGAATCATGTTAACCTTCTCCATATTGCCTAATTGTATGGCTACTCACGGTGTTAATCGTGAATATAACGATAAGAATTTAAATGTGCTGCCTGGGAGCCTTGTTGACGAAATAATGTGTACTCTTGTTGGAGCTCAGGTTTTATAAGGTAGCGTTTTTCCCCGCTCGCAGTCAGCTTGATGTGGCGCCTGGCGCCGCAAGGCTCGCGGTAGCCTCGCTCTGTGGCTTTGGGACAACGGGCGCCATCGTTTTCCATCGCCAGGGGCAGCCGCGAAAGACTTCCCCGTTCAAGTCCACTCATTCACTTGTCACTTGCGCACGGGGGCGCCAGGATTTTCGATTGATTCCCTCAGCATCTGAAAATAACCATCTTAAATCCGATACATTTGATTCACTTATGAGTCCGGTGAATCATCAAGTGGAGCAAACCTCCGACGGCCAGAGCGATAATTCATTGGCTTCTTTGACAGATTCTAATAGAAAGAATCTCAAAGATGCCGTCAGGTTGCCTGACCGTGAGGATCCGAATGAATGGATAGCTAACAATCTTTTCGACTTTCATAAACAGATATGCATGCTCTTCGGAACGATAAGCGAATTTTGTAACGCCCAATCATGCCCGAAAATGACAGCTGGCAAGAAGTACGAATATTGGTGGTCGAAGGGTCCCGACAGGAGACCTGTTGAAAGTTGCGCCTCTGATTATATCGATCATTTGTTGGATTGGGTTCAGGAGCAGCTGGACGATGAAGAGGTATTTCCATCACTATCTGTGGACAAGAAATTTCCAAAAAATTTCAATATAGTCTGTCAAACAATAGCTAGAAGATTGTTTAGAGTTTATGCTCACATTTGTCACCACCATTTAAATACGGTCAAGAATCTCAAAGAAGAGGCCCACATGAACACAAGTCTCAAACATTTCATCTATTTCATTAAGGAATTCGATTTGGTCCCGGAGAACGAACTAGAGCCTTTGAAGGACTACATTGAAAATCTGACCAGCACAGAGTCGCTAGAAACCGCATGAGAGGGACCTTCATATTGACACATCCTCGATGCCAAACATAAGTCTTGTACCACAGTTTGATCTCATGACTATCTATTTCATAACAATATAAAAAAAAGGAAAAAGAATCTGATCTGGTATCAGGTCTGTTCGATGCGCTCACTAATACTCGTCAAATCAACTTCCCTAGCCCTATCGCGAAGTCGTGGGCCCAGACCTCGATCCGTCTTGAAGTCAAATATTTGACGTATATGACTGACTGGAAGATCCCATGTAATTTTTGTCATGAATAAATCATACTAGAGAATGATTGAACTTGGGGGGGGGGGTGATGCAAGGAATGGTCTCACTCCAAGGAGCTACATATATTTCTTTGAGTTTTGATTATTGATGATCCGCTGGTGCGGCTGTCTACTGTCTCAATCTTCTCAATGTGAAAGTATACAGATATCCATGTATCGTATACTTCGAACGAGACCAATGTATTGCTCCCTCGGTCTACATCCTGCTCAAATTTGGGCAGTTAACGGGTCAGCTTTCCTGGACGTCATTTATACCAGCTGGGACCTCCACCTCCAGCGAATTGAGCTCCTTTTTCAGTATCACCTGACATCCTAAGCGAGATGTATCCGTCAGGC
>Ga0058701_10003896_pt1 | contig 11977 bp, 9 predicted proteins | sample AgamicOrMae_FD_97039 | JGI IMG/M metagenome (GOLD analysis project Ga0058701, IMG submission 97039) | Agave microbial communities from Guanajuato, Mexico - Or.Ma.e | ecosystem: Host-associated > Plants > Phyllosphere > Phylloplane/Leaf | place: Guanajuato, Mexico | collected 2012-06-04 | reverse complement strand
TTACTAGCAATCCTGTTTGCGTTTACTAGCCAAGTTTGGCTGTCGCATTTTTAGTTATTTGCAGTAATTTTTACTTAACTTTACTAACTTACTTTTCACAGTGTCAAGAGGGCAACCTCAAAATTTTAAAGTTTGGACCGAGAATTGGTGACAAATAAGTCAGAAGTGAATAAAGGCCTACTTGTAAATAAAGGCAGGCAAAAGATCGCGGCGCGTTAGAGGAACTAAAACAAGAACGAGACAAGCTGTGAGTAGGGGCGGGCGGAGGACCTCAGCGAGACAGGCGGGCTGGGGCGGGCGGCCTGGGGCGGCCGGGCTATGAGAACATATCGAGTTACATGGCAAACATGAGTCCGCCGCCCGGCTCTACGCGGCCCGCCATGGCTGCATCGGCTAGGCTCTACCCGTCACGCCCGCTGGACTCCGCTCTGCGCGTACCGCACCGCACCGCGGCCGGGCGGCCAGCAACCACAACCGCTCTCCTTGCAACAGAGGAGTGGAAGAGCGAATGCTGCGGACTTCGGGCTAGGCCTAGAGCTTGCTTGTCTCTCTCCAGAGGGCGAGGGCGGTCAGTCGGCGAGTTTTACCCAGGCTGCTTTGTCCTCTGCTCAACTTCTTGCGTCATTAAAGGGTTGATTATGAGTCATTCCGAAAAAAACTATGGCGACACCCGAGAGAACATTCCTACGGACTTGAGTTTTGGGGAAGCTTGAAGCATTCACGAGTGAGGAGCTCACAAGCCAGTCAAATCGGAGAAATAAGGACGTTCGAATTTTGAACTCTTCTTGTAAAAAATTAGCAGTGGCAGCTAACGCAAAAGCTGGTAATCCATTGCAGAAACTATTAACTTTCGCAGCTATTGGTAATTTTTTTAGCAGCCATTGGCAACGTCAACTGACAGCTGAACCTGCTGATAAGTAGCAACAGGTAGGCCTACAAAATTATGCTAAGTAGTATGTTGCTAATTTTAGATTTAAATTAGCTAATTTTATTAAATTAGCTAATTTTATTAAATTAGCTAATTTTATTTTTCTCCATTGCTAATTTTAAGACGCTACTGCTATCGTTATATTTAGCTGCTAAGGTGGATGGCTACAAGTGACGTAAACTTGTCTTTTTAGCAGCTGTTTTAAACTTTTTGGCAAACATCGCTAACATCTGATTATAAGCTAGCAACGGGTAAAAACTTGTCTGTTCAGCAGCCATCACTACCTTTTTAGCAGACATGGTTGACGTTAGCAAAGGCTGCTAAAATTTCACAATGGCCGATAATACCTGCTATATCAACGAACGCGTTAGCTGCCACAAGTAAATGTAAGTATTTTTTTGCACGTTTTCTCGCAATTTTCGCCGAGCCGAATGGAGCGAGCCAAAAGTCATCTAAACTACGTTAACCTAACCAACGCAAGCGGTTAAATGCCGTTTTCTTTACCACGGCGCGGCGGCACAGGTCACCGTTTGAGGTTCTTCCGTCGGAGCGAAACCGGAGCGAGCCATAACACACGCCTCACTTTGCCTAGGTTAACTTGATCAAATCTACGTGATTGACGTACATACTCCAACAAAAAATGAATATTCACACGCTGCACCATTTAGAACGTCATTTAAAACGTATAGGTTGGTTTACGTGCGTTCGTCACCTCCCATTTAAAATGCTTTAAGTTGATTTACGTGCTTTCATGTCTCCCATGTATTAACAAAGGCGTGCGAATAGAACTGACCTAAAAAAATTACCCTCGGTGGAAAAAACAACAAGTAGAAAATACCTTCTCTAAAATTTACTACCTGGCGTAGTGAAAAGACAAGAAATTTCCTCCGAATAATGAAAGCATTGCAGATTGTACAGTGGGCCTCAAAAGTCATGAACCCTGCCTCCATTAGAAATACATGGAGACATGGGTCATGACTTTTGTAGCCCTTTGTACCTTGCTTAAAATCAGTATTGCTCCGCTGACATTTAATACAGGATATATTAAATAGCCTTGGTTAAACGGCCCCTATTAGTCTGAGTGATTTACGCCCGCCCCCCTTCCACCTGATGAGCCACCGAAACGTTCAGCGCGGTCGCTACACGCGATAGCGACCCTTACATCCGACCTTCCAGCGGGTCGTTGGCGACTTCGTGAACGGGGCCCCCCACGAACGATCGCCACAGGCGAAAACAAACTGCGTTCAACTTGTTTTGTTGACATATCGGATACAACAAGAGATCGGTATCTAGACATCGCCGTAACTTGTTAGCGTATATATTCCTAGGTGACGTTGTGGGTGTGAAAAGTTTCATCTGCTTATTAATCAGGAAAAAATATTTTATTCGGTGGGGGACGGGGGCCCTGTCTCGACGTAATATATGTCCCCCAGCACAAGGGGGAAAAAGTGAAGAAGTCTCGCCGAGAGTCCATAATAAACCCTCTACCGCCCGGCGATGCCGTTCGGAAACAGAAAATTCTTCTTTAGAGGATCTTTTCTGTTCAGTATTTTTACAATTTAAAAAACATTACCCCTATCAAAAACTAAAATTAATTAATCTATGCGTTTTTCCAAGCTTAAAATTTCGTATTTTAATGGAAAAAATCCTACCGATTTCTCTTAGGCTACTCCAAATACTTTGGGCTGTTATGAGTTAAAGAGTAGGGGAAACGTTACAGTATTTTCAGGGGGAAAAATTATGAGAAAGGATGTTGAGCGCACTATAAATTGATTGAATTTTCTACCTCTTGCGGAGATTTTGTCACGCTAAGCCAAGTGGAGTGACAGTGGAGAGAGGCACAAGTCACACAACTTAAACTAACGTAGCCTCGGTTTTATTTAAGCTAACGATCACACCAAGCCTGATTCCGCTTGCTTCTCAGCAAATTCTAAAGTAAATTCTAGACTACTAAATTCTCTACTATGAATAGCTAACAAAATAGTTAAGAGGGTGTGGCAAAGTGTGTTGATATTGATGAAGCTGGTGTCAACGTCCTTGTTTCGTTGCTAAGACCAATCGTTTTCCTCCAAGTTATCTAAAAAAATAAAGGGTGTTGCTATTGACCCGACATGCATTATTATATGGAGACCTGAACGCACGTAACCAACCTGAAACATTTTACCTTGGAGGTGACTTGAACGCAGCGGAACCCAACCTAATACATTTTCAATGGGGCAGTCGAGTCAATAGACACTCCCAAAAATAAATGCAGATTTTGTTGAATTTTTGTATTTTAAGTCCTCCAATAAGTTGTCCGGAGTGACAAAAATATTTACTTTCTCTTAATGCTCGCCACGATTGGTTTTATGCTATTTTTTCGTGTACAATTATTGACCTAGATTTATATCTAGGTCACGATACACCCCAGATAAAGTTTCATAATATCGAGTTTGCATCGGCAAGAATATGTGGTCTCATGGTCAGCTTCATCGACGTTTGTCTCTTATTTGCTGATAAAACGACTTAATTCATATCACCGCCTGACCGCATAACACCCTTCAGAAACATGATACGAAAACCTATTAATAACTCTCTCCTCGAATGCGTTTTATTTTCAACTGAAAAAGGATTATTCCCGAAGAAAACTAGGATGAAATTATTTGATGAGTGTCCAGAATCCTCTTTGGTCCGAGGCAACGCGCTGATGATCGTGAACTGATTATAGGCAAATTAGATTGTTATCATAAACGGCCCGCCGACCGTATAGCTGGCCTCAAGTGATCTAATTGTTTTAAAAGGCTGTGCTCGCCACATCGTAAACCTGTTAAAGAATTCGATTAGTGATTGCGAGACCTTGGTCAATGGCACAAAGTCCTCGAGGGCAACCAGCTTTAGGTCTGTCCAATAGCCCTCTTCTTACAATTAGAGATTGAACGTATCCTTTAACTTGTTCATCTCAATTTCATTGAGATCAAAACATCCTTGAAATATCAAAAGTACCTTGATCGTTAGCCATTCCTACAGGTGATCAGAAGTCATTTTGTAAAGTCCTCTATGAATCAAGAGCTTTTTTTTTCTTGTGCGGTTGTGAAACCCGCTTGATATAAGGAATATCAGAATGCCAGTAGAGATTGCGGAAGAATTATGTTAACTTTTACATCTCAATAGGACGGAGGTAAACATATCGAGTAGTAATACATGAATCATTGATCTTTTAGTGTGATTGACAGTAGACCGAGGTTCTCTGCTACTAAACCTTCTGAAATCAATCGTTCTTCACTGGATGAATTGGATGATGAACCCTCTATTGCAGTTAAGGGTAACAACTATAAGATACTATTCTTACTGGAGTCCAACGTAGTGGATGTAATGAGTAACTTCACCGGAACTTTCCCTTCATACTCATAGCGGATAATAATTCCATTAACTCTACCGAAAACCATAAGCAACCTCCGTCTGACCGGTCCTTGACTTCCTGCCCTCGATTTTCAAACGGTGACCTGTAGTGATTAACTGCAGGTCTGGAACGTACTGTGACTTCACTGGACGTCGTTCAGTGAACTTGACAGCCATTTCTGAGAACCAAGTTACCTTGACATCTGCAGTAATTGAAATATCGAAAAATAGGATTATTGGCACCGATTTGAGCCTCTTCTGTCTTTGGCAATTTTGAGACAATCGGATCAACGAGTCTCTTGGAAGAATGCGATCCTAAAAATGGTTCTGTCCTTCTGGGAATAACTCTTCTGCATAAATAAACAAATATTAATGTTGGAAATGATTTAATTCCCCCAAACGTCGTCTATTATACCTGCTAACGATTCTCTGAATCACGTTTGGCGTTCTCACTGCGTATCCCCCTTCGCCTCCTCTCCTTCCCTCTCCAGGCAGCTGTAAAGCCTTCATCTTCTTTCCTGCTTCATTGTTGTTTGTAACCCGACACCGAACAGGCCATAAGAAAGACGGGCGGCCAGAGGCAGGCAGCCAGAGGCAGGCAGCCAGACCCCGCTCGCTCTTGCTCCGCTGCGCTGCGCTGCATGGCAGACAGGAAAACACATCTCGCGCGCTCTTTCTCTCTCTCTCCCTCGACCTCCCTCCCTTTTTTATCGGTTTCTTTTTCGTTCGGCCACCACGACGACGTTTGGCTGCCAGCGACGCATGCTCACCTCTCACTCCTCCCAAATTTCACGTAGGGGGGCCTCGTGTCCCCCTCCCCCAACGTAAAAAAAAGAAAAAAAAGGGGGGGCGCCTGCTTAGACAGCACATTTTTTTTTGGGGGGGGGTAAATTCAGCAAAAAGATCAACATTTTGTTGAGTCGCCCGCCAAGTTCAGCGTTTTTCTTCCTTTTTTTCTGAAAACTTACATAGAATGAACTTCGGTTGGTGAGGTTAGTTCAGTGGCAGCACGAATTGAATAAGGGATAGAGCTTTTCATACGAGAAAAAGCTGCAACCATAAATAAACTCAATAAAAGTAACCAATCCCAAAAATATTAGCTCTAAATTAAGCGCCCGAATTCCTCACGTAAGTGGCGATTCAAACAGATATCGTATTCCAAAAATCAATGAAAGAGCTTCGAAAAATAACACATTATCTGTGGAATATGAGGTGCGTGAAGTCAAAAGGTAGAAAAATGTCAAATAAGCGTACCGTAGTGTACGCGGTGTCGTATGCTTGCTCCAGTTTACGATCCTATGAGCGCTTGTCGTACAAGCAAGGAAACACGATGGTTTGTGATAAGGACGTTGTCACGTCTATTCGGATACAATTACAGAGCGATGTAAACTTTTAAAGTGATGCTCTGCCGAGACGTGAGTGCACAATGTAACCTGCTACCTCGGTGAGGCCTATTATAACGCTAAAATACTACAATCGACGGGGAAGTTGGGTGGGTAGCGGGTATGGGGAAAAAACGAGTGGAATGTTATGGGAGTCACCCGGGGAGCCATGGGAGGTTAGGGTACTAACGAAAAGGGATAAATCTTTCAGTAAGAGGGGGTCCATTAGTTTACGTTATCCAAAGTGGGCCACTTCTGAAGTCCGTTCCGCTCTTGTTAAGGGGCCTTCCATTTATCATGTTCCGCAATTTTTTTTTTGAAGAAACGCAAATTTGGACCCTCTCTCAAATTGATTACGCTTAGTACACGGTCAGTAATGCTTCCGTAGAAACCCCCTGTCCCCAAGACCGTAACGTTTTTAATGAACACTCTCAATTTTAATCAGTGAGAGTCTGAGAATCAGTGAAAATTCACTGAATTTCAGTCTATATATTCAGTCACTGAATTTTTTCAGTGGTGCAACATTGACTGAAATTCAGTGAATCTTCACTGATTCTCAGTTACCGTTTTCTTTGTCAGTCCGCAACGATGATTACCGCGATTTTCAAATTTTAAGATCAAAGAGGGGAAAAAGAAAAAAAAGAAAGAAAAACACCTACTTGAAAGAAAATGAGATTGTCCAGCTTAAAAAAAATTAATAGAGAAAAACTAAAAAAACTAAAATAAAAAATTTAAAAAAAAACTACACCGAAAAAAGTGTCCGTTTGATTCAAGCATAAGACCCTTAGGAATGTAATAAGTTTATCTGTGCTTAAGTATCATATGCTTGACTCCCGCCTACTGTACTACGTTTGATTCAAGCATACGCATGCTCAAGTAATACGTATGCTTCAATCAAACATACATTAGGCTCGATTCAAGCACATGATACTTTTAAGCATTCGCTAAACTTATGGCCCTAAGGCTCTTATGTAAAAATGAAACGATCAGTTTTTTCGGTGTTTATGAAAAAATTTCTGGTGAAATGCTATGTTATTATAGACAAATAAAAAGTTATTTTTTAAGTAACTCCTAATGAGCAATTAAAAATCCAGAGAGCACACTATTAGTAAATAGAAGAGTATAACGCGATGGAATTTTCGCTGCGGAGAAAGCAAAGAAATTCTGTCAGAGCTGATCGGCCCCATTGGCATAGAATTCGCTTTTGAAGCCCAAACAGTTGACAGGATCGCTTTAATGTGGGAGCATTAAACCTAATTTGATGTTTTATAGCTCCCTCTTGTGTGGATGCGTTGCCGTCGCCGCCCCTCGCCGCCAGCGCCGTGCCGTGCCGAGCCGTGCCGCGGTAGCCCCTTGGGGAATCGGACATCCCTCCGATTGCAAGCCGCTAAACGGATCTGGTGTCATTTGAACGCCTACTTAAGTTGATAACGCCACCCCTTGTTGACGCTCGCCACGTTTTCAAATGAGCGCTGATATACTTGTTACCGGATGCCATTCGACGCGACAATAATCTCAATGTGAGCCGCGCACGCGCTTTAGAATCCTGCCAGCGAAGGAAGATGTTCTGACGAGTGAGGCCCTAATGACCTGCACCACAGGTTAAGCAGTCTGGAATATCCTCTCAATTCGCTGAATTTCTAAGACTTTTGCAGTTGCGCATCATCTAATGAATGTAAAACCAAGTACAAACTAGGCTACCTCAAAAATTAAGTTTTAGAGAATTGAGATCCTTTTCCGGCATCAAAATTTTCTATTAAACCAAAATGAAATGCTTTCACATTTAGATGGATAAGGCCTATGCTTCTTAATTGAAAGGGAATACTATTGATTCGAAAGTATTTCTTCTCCTCTCGAAAGGAAAATTCTTAATTTGAGGGAAATATCTTTAAGGGTATTTTTTAAAGAAGATAAATATCATTATTTTAAGAGTATTCCGATGAGCTTTAATTTTTTTTTCAGGACATAAAATATGAGACGGTAAAATTATCTTGTTTCAGCATTGACGTCAAGTTTCTACAAGAACACGTTCATAAGAATTAAAATTAGACATTGTTTTGCTAAGTGTTTTATCAGGGCAACAAAATATCAGGAAACTGTGAGTCCTCAACACAAGATCTACACTAACACAAATATACTGTTTGCTTACATTTAGGCACAGTTACGTTGCAGTATAACGTATAGGCCATGCAGAACCGTTAATAACTTTTCATGACCTCACAAAGCTTATTTTTATTAAACTCGGTGAAACCGTACATATCACTGATGAAAATAAGTCCTGTTTTCGGGACATCTGCATCCATTTTGGGATGAAGGTAAATCGAGACCATATCATGTTTTCACCAGCTTTTCAAATAGGCCCACAAAGTCATGCCAATGGGAAGGGCACGGCGAGGGCTTTTCATTGATATGTCTGTTGGTGGGCCAATAGCCACTTCGTAAAATTTAATGAAAACACGATATGGTTTTGTTTTACCTTTACCCCAAAATGGGTTCAAATTCACATTTTTTAAATAAGCGACATTTTTTTCTAAATGTAGTTATTCGCTGTTTTTAGGACTAAAGATAAATGGTATGGTATTGATAAAAAAAACATCCCATCTAGGGAGCTTTTTTCCCCCTTATTATTGATGATATCCCTTATGCCCCTCTTCGCACGGCTCGGCGGTGGAAGTAGAGCACAAGAGGTAGAAAATGCTGCCTTAAAACGTGGGCCTAGAGAATTTTGGTCAGCAAGGGCTGTGTTGAGTAACTCCGGTGAGGGGTTCGCGTTGTTCATTTGTGGCAGCGAAAAAGTATTTCTGTCACGAACTCAACGAGTGTGACTTCTCAGAAAGGTAAACTATGTTGTGGCCCAGAAAAATGGATTGATTGTAAGAGTGGTGAAATAGAGGGCTTAGTGGAACGGCGGGGCCCTGTGACGTCAGCAGACATAACAGGAAACACAAGGCGGCCACCAAAATAAACAGGAACACGACCCCTGACGAGACGAGGACCGAGCCAAGCCGAACTATCCCCATCGGCAAGTCACGCACGAAAGAACGCGAAATAGTGACCTCAAACAACGCGAATAACCCTTTCTTTTGCAAGGCCCCGATGAAGTTCTAAGCACAGTACCTTGAAATTATTCCTGAGCACTGCAAAATTGTTAGCGATCCCCAGCGTATGATTGTCGTAAGTAATAATGGGCCGCACATCAATATAGACTAGGGGCTAACCGTGAGGACATCTCTGATGAAGAAGAGGCTCATTATCAGCCTGCATGTGGATGGCACACGCCACGCCGGTAATGTTAGACGGCGTCTTTTATGGATGCTCCCCGAGCAAACCATAAGTTCGCTTCTTGTTAGGGAAAAGCTTTGGGCCTGCAGTCATTATTGTACATACGATCAGTTTCAATGAAAAAGTTTCGTCCCACAGTAGCTTGGACCAAAATTGATTTCCTTAACGTTTAATGAAAAGCGGAAAAAGGAACTGGTTTCCAAATAAATGATTTGAAAATTGAGCAATTTGTGCTATGGGAGCGCGGGAATGATTTCTGAAGAATTGTAAAAATATTGCGTAATTTTTCAAATTTGTATCAAAAACTAGAAAAAAATGCGCATAATATACATACAAAGATCTTTCGGAATTAAGATAATACCAAAGATTATTAATATAGAGTAAAACTTTGCATTAGGCCAGAAAAGCCCATTTGGCTGAATTGAATTGAATATTGAATAGAAGAGGAAAACAGCTACTAGTTGAAAAAAGTGTTGTTTTTTCTCTTGTTTTCCAAAAAAAAGACATTAACTTGATGCAGTGATTTGAGCAAATTGAGTTCGGGTTCTGGTCTTTTTTCTTTCTTGGTCGGAAAGAAATCGCTGTATTTATATGCGGATGAAGTGTCCATAGAGACACGAAGCGTGTTTCTTTTTATTGAAGTCGCTAACAGGAGGAAGGCATGTTTATTTTACAGGTCGTGTAAAACATTGTCCCACCCGGTCGGCCGGGGCCCGTCGGCGGGGGCCTGCTTGCATTGGCCAAACCGGAGCCTGCAGGGCCTGACCTCGGGGACAACGCAGTCCCCGCGACCCTAACCCTCGGCGGCGGCTGCCCGGCCCGTCGGTGGCCCGGCCCGGCGGCTGCCAGGTCGACGCATGGGTCCCCGACTGGTCCCATCTTTCCACAACCTCAACGAGCTTTTTGTACCACTTCCTCTCAAAGAAAAGGGCTGTAACCTACATAAAAAAAATTCTCTACCATACAGTATAAACGAAACCACCGTTTTAGGGCCAGCTATAACTGTTTTGGGTATGGAACTAAAACGGGGGCAGTGCGTATTTTGGTAATTTTTCAATGTAGACCTAAGTCAGCCACATCAATGGAAAGCTCTCGCAGAGAATTTTTGAATGGTATAGCTGAACATATGCCTACCTTGAAAAATAACCAAAATACGCACCGTTTTGGTCTCACACCAAGAACAGAGCATTCCCCTAAACAGGAGTTTTTTTTCTTTTTTTCTCACTTTCTTGATTTTTTCTTGCTATCTTGATTCAATATTTTCGGTATCATATAGATAATGGTAGTGCATGGTATTCTAATTAAAGGCAAATGAAGCTCCATTTACCGTAAGAAGGAAACATTTCGTGTTATGGAGAGCTTATCTGTTTTGGGTGAATATATATGAAACGGGAGGGTTTGTATTTTGGTAATTTTTCACGATAGACCAAGGTTATGTCAAAATTAATCAAATCACGTATTACTCCCATCTTACTTTCTCGATTAAGACTGACAAGTACTCATTAAGTGTTTTATTTTTACTCATATAAAGAGAATTCCTGTTTTGGCAACACCTATACCCATTTTGGGGTGATGAGAATGGGACCATATCGTGTTTTCATCAAATTTCAAGACGGACTCACCAAACTACCATATGGAAAGCTCTGGCTACCGATGAGCCCTTTGGCAATGGCTGTTTGAGATGGGTGGGTCTATCTGGAAAACTAAGGAAAAGACGACATGATCCCGTTTTACCTTCAACCCAAAATGGGTGTAGGTAAGTGATCGCAAAACAGGAAATATTTCCATTAGTGCTGAGAGCTAAGGTCCCTTGGAAAGAGGTAAATTAACTTAAGAAGACTCTTAATTCTAATCTAAAACCACGAGAAGCACACAAGGAAGCATTCTGTTCCGCAAGTTGGTCGCTCATTGGTCTGCCTCTTGAGGGAAACCAGAAACCCGAAGAGAAGCTTCCGGAGGAAAGGTCAAAAAGGACCTGTCGACGACAAATTCCGTGAAGCGACCCTTACAAGAACAAATGGCTTTCTTTCCACTCGCTTCTAAATCACCACGTGGACAATGGGACCATGTGTTCTACAAAAACAGATCATCGCTGGGAAATCCCCTCACCGTACACTGTAAATTGGCAAGGTGGAATTTTCGAGTCTTGCGTTCGACCTTTTTCAACCTTTTAATACTTGTAAAAGGATAACAATAAGTACGAGAAGATGAGATGAGATTGAATTAAGATGTGTAAGTGCTCTGCATACTTGGCTGTATTCGTATTTTTCCTATCGCGATGCCGTTCAATTTTTGATCGCCATGAAATTAGATTTACTTAGGTGTCCGGTGCGTCACTTCGATAATGCTCCGCTCACTTAAAAAAAACGGCCCACGGTTAGCATTTTACTCTGCACTCAGGACATCTGTTCTGTTGACGGTAATAAATGGATTCCACCTATAGTGAATATCCAAAGTCGCGTGGTATTCAAATGTAGGAAATTTTAATATTTAGGATTTATTGTGTTGGCAATACCGTTAAAATGCCTTGCCAAGTGCAAGGTTTTACGTTGAATCAGTATGAATGAATCACAAAAACTTCGAAAAAATAAATGTCAGTATATTAATTTGAATGCGATACGACCTATGATCTCAACTGTACTTTGTAAATTGCATAATGAGGAATATTCTGTCAGGGGATCCTCTTTGGTGTAATATATCATTCAGTTGTAAGGATCAACGCAACACAACTGCATAGGTTAATTTAACTCTTCCTCACTTTCCGGCTCGCTTTCCGGGATGCTAACGTGGATCGCACAAAGTGGAAAATTCAACCTTTAAAGGAGCGATTCCAAAATGATTGCTTTCGAATTAAGTGAAAGAAGTCGTGTTAAATCAAGCTTGGAGGATGAGTCACTTGTGTGAATGATGCTAAAAGAAAAAGTTTGGGACGTAACGTGAGAGAAACATCATAAACAATGCAAGATGGACACGCAGCGGACCTCGCAGTGGACAGACACCTGAAAAT
>Ga0058701_10003895_pt1 | contig 11978 bp, 10 predicted proteins | sample AgamicOrMae_FD_97039 | JGI IMG/M metagenome (GOLD analysis project Ga0058701, IMG submission 97039) | Agave microbial communities from Guanajuato, Mexico - Or.Ma.e | ecosystem: Host-associated > Plants > Phyllosphere > Phylloplane/Leaf | place: Guanajuato, Mexico | collected 2012-06-04 | reverse complement strand
CTCGAATTTGGTGAACGCTGTACTCAATTGTTCTCTTCGCATCCAAAACGTTGTCAGCTGTTCGCACCAGCACCTTTTCTACTTCCCCGTAGTTCTTTACTTGTTTGAGGATTTCTTCTTGCGATTGCGTAATACTTGTCGACAAAGCTGAAACCCATTACAATAAATTTATTAAGCTCTTGCAACGAGTTTTATAGATCAAACTTCTACCCTGAAAATCCCCCCCAAGCAAAAAATACTTTGTCAAAAAAATAATAAAATCGGCTTTTTTAAATATTACATTTAAATCCTAAAAAGTTTATCAAGAAACTTTTGGCTTAAAATTTTCAAAAATAATATTTTTAAGCTGTTCGTTTTTCATTCTTTTTTTTTAGAAGTTTTTGTCTGAAAAAATTCAGCTATCGAGATTTTGACCTTGCTAATTCGCATAAGGTTCAAAATCCACTGTTCACAAAGGATCGCCCCATACTGCGGATATCCATGCCTAATGCTCCAAAAATGGCTAAGGAATATGGATAACCGTGCATAAGTATGTTTACGGATATATCTATAAAGTAAATAGGGATATCTATAATCTAAATAGGGATATATGTAATGTAAATATGGTTATCGATAATATAAATAAGGATATCCGTAGTCCTTCAGATATCGACGAACAATAATTTTAAAAAAATGGATATTTGCCAAGCGCATGGATTTTTGTGTGGATGTCCCTGAATCGCTCCACAGACCAAGGATGTATGTTTTTACTCAGTACCTTCCAATGTGTCTGATACAACGTTCAGGCGGTCCAAGACTTCACTCGTTTTGTTATCGCTCATTCCCGACCGAACATCAATACTGCCACTTCCTGATATGGAACTGAGCATTGCAGCTACCGTCGTCTTCGTATCCTCGGCTGACGCTTGAATAGTTTTCAGCGCTTCGTCATTTGCCGCTGTTATTCTGCCCACCGTTGCTGTCGATATCATATCCATAGCCTGAAAAAACAATCTCAAAATAACATCGTTTACGCCTTCACCTTGAGACCCTCACAGGGAAAAAGGCGTCAACTGCCACGTCACACCAATCAGCGTTGCTGGTTTCATGCATCCCACCAATCAGCGCACACCGCGGGAAAAAGCTGTCGCCTCTCTTTCTATACGGCACTCCACCTTCACTAATGTAAATTTTGAAGTATTTCGAGTATTTCCTACCGCGAGAGCTTCAGTGAGCTGTTTCTTGTCAGCTGTTTGCGCTAAATTATCCAGTACAGCTGATCTGGAGTTCTTGATCGCGTCGAGAACCATCTGTAGAGACTCTCCGGTCCGACGCGTGATGTTCGCTTCCAGTTCCACGATTTTATCGTCTTTGACGCAATCCGTGGATACTCCAGCTGTGGATTCTCCTCCTCTCCCGCCTTGCAGAATCGTCGCGATGATTTCGGCTTTCAGCGCTTCGTTCTGCATCTGGATGTCCGTGCGAATCTGTCACAGAAATGCTCATGGTAGGCAACCCAGTATACATGTATGTTATGTTGGTTGCCTACCTACTTAGCCCTCGAGTCATGTTGGTTGCCTACCTACCTCTTTGAGAGCGACTTCGATGCTTTCCGTTCTTTTATCCGCTTCACGAAGCAAGCGGTCCATAGCGGATAGTCTGCGGTCCATCCCGCTTAAGCTTTTCATTAAGTTGTCGCCGAGCTGCCGCTCTCTGAACTCGTGCCTCTCCAACTTGTCGACGTTTTCGCGAACTATGTGTCCCAGCATTACGATATCTCCACGGATATCATGGCTCCTGTAAGAAATCGCAAATTTTGCGGCATAAATCATTTTTGGTCAGTTCTATTCGCACGCCTATGTTAATACAAGGGTGACCCGGACGCACGGAAACCAACCTAATACATTTTAGGTCAGTTCGATTCGCACGCCTATGTTAAAACAAGGGAGACTTGAACGCACGGAAACGAACATAATGTATTTGAAATTTGAGGTGACTTGGACGCTTACAAACCAATCTAATGCATTTTAAATGGAGCAGCGTGTGAATAGTCACTTCGATCGTGCTGGAATACAGCGCAAGTGAAACTTCGCCTTTGAGTATAGCGTGTGTACGGTTCGGGCGGCATTCGATAGCGCCAAAAACCACAAGCGCCAACGCCGTAAGCGCCAGTCCGTAACCGCGAAACGAGAAAAGTCGCAAACGCCAAAGTTCGTATAGGTTAGGTTCAGTAAGGTTAAGTTAGGTTAGGTCAGGTAAGGTTAGTATTGCGTTTAAGACCTTTGGCGTTCGCGACTTTTTTCGTTTGGCGGTTACGGATTGGCGCTTGCGGCGTTGGCACTTGTGGTTTTTGGCGCTTATGACTGAAATTCGGGATGAGACCAGTAAGACTGACAACGGCGCAAGAGTCAGTTCAGTATTTTTGGGGTCGCAAGTAGAAAACGGTCCATCAGACCATTTGTCGTAGAAAAAGCGTCTGCGAGGATATTCAGGATCGGTTTGACTTGTTCGAAGCAAAAGGAGATCAAGGTTAACTTGCCCGTCTCCTCGAATAAATAGACACGATCTTAACCCCTAAAATCCTTTCAAACCCAAACAAGCTGTCAATTTATGAAGGAGCTAAAAACTGAACGGCTCTACCGCGCCGTGGTTTCAACTGTACCATGTAATAGCGACCGTATGCAGGCCGCCTTTAAGAAAACAGGAAACACATTATGAGAGGATCCACCATGCGGTCCCCTCCCCAACTCCCCTGCGCCCTAGGAGGCCATTGCAGCCCACATATGGGAACATTTCATGTGCCTAAAGATATTTTTAACAACTGGAAAAAATCGCCGCGCAAGTTGTTTGTATCCAAAGATTTTGCTTCTCGTAAGAACATCCTTTTCACCTTCAAGAAAACTTGCGGGAAACGTCGATGAATTAATCCTACACGGTAAAAAGGATTTAGTTATACCAACAAAGTCATTTTGTTAAAATAGGGATAGCAAAAATATTTTGTTACATCAACAAAATGTTTAGTTCTATCAACAAAACGTTTGGTTGCTGCAGCAAAATTTTTGATTGAAGCAACAAAAAATTCATTTGTTGTCCGTAATTTTGTTGCCGTAACAAGACCATTTTTTTCAGTGATACGGGCTGTTTTTGACGAACGCAAACAAATGTGGAATTTTAACATTAAGCTGACAACTTGAAAAGAAATTTTATCACTCCTAGCTTAACCAAGGTTGACCTAACCTATTAAACCGAATAAAGTGACTGGTTGCCAAGCCTGATGCCGCTCACTTCTCGGCAGTCGCAAAAAAGTGACTTTTCAGCAACGTTGCTTTAAAGTTAAAAGTGATCTGTCGAATGCAAGCTTAAATATTCTTGTCGTTGTGTCCGCTACACAGACTAATGTGCTAGCAATTACATATTGCCGTTTTAGCAACGCTGTTATTTGAGTGTACTTGTGCAATATGCTCGCTATTAAGTCAATTTGGCGTAATGAATTTATGATCGAGTTTATTGGTTCGCTCCATAAACCTAAATTTACTTTTTGAATCATCACATGTGGTTGAGGAAAATAATTTGCGCCAACGCTCCATATCTAAATGCCGCGACATGAATATTTCGACCAAGGGGCCATCAATAAATCAGTGTTTGAAAAAGTCTTGAATTGTACATATTTTTTTTCGAGAACAAACGAGACATATGATATTTTGAGGCCGTAACAGTTAAACTTAATCTTCTAAACAAAAATCTGAAAAACAAGAATTATTATTACCCGCCGTTTTGAATATGATTTAACGTCGCTTTTAACCTTTCAACTGACATTAATTCACAAACTGTTAAGAAATCTGAAATCGAAAGGGGCTGTCCATTATCCAGTTTTTTTGTTTGTTTTTTTTGTGAGATTTTTGACCTTTTCTCCCCTAAGGTAGTACTACTTTACTCCTCCCCTCCGTTGACAATCTTTGACATTTGCCTAACCCGTTAAGTTGTCAACGTGGATTACAGACGGCCCCAAACCCAAACAGAAAAATATTTCGCTCGCATGATAATAGTACCCTCTTAAATTATCAAACGATGCATTTTCCACCTCTTGTTTTCCACCCAGTTTCAGCCCTCTGTTGTAGGCCTGCTTGACTGTTTACGAGTTACCCAACTGTGTAATTCAGGCTAGATGTCCTGTGTTTCGCTCCGCTTCTGCTCCGCTCAACTGTCTCCAAGCCTGACACCTACGTCCCGGCGGCAGTTATTGCAGCCACCGACGGTAGGTTAGGTTAAGTTAGGTGCTCTGTGTCTCGCTTCGCACGGAGTGTGGAGGCAAACTGCGATAAAATTAACCTTTAAAAATTACACTAACTCAGCGATAACTTCGATGGCATTAGCCTTGACGAACAAAATCAATAATAAAATGGCGGGAAATTGATAAAGAGCTACATCTGCTTCGGAAGTCAAGTCCAAAGCTACAGACAACATAAGTTTGACGAGAAACAGACATGCAGTCGAGGATGACTGTATTTCTTCTGTTTTGGAAGAAGTAGGCCTAACTAAAAGCAGATGAGCTTTCACAGCTGATAGTTTACGCAATCTCTGACTTGTGCCGTTCCCAGAACTGTCCATGACCAACACTCCAGGCTGCTGTACTTACGGTCCGGCCGCTGACAGCACCACCATTCCAAGGAAACACAAGGTCAAGTGCAGCAACATCTTAACCTGAAAAAAAAAGGACCCGGTAATTTTTTGATCGTTTGCACGAATAAGCACATGAATCAAACTCTCAAGAAACCATTTTTTTTCCTTTTGGAAGGAATTTTTTGTGGTGTTGCTATTGACTCGACATGCATTAATATAGGGAGGCTTGAACGCACGTAACCAACCGGATGCATTCTAAATGGGAGGTGACCTGAACGCACGGAACACAACCTAATACTTTTTTATATGGGGCAGTCGGGTCAATAGACACTCCCTTTTTTTGCATTTCATTTCAATCCATTTTATTTTATTTTTTGATTATTTTATTTTTACTTTGTGTTATTTAATTATATTTTATTGGATTTAATTTAATTTTATTTTTTTGTCGTTTAATTGATTATTGATTGACTAAATTATTTTTTTTGAGGCAAGCAATAGTGATTTTCTTTTCAAAAGTTTAAGTTATCCGAGCTCGATTTTTTCGAAAATAAAACGAATTCTATATTGCAGAAATCTATTTGCATAAAGAGAGCAGATTCGCAAAGAGATAATAACAGATATTACCACACCGATTCTGCTTCGAAAAGACTCGAAGAATCGTACATTGCTCTTTAACAATCTCTTATGACGATTTACCTAAAAAGGTTGGCTAGTCAACTCTTAAAATGGTTGTCACAGCGATTTGCACCAACCGCTTAGGCAGCCCGTCGTCCAACAGTCTTCTGTAATATGCTAAACGTTTACAAAACTGCTAAAGACCTTCGCATCATGACGTTCAATTATCGAATTAATCACCGATCCATGATAAACTTATCTCATCACATTCCCGTCAACAAGGATTTTTACATTTTTTAGCAAGTTGAGGGTTACTGTTAGCTTCCAATCGGCGTATCCGCACGTGTCAGCGAAATTTAAGGGTCCGCAATTTTGATCCAGTTCTCCGAAATTATGTGTTCAATTGGCGTTAATAACGGAAAATTGTTGGTAATAACTAGTTACGCCCGTTTATGATTAGCAAAGGTTGTACTGTACGAAGTTTTGTCATTTTTTTTTGGTTGTGCTTAATTAGGCGATGTTTGGATGGCGTCAAGTGAAACGAACTCGTGGTCCGTCCTTATATATCAAGACGGTTTCCAATTGCCACCCAACATTGTATGGTGAAGCCGTTCATTGAGCACGCCATGAATGAGATATGTAAAAGCACCCATTTAGGCACCGTAGGAAGAGCTCAGTTTTTGTAAATCTAAGGTCAAATATGAACGGGACACACTCTAAATTTAAATCAGTGAGAGTCTGAGATTCATTAAAAATTCACTGAATCTCAGAGAATCTCACGGATTCAAATTTAGAGTGCACGCCTGGAAAAGGGCTTTACCGCGATTCCTGTCTCGTCTTAAGTTTTATTTTTGTAGCTGTACAAAACTAGTTCAAATACGCGTGGGGCATGTCCTAAATGGAACTTTATAGCGCTACATTTTGGGTTGATTTTTGTAGTTACACAAAATTACTTCAGATTTGAGTGCTTGAGGCACTCTTAACTAAACATTACAGTGATTTTTGCACGTCATCTTAGAAGGTTAAATTTTAATTAAGAAGATATACAAAACTAGCTTGAATATGAGTTACTCCCTGCTCTCGACTGAAATCACATAATATGAAAGAGTTCTTTGCCGTTCGCAGAGTTTGTTTTCCTAGATCTATAAAACTAGCTTTAAAACGTATCATTATTCCGTAACAGTGGGCTGTCTGAAACTTCTTCAGAAAATTCCGGATATGCCTAAGCCTCATATTTTTGGAGAACATGATAGTTAGTTGTATTTCTTCATGATTGTTAAAGACTAAAAACTATTGTAAGAGCTCTGCGTTACTCATGTGGTGGCATTGCAGGTAGGAGGACTATTTACTCGGAAAGAATCAATTCCTTCATTCGAAAAATCATTTTTTTACATACTCGATCCTCATTTTTCTCTGAATCCTTAATTTATGCTGATATCGTCAGAAAAGCGTTCTCCAAGCTAGCCGAGTCTGAACTTTTACTTCTCATGAACGACGGTTAGATTCGTCATGAGATTTTATTATCATGGACTAATTCATATCGATAACGTAATTGATACTAATAAATCAGTCTCGTTTCTTCGTATTTAAAAATTACGTCATAAGGAACAAAGCTTTTTTTTCATCTGGCCCGGTTTGGTTTACCGTGTTATACATAGCAGCCAACTCTCACATAATAAAATTATGCAGTATGTAGCAGCCATTCCAGTAAAGAATAAGTATAAACCTCCAAGTATGCAAGTAAAAATAATTAAGCTTGACGTTTGGGCATGTGACAATTATTGTCACATGGTTTGGGTAATGATCAATATGACCCACTCTTAACCCGCTACCGCCCAGCGATGCCGTTCGGAAACAGAAAAAAAAAATATTTTACAGGATCTTTTTAGTTCAGCATCGTCACAATTCAAAAAATATCACCCCTCTGGAATCATGAAATTTAACTATTTACGCATTTTCCAAGGCTTGAAATTGCATATTTTGTTGGAAAAATTCCTTTCAATATCTCTTAAGCTAAATTTCACTCCAAATACTTTGGGCTGTTATGGGTTAATTAAGTAGTATTTTGTGTCAGAAAAGAGTATTAGCTTACGTAACTTAAATGCTTTCAAGGTTTTCTTACGCTATATTTTCTTAAATCGATCACTCTAATCAACAATCGATCAAGTAAGAACACGTGTTTCAAAAATCGATCAAATGAACTTGTACGTTTTAAAAATATATCAACTGCAATTCTCATTGCAGTCGATCGATCTTTAAAACGCAACTTTTTAACCTATTCGATTTTTGAAACATTCCCTTACACTTGATCGTTTTTTTCTTTGGAAGGATCGAAATGAAAAGTTACAAATTCTGAGCACTAGACTAGTATGAGCTTGCGCATTAGACTTATAATGACTTAAGAAACAAAAAAATTTAACCATTAGACTTAACCAATTACCACCCAGCGATGCCGTTCGGAAACAGAAAAAAAATATTTTAGAGGAACTTTTCAGTTTAGTATTGCTACAGTTTAAAAAATGTCACCCCTCTGGAAACCTTAAATTTAATTATTTAGGCATTTTCCTAAGTTGAAAATTGCATATTTCAATGGAAAAAATCCTTTCGATTTCTCTTAAACTAAATTTCACTCGAAATACTTTGGGCTTTTATGGGTTGATCGCGTGAAATTTTGAGGGATTTGCGTGGGAGGGTTGTCCCTACCTGCTATGGTTGTTGTCACAGCTGGTCCAGGGGTGCTGAGTCCAAGGATGATGCGCCCCGTCTTGTCTCGTCCGTTCGGCGATCAGTCGCACCGCCGACTGACTTAAAGACTTAACTTCCTCAGTCTCCCCCTCTTCTCTCCCCTCCCCTCCCCTCCAACAACCCTTGATGCAACCAACTGTTGTTGATGAACAAGGCGATCTTTGTTAGCATTCTGCTCTTGAATGGCTTACATTAACGCTATCTCGGATAGTGCTTGGGGATTCAAATATTGACTCCTGTCACTACATTTCGCGCGTCGTAGTTTAAAATAATCAGTAAAGCTTAAATTATTCTTGCTTAAAGTGTCCACTATGCCGTATTTCCTTCGTTTATTCGCCTTGACCGATTTCATTAGCTATTTCATTATTGTCATTTTTCATCGCTATTTTTGACGTATTAAAAATGAATTCCAGCGGCAAGTTTTGGGTCATTTTTCCATTCCGCTATCTTAAAGTCCTGAAATTTTCAGAAAGTCGGTGAAAGACCAGTTAATGAACGGCTCCTCTCCGTTAGGAGGGTGTACCACACATTTCAGTTAGTTTTCAAAATACATGTTTCATTATCCATATCAATGAAAAGATCTCGCTGAGCCCTTTTTTACATCTTTATTAACTCACTACCGCCCAGCCAGGCCGTTCGGAAACAGAAAAAATTAATTTAGAGGATCTTTTTAGTTCAGTACTATCACACTTCAAAAAAATATCACCCCTCTAGAACCCTGAAATTTACTAATTCAGGCATTTTCCAAAGCTTAAAATTGCGTAATTTAATGAGAAAAATCATTCGAATTTCTCTCAAGCTAAAATTCACCCCAAATATTTTGGGCTGTTGTGGGTTAATACATAAAGACATATCTTGGGAAGTAATAAAAATACGACTTACTACAATTATTTCTCCAAAACAAAAAAAAAACAACAAAAAATGTGACTAAAAAATTTAAGAGACAGGTATTGTAAAAATAGAATCTTAAATTCAGATACAACAAAAGCCAAACCATTAATATAGCAAGAATTTCAGTCCAATTACTCAATGAATTTTAGACAACGTTTTAAATTTTATAAACTGCTTATTTTAAGAACGACATAACTGAACTTCAGTGAATATTTGGACTGAAAATTTGACTCATCAGACAACCAAATTATACCAATTATTCGACTTTTGTTGCATCTGAACTTAAGATTCTCTGTTAACATTGTAGGCCTACCTGGTAATAAAAAAAAGGAGTATTTTTATAGCATTGTGTCGAAAATTACCTTTTGCTTTTCCGTGCTAGTTTCGCTACTGTTTTGCGTGATCCTTGGGTTCCGCTCAAGTCAGTGGCCCGAAATCGAAAGAGTAGCCATCTGAATGGACACAAAACAGGCCAGTTAGTCATCTGAAGATGTCTAAACAACATCAAGTAGACAAGAAAGCAGAGCCGGCCGGCCACTGAACTTTTTGAGAGGATGCAAAAACGCGCCTGACCTCGTAAAGCAATCACAGCCTTCTAAATTTGGTCCACCATCGCCAAGCGTGTTTACGCAGCGCTTTTCGCACAGGTACCTTTTGTTTTGGCGCATTTTTCTGCTTCCGCTTGCGATGATTGATATTTGATTGTCGAACCCTTAATTGCGCACTGTGTCCTAAAAGAATGCATTCTACGCATTAACTCTTTATTAAAAAGAAGATGAAAGGGTTTTACGTTTGAGAAATCACAAGTTTTAAGGATATTCCAGTATAATGAGCTAAAATTAGATAGGCTTTGAAACTATCAGGATTGGTTCACAATGTGGTTTATCTATCGTATGGCGAAATCCAAGAATAATTTGGCTGTTCCGTTTTTACGTAATTAGATTCTAAAGTTGGGATAAATGAATGCTCTTAAGGCAGTTCCGAAAAACGTCCCTCAATCGGGTGAATTATGATTAATAGCGTCTGATTGAGCGTAAGTATTATTCCCAGTGAAGATTGGTGTTTTAGAAACATTTTGGAAAAGTTTGACAACTAATCCGCCGTTTCGTTATTTTTAAAAACTGTAAAAACAGCTGCAATTTATAGAAAAGTGAGTCAAATCAGCAACTAAATGATCGTTAAGTATAAGAAATAAATTTTTATTATTGTCAAAATAAAATACGAATAACAGCTCGGGTAAATGCTTGTCAAAAGCGATAATTTTCTCAGTTTCCAGATTTTCAATTCCCATTTTAAATTTTTTCATGAACTTGACCAGTCGGAAGCGTTGGAATGTTCTTAAACCAGTATCTTTGTGACCAAGTACCCCTGCGTGCTTTGTGATGGATCTACATAACATGGCACAAGACTTTAACTCAAGATAACAGATGAACCTAACATACGTGGTTCTGTCGTTAATCGCCATAACGTAATGAAAGTTTATACCAACGGTTCATCACAGATGGGTGAAAATGTCTTAGAAATGAAGTCGAGCGCATAAACGGCTTGGCGAGTTTTTGTCCTTTCGAATTTAGGTTGGCAACACAATTGAAATCGACTGAACATGGAAGCCCCTCCCTATCCAAATACATAAGTAGTACCAACACAATTTTGACAAAACAAAATCACTTGTCAGCCATTTACGACCTTGACTGTACGGTACGTTAGAGGGACCAGAGTAAAATGTCAGATTTTAAGGGCAAGTGGAAAGTACGTTGGTAAAACACGTCCATCCAAAATAAGTGCTTAGAAAGTACCTGCGAAATGAGGAATTTCATTCCCCCACCCCCTCTTTTTCAGAAAAAAACAAATAAAAAACACACGGAGAAAAAAAGACTGTTGCCTCAGCAAAACGCTTTGTTATTATAGCCTCAGCAAATCAGAATTGATGTTGTGTCAATTTCAATTTTTTCAACAACAATATGAATTGCTACCACAATGATTACATTTATCACCGTAACAAGTAAAATTGTCACCCCAACAATTCTGGTTTGCTGTGGCTATATTAACAAAACGTTTTGTTGAGGCAACAAAGTGATTTTCTCCGTGAAAGTACATAAACCTGATTTTTTTCTCGAAATTTCTCGCTACGCTGATTGTGAAGTTTGCTCTAGAAGCCCACCCAAGTTGACTGACACAGAATTGGCAGCATCTTGCAGATTGACACACCAGGCGGGATGGGCATTTATGTCTGAAATGGTGCCGCCATTTTTTTTCTTGTCCTAATGAAGCGAAAATCTTTAACGGAAAGAACCGCCTTTTTCTGCGGATTTTCGTTAATGGTCCTGAAAGAGCAAATATGTTTGGGAGGCTGGGAAAACGCAGCCTCCGTCAAGCAGTGATTAATTGAGTAATGCGCGTGTTCACCGAACTATGGGAACGGAAGGGTTAGGCAACCAACTCAACAGTCATGTCGAGTTGGTTGCCTAGTGCAGCTTCTCTGCGTGGGTGAAGTAAGATGAGTGGCAGTTTTCGTTATGAGACTTGAATTTGAATTCTAACATTGTTTGCGCCTCTATCATTTTGTGATCAATACTGAAACTTAGCGTGTTGTTATACGAGGTTTGCCATGAAAATTTAATTTCACAACCTATGCTATTTTTGTGCATACACTATGCTTGAGTTATGACTTCCCTTCTCTTGACACCTCATGGTTGTTTAAGTCAAACAATTAGGAAAACATAGGCCTGTTCGGTATACCGGTATTAATACCGGTATTTTTCGATACCGGAATACCGGTATTGAAAAAATTTTCATACCAACAATTAGGAAAACATAGGCCTGTTCGGTATACCGGTATACCGGTATTAATACCGGTATTTTTCGATACCGGAATACCGGTATTGAAACAATTTTCATACCGGTATTCCGTATACCGGTATATCCGGTATTTTCCGGTATACCAGTATTTCCGGTATACCGGCATTTTTCGGTATACCGACAGAAGGGAGCGGTAAAATAAATTTAGTCACTTATGGTTAAAACGCAAATAAAATTAAGCCTATTTGATGCTAAACGCTTCCAATTAGTTGCCGTTTTAGTTAGAAAAGCTACTTTTTGCGGATAAACAAACATCCAAGATGATTGGT
>Ga0058701_10003894_pt1 | contig 11978 bp, 9 predicted proteins | sample AgamicOrMae_FD_97039 | JGI IMG/M metagenome (GOLD analysis project Ga0058701, IMG submission 97039) | Agave microbial communities from Guanajuato, Mexico - Or.Ma.e | ecosystem: Host-associated > Plants > Phyllosphere > Phylloplane/Leaf | place: Guanajuato, Mexico | collected 2012-06-04 | reverse complement strand
TTTTTTGGGGGGGTTTCATGTGGAGATGCTTAATTTCTTGTCCTAAAAACATTTTCTGCCCCAAAATTCATTTAAAAAATTTTTTTAAGCGTTTTAGCAATTTTGGGTACCAGTCCCCTTAAGCCTGCTTCGATTGGGTCAACTGAGGTTAAGTCAACTTGGGTTCGGTCAAAATTTATATGTTCGATCAACTTCGGTTAGTTCATAAATTAGTTAAACAAGGATTAAAAAGAAGCATAAGTTAAAAAAAGTAAAAAGCTAGTCAAAACTTAGGATAGATTAATTGTTAGGTTTGGTCGACTTCTGCTCGATCAATTTAGGTTAGGTTAACTTAGGTTAGTTAACTTAGAGAAGCCCAGGTTGCTCCGCTTGGCTATGACTCCACTCAACTGTCGCAAAGCTAGGTGTCACTTTAGAAAGCTACCGAGAAATAACTTTTGTGTCACACTTCAGCGACAGCGATTTAGGTTAAACTGAATAGGTGCGAAATGCAGGTTAGATTAAAAGTCTTGTCACCTTTCAAATGGATCATTCCATGTAATACCACTTCCGATCTCAACTGTACTTCGCTCCTCTTGGACACATAGGGCAGATCCCCACAGGAAATTTCGAGTGAAAACCCGCAGAAGGTGTGTGCTAACGCTCCCGCGAAGTGCAATACACGCATGCGACACGATTGGTTTAAGCGCCATCCGCAGGCCTCTGTCAGCCATCACAAACGTCGTAATAAAGCATCGCGCCGCATCCGGCATAGCAAACACGAACAATGCCGTTCTCATTCCGACCTTTTTTTCCTCCAAGGAGGAGAGAAAATTACACATGTGGCTTTGTAAGCAGCGGGGCGATCCCAATGCGCCACTATCTATGCATCTGCGACAAGCTTCGCTCGATCGGCCGACGCCGACGTCGCGTCACTCGCTTCGAGTCGACGCATGCCTTCCTTCTCCCTCTGCCGCTCTTCCGGCCTCCGTCTTCCTCCCGCTCGGCGCTCTTCGCACACCACCCGAAACTAAAGCGTATGCTCAAGAAGTCTAATTAGGGACGCTTTATAAAGTTTCACCAGTGTTGCCTAACGTCGAATTTAGACGCGGTTAACTTTTTAACCATACAGTAAAAACTAGCCCCTATTTGAAGGTAAAGCAGGGAAGAGCGTAATTTGGTTATTTCTAGATACCCCGCCAATGAATAATCATGTCAATGAAGAGCTCTCGATCTTTTCATTGATATGGCTGTTGATAGGTTTATCTTCAAAAATAACCTAATTACGCTCAATACCCCTGTTTCACCTTCATGCCTAAAACAGGTGTGAGACAACCTAAAACAGGGGTTTGTTTTTACTGTGCAGAAAAGATAAACTAGTCAAATAGCCCCTTAGATTGCTTACAGTTAGCTCGAGAGCTATCCTAATCATACAGGCTAAACTATCTCTACTGGTTCTCGTGTTAGCCGCGGTTTTTGGGGGAATCGCGAAATCTGCAAGTTCTGTTCGCCGCACATATACGCCTAGAAAAGCATGTAACGGAATCCTTGAAGATCCGTCACCGCGTCATTTGACAATACGCAGTTAAGTCGAGAATGTTTTAACACAGGAATCCATTTGGGCTAAGGTTCGGAGGGAAATGGACCATAAATGCACCTGCAATTGCTTTTATATCCCGTCGCCAGGATAGCCGAGCAGTTTGGTTTACGGCCTTGTCGCTAAGGCCAGGACCCCGCAGGTACCAACTTTAGAATACTTACAAGGATTTCGTTTAAGGACGCGGGCCTGAGCTATCAAGACCTCGGATTTCCTTGAGTGTCTTGGCTCGAAAGTTTCTTCACAGTTTTTGGAAGCTGTGGGGAAGAGATCAAAAGACCCTTTTCGCCGTTCCTCAAGTTCGTCGTGGGTTTTGAGGGTAAGGATGGGAGAGTGATGGGTTAGGTTAGGTAAAGTTAGGTTAGGTTAGATAAGCAAACGGATCGGGCACAAGAGTATTCCGAAATCGTAAATCTTCTTTACCTAGCCTTTGGCAGTTCCAAAGCTATAATTTCCAGTTTTTACTTCCCAAAAATGCCGATTTATATCACCTTCAAAAACACAAAGTCGGCAATACGCCAGACTAGCTTAGAACTTGTCACTATAACTAACAACATCCTTCTAATAACGCTTTCTTCTTGTCATAACATCGGTGACTGTACTGTATGCGTGACACCGCGCTACTTAAACCCTAAACTATGCAGCCCTTCGATGTTATGAAGTCTAAAAATAAACGTCAGGTACATTTAAGCATTCTGTTCTGCGCTAAGAAAAAAATCAATGATGCGCTCTTTATACTCAAGTTATGACAAAACATAAACCCAATCTAATCTACCTTACCGACCGATGCCTAATCAAATGGCAAGTCACTTTTAAAGTACTGCAAAAATCCTCAAGAGTACAGAGAAAACGTGAAAGAGATTAGGTTAAATCAAAGAGACAAACAAAAAAAAAGGTAGCGGAAGCCCAAAGCAGAGAATAAATATGCCACTCTTTAGAGCCCTATCATTAGAGTCTAGGTGACCTCGAAGAATCACAAAAAGCGAAGGCATTTGTCAAAGCAGCAAAAAATTGCGCGACCGTCGATAGACGGCCGGCGTTAAACCTCCTGGTTGCGAGCTGAAGATGCTATCTCAACTACGGAGCGTTTATTTTTAATTTATTGGGCGGTCATAATGAATCACGTTTGTGGTTTAATATTAGAGGCTGTAAAAGGTTTTCATATGAGCTTGAAGGATCATTAGAGCTCGCCTTGTGACCAGCGACCGACGCCACAAACGTGTCCCACAGTCGCGACGAGTTCTCACGCTCCTTTCTAGATCACAATTTATTGCTTCTTCTTACTGTATTCGATTCACTTTCCGAAATGGCAACTAGAGCTTTGCTTCCAAAACATAAAACCGCTCTGGAATGTCTAGCAGGCTCCAAAAACTTCTCTTCCGCACTCTGCCAAAATGACGCACTCACACAAACGGCCAGATAAAGGACAGTCTTTTTCCTTTTTAGAAAGAAAAAAAGTGTTTTTTAAATATATATACAATTTAGAAATAGATGTCTAGAATACGAAGTTAATACAGGAGGGTAATTGTCAACTTCTAGTAGGGTTTTGAGATATATTAATATGACATCAATGGAAAGCTCTTGCACACAGCCGTCTTCTCTTTTCATGGGGACATTGAAAGGTCTATCGAGGACATGATCAAAACAAAAAATACGTGTAATGTCAATGCGGTTTTAGAACCTAAAACATGTTCACAAAGCCATCACAAAAGGTTAATTTTTCTACGCTACCTGAAATTTCTGTTTATTTCTAATTCTAAAAATAATGTTATTTAAACCTATAATTAGGAGACAAGGAGGGTCTAATGTTATTGATGACCACTATGAACAAAGCTATTTTCGGCATCAATTACTGTTAGTGGTAACATCAGTAGGCACAAACCAACAAATATAAATGAAATTTCGTTCGCTAATGCGAGGAAGGTAAAATCAGGATGAAATAATTATTACACGTTAATAACGCAATAGTTTTCAAAAGTCATGATCTTCGACCGAAGCTCCCTCGCTTCTCCTTGTGATGTCGCACGGGATCGGAAGCTCGTATCAAGTTCCACCCTTTTGTGAAGCTTCTGTCTCTGATGAACTTATGATTTCAGAGAAGAGAAAAGGGTTCAGGGAACATCAGGCGATTTTTGCACGGGGATGGCAAATATATCCACTGAACAAGTATAAAAACAAAATAAGCTTTTCTATAGCTTTGGATACCCGGCTGTTATAGGGTTGACAGCCATAATATCCGTCTGATACATTCGGTCAAAACTTTGGCTGCTTTTAGCGATTTTCTTCACGTTTCACTTCTGAACTGTTGCCGCCGAATGACGCGACTAATATCCAGCAGGAATATCTTGATATATTCGATATAACTTGATATATTCGGTACTCTGCTGATTATGGCAGATATTCCATTGGACTTTCCTCAATTTTCTTTTGACATCTGTTCCACACACTTCTGATATCCGTTTCACAGCCTCTAATATCCAGCTGATACCCTTGGTATCAGAAGTATCCCTGATACCAGGAGTACCGGTATCCTGGATATCCGGTGTACAGACTTTCACAGAAGGTTCGTGCCCCTTGCATTTTTGTCTGATTTCATCCTCACACCACGCTTTGTATACGAATGTAGACTTGTTAGTGATGAGAGCCCTTTAAATTATCGAGTGTTGTAAATACTTCTAGCGAACTACGTCGATTTTTAGCTATATCGCTGCCGAACCTAAGAAATAGACTCTCGGGAGACCCCGGGATCAGCTCGATTATTTCCTAACGTTAAGTCGGTTCAGCTTGGTCAGGGAGGGTCCACTTGCGGAGGGTTAGGTGATGCGTTGAGCCAAGCTTATATCCACATCTCTCGGTAGGCTTGGAAACCGATGGTTTCTGTTAACTTAGGTGGAGGTAGGTGCGTTATTCTGTCTCGTTCCACTGTTGCTCTCCTCGACTTGGAGACGAAAGTTGGAACTAAAGATGAAGAAGATTCAACCTTTTGACTTTGCTGAGTCGAACCTAATAATCCCCCTCGTAAAAGCAAATTTCACGCTGCCCTATAAATAAATCACAAAATAATTTATGGAGCTAACCTAACCTGAATATCGCACCGATGAATAAAACCTTTAATAAATAATCATACCTTTTTTAAAGGTATAAAGTTGAAACGTGTGTGCTACGTGTTTAGCATACTAGTTAGGTCTGATGGTAATGACTCGAACTACACTGGATCACAGTGGTAGAAAAGACAACCATACAAAGTGTAGAACAGCCTAAATATATTTCTTGCTTGATACATTACACGACCCCTCCTAAGTCAACAATAAAATAATGCCCTTCGCTGGTCACTGTCGTAAAAGAAGTCGGAAATCAGTCCAAATCTTTTAATATTCATACCTTATGTAGCACTGTAATTTTGTCCCAAAATTATGTAAATTGTGGGTTTGTACTTCTCCCACGGCGTCGCTACTCCGCGACCGTCAGCTGTTGTGACAGTTTCATCGTTAATTTTGGGCGGACGGTGTGAAGATTCGGGCGATGCAGATATGCAAATAGCAGCCGGACACTGGAGACAGAGTCCCTTTGCGTCGCCGTGCGTCACGCTGGCGCGTCGCGGAGCGGCGTTACATTACGCCACCTGGCAGCCCGGCCCGGCCCGGCTCGGTCGCTCCGCTGCGCTCTCCAGCTTTTGAATAATCATAAGAGTCGTTACAAACAGCGCAACGATCTTCTCTGTGGGAAGACGTCTTGACGCGTCTGCACCACTTTTTTTCCCAACAGTGTCCTTTGCCATTGTCACGCGTCGTTACGCTCAAACTATGTTCGTATTTAATTAGTGAAATCGGCGACCTTTTCGTCGAATTTCAAGCAAAATATTGCAACGGAAAGATGGCAGGACATGTCAGATGCCTACATTGTATATATTTTCGCATCCGCTTGTACTTTTTCATCGCGAAGTCGAGTAATATCGAAACAAGGAAAGTGTCACAGAAACTAAACCTAATTCATGCACAGTGAAAACGAAACACCTGTTTTAGGGATTCTATACCTGTTTTGGGTGTGAAAAATACACGGGGGTAGTGCGTATTTTGATTATTTTTTCCAAGATACACTACGTTCAGCCACATTATTCGAATGATCTCGGCGAGAGCTTTCCATTGATGTGGCTGAACATTAGTCTAACTTGAAAAAAAAACTACTACCCCTGCTTTGTTTTTAAACCCACAACAGGCAAAAACTACTAAAAACAATTATTTCGCTTTTTTTCAGTGTGGTCACCAAAGCTTGAAGGGATATGGAATACCTATCCTAGCTTTGGTTGTCGCTAATCCTAGGCTTCGTGAATTGAACCATACTCCCAGAGAAATGAGATGATGCCAAAAAATGCTTTCTTGTTATAGTGACAAAACATTGTTTCTAGCCCCAAGAAGTTTTTTCCTGCAATATTTTTTTCCTTACTGCAAGAAAAAAATTCTGGTCCCATGAAAGAATTTTTTTTTGGTTATTTTTACTCGCTTCAACAGCTGAGGTCATCAGCGAGTCCTGTGAGGGTGAACTGTGAGGTGAACTGTGAGGTGAACTGTAAGGTGAACTGTAAGGTTGGGAAGGGAGGAAGGTATGCAGCTGTGGCCGACTTGTAGTGGCACCACCTCGGTATTCTCCTGGAGATGGGGAGGGAAGCCACAGAAAACCTCCCCAAGGTGGCCGGCCGCCGGGATCGAACCCGAGACCTCCCGAATGACCAGCAGCAGCGATGACCACTAGACCACTGCTCTCAGTAAAGAATCTTTTGTCTTCATATCAAGAAGACATTTTCTTGGCATCAGGAATCATTTCTATGAGTGAAAGGGCGGAATATAAGAGACTACAGCGAAGCGCGGTATAACATATCTAACCAAACTTGAGAGATTACATGTCATTAGGTCTTATAATGTAATGATAGATGGAACAGGGATGGAACATACGAGGTAAAGTGATACCTTTAAAACTCACGGTGTGGTGGGACAGGTGGCCGAAATTTGAATAGAAACAAGCGCATGTTGCGAACGGGGTTAATTGGCACAGCTGGGTACCTCTTTCCATTGTTTCTCTAATTGTGAATGAAAGGCTTATCCCCTAGTTGTTGGAAAACATTTGCATGCTTGCACGTATTCGTGCAGTTCCGCGATTTATACATTTTTGCGACGATTCCCCCAGACCAAGGTGGCCGGTAAGATTCTTTCAAATGCGACAAATTAGTTTCTTATCGTTAAACCAAATTACTCCGACTGGCTGGGTTTCACCCGCACTTAAAAGACATTAAAAACATCCCCTGGTTTCGTGTATTTTTAAGATAAAAGCGGATTCGACTGGTCCCGTATAGGATAATAGATTATTTCCAAGACGCAAAGCTTTAAATATACCAGTACTTTTCTTTTCCGCACAAATCTTTTACACACAGACTTTTACAGCATTCGTTGGGCGCCAACTGTAAAAGTTGTCAGTTTCAAAACGTTATATCTTAAGACTTCCAAACCATTTTCTTTTATCTTTGAAAATATTATGAAGGAATACTCTATGGAATTCCATCAGGCAAAGTAATCAGTTCCCAAGACTTTTCTAACAAAATGGCGACCAAAAATCTAAAAGTACAATTTAAATGCAGACTACTGGCCGTTTCCTGGCTAGTAATCGGTAGTCAGAGTTATTCTCTAACGTTACTTATGATGCGCAGTCCGTAAGTGCGCCAAATGGGATTATCCCCTCGAAAACTTTAGAGTGTAAGATAAAACTCGACAACGAAGTAGGAATTGGAGTGCAAAGACTATAAGTCCTTGTGAAAATCGCGTGACTTGCTTCGAAGGAGGGAAGCGCTTGCAATGAAGGATGTGGTGCACTTGCGTGTCGCCTCACGGAGGCCTTATGACGGCATGCTCCTTTTTGTTGTACAAACACGCCGCTATAAATCTAGGTTTGAGAGCGCAAACGAAAAGATCAGACCCGCGATTCAGCAACCGCTTCAGACCATTTTAGCAATATCTTCAGCACTCGCCTCAGAATTCGCTTCAGATCTCGCTATAGAACTAGTTTCAGAACTCGCTTCAAAACTCGCTTCAGAACTCGCTATAGAACTAGCTTCAGAACTCGCCTCAGAAGTCGCCTCAGAAATCGCCTCAGAAATCGCCTCAGAACTTACTTAAGAAATCGCTTTAGAAAGAGATTCAGAACTCGCCTCAAAACTCACTTTAGAACTCGCTTCAGAACTTGCTTCAGAAAGCACTTTAGAAATCGCTTCAGCAACCGCTTGAGCGGTTTCTCTCAGCAAGCGCTTCAGCAAGCGCTCCAGCACTTGCGCCTTGGACACCGCTTGAGCTGCTGCTTTTAGCAACTGCTTCGCAAAACTGTATCATCAAGCACTACAAGAAGCGCTTCAGCAGGCGCTTCAGCAAGCGCTTCAGCGACCCATACTGGCGAACGTCGCGTCGCTGCGGTGATGGCACGGCCGCTGGACGCTCGACTCGGCGGTCATTGCTCATTTGCATATCATCAAGAGACAGGATCTTCACGGAAAGCGGCTTCAAACAAACAGCTTCAACCAATTATTCGAGGGCCCCTCCCCCCCTCCAGGGACTCCTAGGCTCTGGGGGACGGAAAGTATGTCGCGGACAAAGGCCCCGGTCTGGCCGTCCGGCCGGCCGGACATATCCACATATGTGCGGAACGCACGTAAAGACAATGGCAACTCGCATCGAGGCGAGCGCTCCGCGAGGCGGCGGGGCGTCGCGAGGCGGCGTCGCGCGGCGCGGTGGACCGAGCTGCCCGGGCGGATCTACGGCCCCGCACCGCCGCCGCCGCACCTTTCCCGTGAGATTGCGGACTCGCCTCCGACGACAACAGTAGCGCACGCGGCCAACGCCACTGAACAATACCTCCTGGCATTATACCTACACGTCGTATTTTGGTTCCACTCCAAGTCTTCAAAAATTTGCATTTTCTACCTCGCGTCCTCTTCTCTCGTCTCTCATTATACTTATGAGTATAAGCAACACGCAACCCGTGTAGGTTGGGCTAGGTTAAGCTAGGTGCCTCGTGCCCCGCGTCGCTATATCTCCGCTAGGCTGAAGTTAAGACTGATGTGTCGAGGCAGCCAATTCCTACTGGGAAGTAATTAGAACAAGGTTAGGTGTCCCGTGAATAATTCCACCGTCATATCGCTCAGCTAGGTGACGGAACGTAAGAGCAGGTAGAAAATGCGAGTTCTAAAATTTGGAATGTGATTCTTCTCATTATGCAACTTCACTGATAGATTGAGCGATATTCAGAGGGAGCTGTGAGTATAGCTATAAAGTTGAATAACCTTAAAAAAAACAATCCAGATGAAGAGGTACAGGTCATAGTAATACAGGTAATGAGTGTTTTTAGAAATGCGCCGGTGGTTTTTGGGCGCCGGTGGCACGGGACAGAGGAGTGGCCCAGCTAAATAATCAAGTCTGCCGTGGCGAACGCCAAAACTGCCACTTCCTGCAAGCGGACGGATGCGCAACATGGCGCATTCGTCTCCATGATTAGGAGGCTAATATAAATTAGTCATGAAAATCTGTGAGAGGAGGGAAGGTTATATAAAGGATTGAAAGCAAAAGGGGTAGGTAATTTAACGGCGGAGCACAATGGGCCGAGAGGGACGGATGTCAACAATCCGCTTAAGGAAGGGAAGAGCAGGGGAAGCCTTTTAACTACGCCGAGTCTCCTGTCGCGATTCGCGCGATGCGATTCGCGCGTTCCGCCTTTGCCTGCCTGTGCCTAACGACTTACCGAATCAATATTACAATAAGCACCGCGCCATTCTTTTTAGCCCCTTAAGAGGTTAATACAGCACAGCCCTACAAATCCCTCCAATGAGACCGCAAAAAAAGAAAGGGCAGGAGGAAAAACGTTCTCCCCACAGGTTTCTGATATTCACAGATCTGAATGACGATTTTGAAATTAGCGTTGCATTGAGTTACGAGTTGGAAACTCATACTAGGAAAATTTGAGGGAATATCCGAAAGCAGCCACAGTGAAAATGAAAAACCCGTGACAGGGAGTCAGTCCTCACATTTTGGAGTGGAAAATAAAACGGGGGTAGAACGCTTTTTGATTATTCTTCAAATAAGACCTATATTCAACCTTACTTAAAAAGGTCTTGGCGAGTACTTTTCACTGATGTGGCTGAACATAGGTTTATCTTGATAATTACCGAAATACGTACAACCCCCGTTTTATTTTTACACTCATAACAGGTAAGAGCTCCTAAAAACAGGGGTTTCGTTTTTAACGTCTACGAAAACCTAACTAAACGATTCCTAGCCTGACATAACCTAATCTAACAAAACATAATCGGTCGCTGGGCACAGCGTCTTAGGAAATAGATTTTGACAACGAGGGAGAAATACTTCAACCTGGAAGGGCTTTCGGTACGATAAACTTTTGGACCGAACGGTTTTAGACGGCCATAAGTGTGGAGAACTTTGAAGCCAGGAACATGAGCGAAAGTTTCACTATTTCACAGTTTTGTTTTCAAAGCAACAACCGCCCTTTCCTTTGGCACCTCCAAAAAAACATTTTCGCGAAAAAAAAACAAAAAAAATCTGCCCCCCCCCCAGAAAAAGGGAATTAGGTAAAAAACACTGCTTTCCATTGCCATATCACAGCAAAACGCAAGTTTTTCGAAAAATAAAATAAAAAGGTGGTGTATTATATTCCCTCGAGACATACATCCAATTCGAGACTCCTAAGTGATAAAGGATAAGAATCGCCAAATAAATAATAAAAAAACCCAATCTGTGCATTTGCGTAGATCGTGAACGCAATTAATTTTAGTGTAAAGCGTATTGATTTATGCCGCTTAAAAGTTGGAATTTGATATTGGGATGGCTGAACGTGATCCGGAGGAAGTTGAAGGGAGCGTTCTATAAAGCTGTCATTTTCAGAATTATTAGAATAAACGCTTCGCCCGCGCGAGCAGATTCAAAATGGCGACCGAGCGTCCCTGTAAGCAAGGGTTAATATGAGGGTTGATTTTGCTGGAGCTGGGGGAAGGGACAAAGCCGCTTCCGCCTGGAAATTTAGAGACGTTCCCCCCTCATCATTTTCACTTTTTGCTGCTCCAATTTTAAGTTACCTTCATTCCCCGCCGCCCCGAACGCACAGGAAACTTTTACGGTTGCGATTTCTACCGCTTGCGCCGTACCTTTCGTCACCAAGCCGAGTCACAGGAGAAGGAAGGCACAACGCACTTTATTTATATAAACCTTACTCAACTTTACCTAATCTAAGCTTATATTTAGCTGCATGTAGTACATTACAATATCACGCGGGAGCAACATAAACTAAATAAAAAATCGCTGTTCGAGACATTCGGATCTTCCGAAGAAACGTTGCCATAGTATTTGCTAAAACGAAATGTTAACGATGTTTACATTCAGCCGCAGCCAACAAGGTAAACAGTATTAATTAAGCCCCATAAGCAGCGAACATCATCGTCCAAACGTCAAAATTGAGACTTTCGTGCCTTGTTTTGTCTTGACTTTTTTCTGAAGATTTCTCTCCAGCAAACTGAAACCACCGCGAAGCGAAGCATAGGGCACCTAACTTCCTGCCGCCAAGTCTAATACCGCTTACTTCTAGGCGGCAGCCTAGATGAGTGAGATCAAAGAAACAGGGCACTTACATCATTGCAGTCAAACTTGCTTCGTAGTTATTTGAACATAACATAGTAAGAACTTGGATGACTTTAGGATAATGTAGAGAAAAGATGAGGACCATCTTTAGGATGTTGACGGTCAGCACGAGAGCGAAGCGAACATAGTCGACAATACTTGCTGCATAGGAAAAACTAACCCTGTTGTGGTAGTCCCATACCTAGTTTGGGTACAAAGGTGAAACGGGGTGGGTGGGTGGGGGGAGAGCGTACGGTAGTTTGGTTATTTTTGAAGATAAACCTATTAACAACCATATCAATGAAACGGTCTCGTCGAGAACTCTTCATTCATAGGGTTATTCAAAGGGGTATCTTTAAAAATAACCAAATTACGCTTTCCCCTGTTTCAACTTTACACCTGAAACTGGGGTTAATTTTTGGAAAGTGGGTTATCGGAACTGTTCCCAAGTTGGCCTCCGCGTCGGAATGGCTGAAATCGCTTCTGTGAGTCCGGCTGGTCGAACACGACGTCCACTGGCGTTGTAACCGATCCTCGCGAATCGCATACCGGCATGAATCAATACCCTGTCCTTTTATTAAAATATGGCAATGCTTAATTGATATATGCTGGCGAAGAATGCTAGTCGGTAAAGCGTGGGACAGTCGCGAGCGATGTCTTGTTGCTGCTGTTGCCGTGTACCAAGTGGGTTATAAACAAGTTACAAGACATTTCCGAAAGAAGGCGGGGGAGGGGAAGGG
>Ga0058701_10003893_pt1 | contig 11980 bp, 4 predicted proteins | sample AgamicOrMae_FD_97039 | JGI IMG/M metagenome (GOLD analysis project Ga0058701, IMG submission 97039) | Agave microbial communities from Guanajuato, Mexico - Or.Ma.e | ecosystem: Host-associated > Plants > Phyllosphere > Phylloplane/Leaf | place: Guanajuato, Mexico | collected 2012-06-04 | reverse complement strand
TATATACAGTATAGGTTACTCTTTTGGCACGACGAATGAGCCGCGTTTGGTATTTTTGTTATCTAGATACCTTTATCCAATCCGTTGCTTCTAATTATGTTGTCATAAATGGGATAGTTTATAACAGTATTTCAAATATTTGGAATTACTGACAAGTAAGTAACGCATGAAGGAGGAACGAGGAGCAGCGGTGCAAGATAGGGGACACAGCACACGCATTGCTTGTGCCAATCGTCATTCGCGGCCAGCTAAGGACAAGGTCAGGGACGCCATCAAAGTCACAGGAGAGGATCCTTACTAGAATAAGACTGTCAGACTGCTTTGTTGTGAGACTTGCCATCAAAAACTCTACCCTTTTGGGAATAACGGTAAGACGACAGATTGTCACCACATTTATGTCCCCCCCCTGGTATAGGCAAGTAAGACAGCGTGAACCTTAGAGACAGATGAAAACTTATTTCCCTCTCAAAAAACTTATTTTACTGAGAAATGGAAACTACCACTCGAATGCCGAATCCCCTCCCCATTTCAAGCTTGAATAGTTTTAGTAGTTTAGGATGATTCTTAATGCTGGACTGACCAAATAATGTCCAAAAGTACCGATTCTAAGCTCACACATTAAATTTCAAGTAGAAAAAATATTTCACAAATATTTGGCCATTTATGATACAAGAAACCCACAAAAGGTGCAAAATTTTACCTAAAATATTCTTTTATTTTCTTAAAACAAAAAGTAACTCCGCCAATGTTTGTTAACACTAAGAAAGGGTGCTACAGCTTTAAGGGAAAACAAAAAGAAAAGAAAAAATGGAAAAACTGTACACATAAACTTATTGGGTTAAAAGTTGTAAGGAAATCAAAACTTTAAAATTCCCTAATTCACAAAATTACCTAAATATAGCCGATATTAAACCCATCAAACATGCGCGAAAGTACCCTCTCATTCTAACAGAACATAAAGCGCATTTAAATCCTTTGCAGTTCTCAAAGATATTTACAAAAAATCGAAATCAAAAGGAAGAAATCCAAAAATTTGCCGCCTTGTAAATTCTTAAAAAAGACTTTGGCATGCTGAAGGTTTAGGTAAAAACATACGCCCACACTGATTTTCATCGAAATCTTAAGAGGTTGCGTCAGCTCGTTTGATAACTTGACTTGGAATGACCCACAACCAGTTGCATTCGACTTTATGTTTAGTTTTGTGAACCTATTCCGACGCATTTCGTGACATTTCCGACCCACAGTAAAGCGTCTGCCACCAAAAGAAAAGTCTTGCAGCGTTATCAACGTCTTCAAGTAACGCTGCGAGCTAACTCATGAATCATCCTGCATGTATCCTCACAAAAGGGGAACTTCATCTCAGACTAATCACATTCATCGCTTATTGATTTTCTTAATAAGAGGAACACAAAAATCTTATAAAATATTTTTATCTGAAATATTATGACGATGCACTGCGAATACTTTTGGACACACTTAATTCAAATAATTGGTTTTAATGTCACCTTTAACAAAAGTGCTTTCCTTTCATACTGATGTCCATAAAGAAAATAAACTCTTTCAAGACTTTTTGTTTCAAGACAAGTCTATCGAGAAAATCTGGGAAATGAAGAGTGATATTCTTTTGTCCTGAAGGGGTCATTAGGAAAGGTGCATATGGAAAATGAATGTTACCAGGCGCTACCTCCGGACGCGCACTTCGTCTGAGTGAGGTTGGGTGGGTGGGTAGGTCATTTCAGCTGCTCCGTGGAAGGCCAAGTACCCAACCCATCACTGTACACCCGTGGGGTGACTTTTGTTGCGTATGAATTTCAACGATGATTTTGTAGGCTCTCTATTCCATAGATTACTAAATGAAGACTAAAGCCAAGTAGACGCAAATTCAACGTCGTTGGGGGCTACTTTCACTGATTTACCCCATTCGGTGAGGTTCACTGCCCTGCAAAAATGTTAAACTTATTCTGGCTGAAAGTCGAATTTAGGTTGAAAAAAGTTGCATAATAAATTCATCCTATTTTTGGGGGTTAAATCAACCCCAAAGGCTTAGAGTGATCCTTCCAGATTCCAACTATCTTCGCGATTTTGCGAGGCTGTCAGTGGCATTACGTCGCGGATTTGAACCACGGAGTTCTAACCTGTGCTACCGGGACAAAAGCATTAATAAAGTTGAAAAAAAATATACAAAAACTACCCATGGTTAAGCCTCCCCCTCCCCAACTTCCCAGAACAATCGGGATGGGGTTTTTGAGGGGCTACCTCCTGACGCGCAATTCGTCAGATCTGAGGTCAGGTAAATTGTCAACTCATTGTCAGCGGCACCGTGGCTGGCGAGGTGTTACCCACTCGGCCAGATTCCAAGGATCTCCGTGATATTGCAAAGCTGCCCTCGGCATTCAATCGCGGATCTGAAACACGAACCTCTGACCGAGTCTAGACACTATCACTGGTACTAGCAGTCTCAAATGTATTGACCGCTCTAATTTTTTCAAACTCTTGTAACTTTGAAACGGAGGGAGATACGACAAGAAAGCACAAACCAAATTGACAGATCTCTTAAGGATCTAGCGATTTTATTCCGTGCTTCTCTGGCGTATCTCCCTCCGTTTCAAAGTCACGAGAGTTTGAAAAAAAAATGGAGCGGTCAATACATTTGAGACTGCTAGTACCAGCAACGCTAACGTAAAAGGGAGGAGGAAAAACGATGCGAAAGTGGGTCTCGAACCTACAACCATGAGGTTAATAGACGGACACGCTGACCACTGAGGTATTTCGCCACGTTACTTCCAAGCAGAAATGTATGCCATGAGAACTAAACCTGGTCTTTCAAGGGTGGTAACAAGTCTCCTTACTGCATATTTGCTGCGGCTCTGACAAAAGACCCGACTGCGCCAAAGCTGCTAAGAGACTTTTTTAAATTCATAGATATGTTTATTATGGATAGTTGGAGAAAAGATCCTGAGCGTGCGGTCCATAGACAACCAAAACAGCACGCCGCCGTTTAGCTATTACCAAGGCAACGTCTTTTCAGGCCCAACAACCTGGCCTCCATGGCTTATGGGGACATTTAAAGCTGCCTGTCCAAGAAAAGGTCCCCAGTAAGTGTCGATACAAGATCTAAATATCCAGAGAAACACTCTGTTACTTTGATAAAGAACGAGGATTTTTTGTGAGGACTCTGCCCTTGCTTCTTTGCGTCTTGGAGCGAAATGCGTAAATGCACTGAATTCTCAACAATAGCAATGGCAAAGAGCAATTTATGTGTAAGAGCTGGCTACTAATCGCTATCTTCAGCTAATTATATTTTCAATCAGAAATCTTTGGAAAAATTAACGCTGTCAAGTCCTTTCAAGGACCATACACATTTCCACGAAGGTAGAAGCCGAAACACATTGGCAATTGACTCCTCCCAGCAGGGACGTAAAGAGACCTTTTTCTGTGGCGTGAATCGCGCCACATTTTTCGGGGGTGTACCCACCGGAATAAGAGGTGTTCTTAGGTGTGAAGGTATGATGAAAAGGAAATGAGAAAAGAGAGAGAGGAAAGAAAGAGAGGAGAGATGATCATGCCAATGTTTGCAATAAAAATACGGTATCTTAGGGCAGTTTCGGTCTTTTTACTCCATAACCGGTCCAACATAAGTGGTTATTTTGGGAAGATGGCTCAAAAGCTCATTCTTACGTAAGAGAGAGGTGGTGGTGCCCGTGCCTTAAAGCTTAAAGGGTACCCCACGCAAGGAGATTTCGGGCTAAGCACGCCCTTGCCTTTAAGGAAAAAACATGCGAGGGCTCCGCCAGGATTGAGAGTGGGTATATATTTTTAGGCCCCGCGGAAAATGATATTCTACGAGCGTTAATGACTTCGCATATATTGTACAACTTGAAAAATAATTGTCTTGCAGCTGATTAAGGTTTTAAAAAGTTTCGAACGCCTATCAAAGTTTTGCCTAGGACCACAGACTTTTCAAACGTAGATCGACTAAAAACACACACTAACAAAAGAAGTTGCATTGGTGTTCGCTGTCTTGCAGATATTAATGTAGAAAGAGTAGCGTCCTTTTACACAAGGACAATAAAACTTGCACTCTCCTTCAATGATCTTTGCATCTTTTTTTCGACGAAGAGGTCAATAAGGTATCGACTAATTTTTAACGCCATCAAGAATCCGCTGATATCATGGATCTGGAAACTGTGAACAGGATTTCGATCGAAAATTCCATTTGGTGCCGTTCAAATAAAACTTAAGCCATGTCATAGAAAACTGTTCATGAGGTGTTTACTGATATCATGATATTTTGTACAATATGAACAAATGAAGAATCCTGAGGTGGCGCAACACCGGAGACTCCTGTCTCCGGCATTTAGGAACTGATGGTATCACGGCATATTTACGCCTTAATGGTGGTAATGGTCGAAATGACTGCTGTGACTGTAGCTGTAGCTGTGGTCGGGAATCTCATGATGGTCGTGGTGGTGTTCCTTAATGTAGACTGGCACTTTCACGGGGACAGCAACGGGCTTCTCGATAGGGACGTGCACTGGGTAGGGCTTTTCAACAGGAACTGGGTGAGGGACAGCAACGGGGACCTTGACCGGTACCTTAACTGGGTACGGGACATGCTTGGTCACAGGGTATGGCACGGGGCGGTCTACATGAACCGGGTAGGGCTTGATGACATGGACGGGGACAGGCCTGTCGACCGGGACGGCTACGGGGACCTTGACGGGAACGGGGATGTGCTTCACGACTGGCACGGCGTACGGCTGGGGGATGCCCACGGGCACTTCTTTGGTGATGACGACGGACTTGATTTTGGGCTCCCCGATGATGGCGCCATGGCTGATTCCGTGACTGAGGCCATGGCTAAGTCCACTGCTGAGACCAAGTCCAAGGGAGGAGTGGCTGCTGAGGTCAAGGCTTTCGTGACCGTGACCGTACGAGTCACCAAGTCCGTACCCAAGACTGTGAATTCCTCGCTTCTCGTTCTTCTTGGTCTCCTCCGCCGCCGGCTCGGCAGCCGCAAGGACTACTACGAGGAATATGCACGACTGAAAATCCGAAAGAAGCATAATGAGGAGAAAAGAACGTTGCCCACATTTTTTAAAATTGAAAATTTTTATTTCCCACCATGCGTGTTACACCTTTCGTCGCCAAGCTAAGCGTAGTGATAGAAGCTAGGAATATAACGTACTCCATCCAAACTTAACCTAGGTAGACCTGACCTAACTAATGTTACAGATTGGATATCCCATCTCTGTCATCCACCCTTGTTTAAACTCTCATTACATTGTAAGAATGAACGCGACAACCCGGCTGGAAATATGCGATTCGGTCTACGATAAGATCCTCGTAGAATCTATCAGGATCAGTGATCAGGTAGGATAATGATTGTCTTGATTATCAATATAAGAAAAAACATCCCTTCTTTTTTAGTAGGGTGACGATCGTAGACCACTTCAAGCCCATGCTAGAGTAAGGCCGAACACTTTTAGTTGATCATATCTGTAAATGTTTGAATGGTTAAATTTAAAAGCATGGACAAAGGTTTCCCCCTTGTCGCTGATGACTAACTTGTTTAAGCGACTTAAAATAAATAAATAAAAAAAGGTTTCCCCCCACCTTTTTGTTTTTTATTTTTTTTTTGTCCGACACTGGCCAACGTTGGGCGTGTGCTCTGAGTCGGCCACCTCATAAGCAGTAAGTTTTAACTGAATTGAAACAGCCGCGCCCCTTGAATTGTCTCTTTAATACCACAAAAAGACGCGATGATTTTCGATATCGAACTTGAAAAAAATTTCATTTTTTCCGCACGTTAGTTTCCTGATATTATTACATTGATCTTTCAACCAATAATTCCATTAGTGGGCTTTATGCTAGGCTGATGAATGGTCTTCAAAAGAAAATGTTTGATTTCGGATCATTTTCAAGTATAAATGTGTTAAAAATTGAACATGAAAGCCGTCTAGCCTATAAATTAGACAAAATACTACAGATTCGTTAAAAGATGCTTCAGAAGACTTCATATACTTTATTTTGTAAACTTACGTCGTAAAAGAAAGGCCTAAATGCAAGTTGACTGACTGTTAATGCACTGAAAAGGCTTTACCCGAGGAGTTCAAAATAATCATTCTTTAATTTTTTAAAATTATTATCATATTTTTTTACAACTGTCCTCCTTCAATGCTCAAGTTGTCTAATTTGACCCCACTTACAACACCTTGTCACAGAAATCAGTAAATATATCGAACTGAAGATTTGAAGTTTCAAACGCTTCATTTGAAGAGTACACTCTCACGTTAGAAAACTTCCAAAATTTACCATTTTATTGAGATGTTATATGGTTCCTAAAACGGTTCTACAGAAACGGAAATACCGGCTCTTTTCGAAGTTCAAATCGCTTTGTAAGCTGAACGTCTAAGGATAGACGTAAATTTGCCCTGATCTCAAGGTCACAGAATATAAAAAGGTCTCGACTCGTTGTCTACTGATTTAGAAATTTGAAGCATGAACGACTATGTTATTCTATTTGTATGCATCCACAATAAAATATACCGTAGTACCACATAAAAGCTATATTTTCATAAATGTTTCAGTAAGCGACAAAAAACTTCCAATCCTAAGCAAGATCGATTCGCTTTAGTCTATGACAGATTTCTAGCACCAAACTAAGCAAGTTCAAAATATCGCACAACTTTCGAAATGGAAAAATTGTGTGACTGAACCTCCTCCATTTCCGTAAACCATCGCATTGAGTGCTATTCTGAACTACTCAGGCTAATTTGACATGTGATGAGGACGGTACTCATCACACGATTTAAATGTTGTTTTTTTCCCATAAATTTTGCGAGGGTTTAGCTCAAACATAAACAAGAAAGAAAACGTTATTGGTTTTATTTCTTTTGATTTGGCAGTCAAAACGCTGAACAGGTGACTTGCACTTAGGGCCCTCACTGACAAGTTTTAACGCATATTGATCCAAATGATAACAAATACAGTCTTCTGAATAATCTGAGAATTGATCATAAATATTTCGTTCAATATCCGGGCAGTGGGACTCCTTCACTCCATGCTACTCGTTGGCATTCATAAGTAAAATAACCGACAAGTAAACTGATTTTCGAGCAATATTTTAAGCAGTCTTGGTCGAATCATGAACTGAGAATTACAACAAAAACGTTAACGAATCATATAAATAAACAAGAGGCTTTCTTCCCTTCCCCCGACAGTGGCAATGGCAAGGAAGTCTTCCAATAATGATTGCTTATGCAATCTGACAATAAGTATAGTCTTTTCACGAGGTTTGTCCATTTGCCACGAGGAAAACGCTTAATAACAAGAGGACCGATTTTAATGCGATGTAATTTAGGGGTTATTAGTCGTTGTGTGTTTGTAACGATCCATCACTACGTTTTAGACGCGGCGAGTGTATCATTTGCTTTGATTTCTTTCGGAAGTGGGTCAATGCCAATTTCGCAATGCCTCCCACGATGGCTCGGATGAGTTCATTAAACGTCACCTCTTTGGTAGTCCTGGATACTTTTCTGTCTTGTTCATAAGTGTTTCGCAATCTCATATCATACATATGAGAGGTCAAATTTTGATGAATTTCGGTGGTGTGTCATTCAACGTTTCGTAGCCATTCCAAGTAAACTGGCTGTGAGACACAAGGCACATCACCTTATCATCTTAACACAGGTTTACGTACTCTAACGGTCACTTAGCCTGACGACGCCTGATTGTCAGTGGCAATGAGTGCTACAGGAAAGCCTAAGCAACATCAGGCTTGGGGATAGCCGATCGTTTCGGTATTAAGGCGAGTAACAGTGGAAAGGTTAACTCAACCTAAACTAGGTCAACCTCACTTGCGTGGAGGGATGTTCCTAATCTATCTAAATCCTAAAGAATGATTGAAACAGGGTGGACCACAAGAGATATAATATGTCATGTTTATAATTTATGCAAGCAACCCAAGATTACTGAACTTAGGTTACCGTCACCAAGCCTGATGCCGCCTCCTTCTTACAACTGTTAGCGGCAGTTACTGCTACCGATAATTCAGTGGACTCAGGCTTGGTGACCAGAGATGGATTATAAGCGGTAGAAATAGGCCTATACAATTGTTCTACATCGAAAAAAATCTATTATTTTGTTATCGGTATGCAAAGGTCTCGACATCTTTATGCGATAACGGCGAATCTTTCTTGAAGTGGAAATAGTGGCGGATCTTTTCGTGCGGTGGAAATAACGGCGGATCTTTTTGGAGCGATTTGAGGAGCCTTTTTTCTCTGTTATCAATTCACTTTTTGTGATTATTTTGCGTTTTTATGGTGATTTTTTTTTCAGAGGTCAACATTACAAACACAATACATCAAAAGACACACTAGTTCAAATATAAAACTTTCACAATCAATGAAAGTAAGGCTTTGCAAAACGGAAAAGATTCGCCGTTGTTTCCACTGCACGTAAAGAGTCGCGACTATTTCCACTTCAAGAAGAGATCCGCCGTTATCGGACAAAGGTCTCGGTCTATTGTTAAGTTTCGATTGCGGTGCCGGTATTGACCATTCAAACTGATGTTAAACTATTACGAATTGTTGATTACCAAAAATTAACCATTGTCAAAGATTGCTTCAACAACAATTCAACAAGGTATTGATTAGGCTAATCTTTATTTTATGAGGGAGGAGATAACAGAACGACTCAAGTATTAAGTCACTATGATTGGAATTTCTGAACAAATTCCGCTGACAATCGTAGTCTTAAACTTTCAGGACCTCCTCCCATGAAGTTGAAATCTAACCAGTCGATAAACCCCCACTATGCACACTATTTAAGCTAACAATGAGCTTAGTCGTGGTGCTTCTCAAAATCCGTACACTTCAAGAAACAGTTATTAATATTTTCTTTAACCAACAAAGATCATTATCATGCATCAGTCGTTTTTCATCCGGTTGGTAAAAAATATAATCGGAACAATCCAATGACCATTGGTCATGAAAAAAAAATATCCGTAATTCTTTGACTAATCGAAAAATCTATCAGTTGTTTGCAACCAAGTATATCGATTTATTTCGATAAATCGTCGTGTCGATGGTTCAAACCATTTTTTGATTGCCGATCACCAGCAATATTTTTTTTTATCATAAAAATAATCGATGCACGATCGCAATTAATTTAAACCATAGCACAGGCCTAGGTGTCAAAGCCTCCTTTTAAATTTTGTGTGTGGCGATAATTATCCAATGGACGCGTGATGCGATGAAGAGAATGATGAGGTTCGTTCACTGTTACACAATCCTCGAGATCACAACACTGTCACTTTCTGCGAAGACAAACAAACCGAACATGAACTTACCAGGTACTTCATCGTGAGAGGAACAGACGTCTATGTGTTATATGTGGCAGGCTTAGGACGCTTTTATACTCTCGCCACGGAGTCCAATTGTGTGACCGGTCCAGTGTGGATTCCCTGCTCCCACTCCCCCGTCCCCTTTAAGGACCTCGCAAGGCGCCCATATCCTTGGGCCATAGCGCCCGCTCCCCACTCGCCGCGTCTTGCCGCCACTTTCCGCGGGCTCTCCCAGCGCCTGATCCTCTGTCGAAATGGTCCAGCCATTGTCCTGCCTTGCATCTCTTCATCACCAGATCTCCGGATCTCGAGGGTAGGTTTTCTTTACTCCGCAGATAAAATTGTTGACAAGCAAGGATATTCAGGGTCGTCCAAGGGTACATCCATAAAGAACGTCACGGTGATTTCCAACATTTCCTCTCTTTCCCCCATGTCACGGACTGGTTCGGACGGCAGACCACTCTCCCCTTCCTGGTGCGTCAGGTTTTTGGGTCTGAATAGTCGTAGAATTGTTTCAGGCTTTAAAGCTTTAAACGGATCCCTATTACTGCCTGGGTTTCTGGCTCGATCGTACAGTCTACAAAGTAGTTGTCATAGATGACATATTCACAGTGTTGTCTAGAAAACGGATATATCACGATTAGCCAGATATACCTACTTCCCCACGTTCGAGAACGTTCGCATTTTGTTTACTCCCCTTCTTTCTCCTTCAAGTAGCATGACGTCATTCATAGAGGACAAAAATATGCAGTAAGGTTGGATAGTTTTTATGAAATATAATACGTGAAATGGGTGGTTAGGATGAGCTAGGTAGCATCCCAAAAAGACCCCCGTTTTGTTCTTGTTGCTTATAAGTTTACTCTAAAATACAATTTAAAAAAATATCATATGGTTGAGTCAAGAAGTGTTCGCCCTGCAATCTCAAGGTGTTGAGTTCGATGCCTGCTTTTGCTGCAATTTTTCTTCCTTTTATTTCGCCGAGACGTCATTGATTATGTCTTCCAACATCATCATAACTGTCTTCTTGATTGCGAGATGGTTAGCGCTGCTAGCACAGTACTGGTATCGAGACTCGTTTAGTGGTTTACAGTTCAAACCCGCGAATAATTATGCCATGGGCTGGGCGTCCTTAGCACTTGCAAAGCATCCTCTCAATCTGAATGGATCGTTAACACATCGCATACTGACGTTTCACCGAGAAGGTAGAGTATTTCTACAGCTGCTTTGGAGATCTCACAAATCGTGGCACTAGATAGCCCACTCTCAACACACCCCATCCTATCAGATATGTGGACGCCCATCTTCTAAAAAAAGTGTCAACCGACATCTTGTTTTGTATGTAGCATATACATGTCGCCACAAATACTTTCAGAGCAGATACGATATCACAGGGATATTGGCGCCGTATTGTATCCCAATCGTGAATTTGTACAGGAGGTCCTATATGATAAACAATTGTTTGTCAGCTATGAAGTTTTATTCGAATGGCTAGTTGATTGACCAGCGCCGGAAATTAAACTTTGGTAGTCGTAACTGTCTTTTTACAACAAACAATGATAGAGTATTTCTCCACCTCACGTTTTCACGTATCGTTCTTCTAATGCTCACTTTTTTCCTACTTGAAGAATTGCTGAAAACATGTTCTTTGGAAACGCTAAAGCTCATTATTTTTGAACGGTAATTATGGACTAAATTGAGGGTTACACCACGTTACCATAACGACATATACTACGGTCATAAAGGAGTTTTGAGTAGCTCTTAGAGCTTGGGCCAGTCCAGTAACTTTTGAAGAGAATGTCACATCAGTACCAACGCAATAACTTCATTCCTTTGTTCTATTTCTAATTGTTTATCGCTGTTGTAGATAGAAAAGGAAGCCAGACAACTGATAATTACTTTCCGACAAACTTTGATAAAAATAGGATGTGTTATGCACAGACATTCTGTCGATCTACAAAACGTTATGGAACAGTCCTGCCCTGTTTTTATTTCAACAAAAAATAATAATAGTAAGGGTTAATAATTTTAACGCCTTTTCATTCTTCTCCTCCCCGAAAGGATTGTAATGCGGACAATGGACAATCAGGTTGATTGTCCGGTTGTCAGGTTGATATTTGCCAAAACTATTGGCAATCAGGCTTATTGATGTTCGGTACAATTATTGGTTTACCATAGTACCCTCATTCTAATTCTTTGGAAAAAGAGTTTTTTTCCTCTTTTTTTGTTTGCAAAAAGTATATAACAAAAAGAAATGAGTTCTAGCGAATATGACGCTGTATTGTAGACTAGTTGGCCAATTTCGCACAGCTAGTCTCGGCAGTTGCTTTGATATAATTTTTTTAAGTCGGCCAGGAGCTGGGAGCGTGTAGTCTTCGCTTCGGAATGTCTCGCGAAAACACTATTCTGTCGACTCTGTTTTACGGTATCAACCTTTCAAGCAATTCTTAATAGGGTGGTTCCGTGCGTACGGTGCAGTTTTGGCTTCCTGTTGTAAAAAAAAAGAAAATGCTTTAATCAAAGTTAAGATGGGTGTTTCTTATTCAAAACTAGTTATACTGTCGTGATATTACCTCAGCAGAGCTTAATTTTATCAATTTTGTCCTTTTGGGGGAAATTTGCTTAATTTGGTGATGT
>Ga0058701_10003892_pt1 | contig 11980 bp, 9 predicted proteins | sample AgamicOrMae_FD_97039 | JGI IMG/M metagenome (GOLD analysis project Ga0058701, IMG submission 97039) | Agave microbial communities from Guanajuato, Mexico - Or.Ma.e | ecosystem: Host-associated > Plants > Phyllosphere > Phylloplane/Leaf | place: Guanajuato, Mexico | collected 2012-06-04 | reverse complement strand
TAACGATGTCATTCGAAAATATATCTACATAAACTAGATTTTTGTCACGCTCTTTTTTTAGAGCATATCGTTTACCGATTCTTTCTCTTCAAAATATTGAAAAATCGACATTATGATGCAGTATAATTAATTGGTTTAAAATAATTTTATCAATTATATCAATGTTTATTATTAAACGAATTATGGGCCGCCGAACAGTTTTATCAATGGTCAATAAGATCAAAATGACATATTTCTAAATAAGGAAACTCAAATATAGATTTTGAAATGTTCCATGGGTTGCTTTCGAGGGTAAACTTTGCGTGAAAAAGGTTGAAAATCGAACTAAACAAGTGCAAATATTGTGACGGGGTTCCGACACGAAAGCTTGCTTAGCTCATCCGGCGAAAATCGCATTTTTCATTCGCATTTTCGAAGCGTTCGATCAAATTATGAAGCAACCGGCAACGTTTTCATTCTTTTTTAGTGTCCCTCGATGAATTTCAAATGTAAAAAACCGAAAATTATGACAAAAAAATTTTGGTCAAAAAATGAAAAAAAAGCTGCTTTTTTTCATTTTTTGACCAAAAAAAATATTTTTGGATTTTCAGAATACTTCGATTGTAATTTATCAAGGGATACTAAAAAACATTAAAAACGTTGCCTGTTGCTTCATAATTTGATTAAACGCCCCGAAAATGCGAATGCAAAACGCGATTTTCGCCGGATGAGCTGAGCAAGCTTTCGTGTCGGAACCCTGCCATCTTCCCGGATGAACTTTTTACACCGTATACGCGCTAAACAGCTTTCTAAAAACATGATACTCGTTTCATATCAAACAAAACGGCCCAAAGAGGGCTGCCCATTGATCTGTATAGCTATTCAAAGGTTAATCGCAAAAAATAACCTATTTAAACACATGCGTGTTTTCGGCATGAAGAGGTTAAACTGATGTAAGTACATAGAATCTATTTTCAAAGATGGGTCTTCCAATGATCATACCTTTTGCTTGACTCTCTTACTCGCAAGATATACCAGGATAATATCTAGGTTTATATCATGCAGATATTCTTTGATATTCAGCTGAAATCCCGTGAGTTAATTAATTGAAATGTGGCCAATTTTCAAATTGGTTTCACTTTATTATACCTCTAACATCCGATTGATATCCTTGATATCCTGATGAGTCATTCCGGTGGACAGATTTTAGGCTAGATGTTACCCCCTGAGAAAATGTGTCCAAATAAAGTGGATATACATTTTTCGAAAAGTATAGGCTTTTGGACGTTTCGCAGAATTCACTTCGGCTGTGTGGTTGGTAACAGTGACCAATGAGCCACCAATGGGCAAGGTTGTAGGGTGCACGAAGTTGGCGGGGAGCGTTTGCGAGGCGGGGCACGTAGGCTCCGAGGCAGGAGCCGTTCCGTGCGAGAGGCAGGGCAGCTGAATATTGGTTCGAAATTAGGACAACGCTCGCCTGGCCCACATCTGACGGACACTCAGCCTAGTCGAGTGTTTCCTCAGCAAAACCGGGCCCCATACATTTAACAATGGATTGCACAACTTATTCAGCAAACTTGTTACCTTCTCAACGAATGCACAAAGCACATAACTTCTGAGGAAAACATAAGTTCGACATACTGCTGCCCAAAGGACCCACACTAAACTTATCTTTCAATAAAGGTAAAAAGACGTGCAAACTGAAAGAAAAATTACTTCGAAAGAATCACCCTCCAAGTCTCTAAAACATGTTTTTTTCATTTTTACGTGAAAGAAAGTTTTGTAAAATAAAGGTAGGCGGGAATGGATTTCTGTAAGCTGCATTCCTCTGACAAGGTGGTATGGGTACAATTTATTATGAGCGTAAAATACTGCTTCTGGGGTAAATTTACCCGTTTCCGGCTGAAAACACATGAGTAAAAGAAATGATCAAAATTAGCTTGAACAGGTTCCTCCAATTTTCCCTTAATTAGTGCCGAACGCTCATCTGATTAAACTTGCGTCTTGCATTACAGTTCTTAACAAGTTAGAACAATTTTAAAGACTTTATTGATTAGGTCGTTAGTTCCAGGGAACGGTAACTGAGGATGAGATGGGCTTGGCAACACGCATCACATCTGAGTCAAGCAGATAGCATCGTTTTAGAAACATCTCAGGAGCTCGAGCCGCTTTTATACTCACAAATACTGAAGTACTTGAAATCTGGTCATACCTGCAACACACAAAATACACAATATTAGAGCACAGATCAAATATACTAATCATAGGCTACAAATCGACGATATACAAAAAGAGTTGGAAAATGCTGTTCTTATGTTATAATCCATGGTATGGTTTTGTCCGCGGACTCGATATCAGTTCTCCGTTCACGAAAAGTACCAATTTTGCGATTCCGCAAATAAAAGGAAATTCCTGATAAGGTCGCGGATTCCTGATGCTCACAAGCCAATCGGTTCCCTCTCTGTCGGTCCTGTGGCGCTCTCTCGTGCGGGGGCACAAGGAATGTTCGCGGTTGGAGCCCCCCGCCAAACTCTGGTTACTCTGGACATAACAGATGTTCCCCACTTTGCCAACACAAACGACACGCAGCCCCTCAGCTTCCGAGGTCCCGGGGCTCTAGATATGAAGCGCCCCTCTTGCACCCCCCTCAGGGGGCCCCCCCCCGGGGGTATCCGGAGGGGTTCCCCGAAGAGCTGGGCGGGCGCCCCGGGGTCCAAGAATCCCGTGGGTCGTGCACGGTCCGACCAGGCCAAGCCAACGCTTGTAGACTTAGGTCAAATTGCACATACGTAAAACATGTGGAAGGAATTAACAAGCTATTGGAGGCGCAAATGTATTAGTCTTTGGCTTTGCGAGACCATCGAAGACCGACCGCCTTTATTATACGAAGGTTCTTCAAACACGAAGAAGTATCTTCGGAAAAGTAATTAAACTTTTTTGTATTAAAGTTCTGGAGGATGAAATTCCTGTGACGGGAGCATTGCTAAACAAATTAAAAACTCTGGCTCTTTCTTTTTCACGAATATCGACTTTCTTAACTGATATTGTTGGTGATCATGAATGATCGGAATCGGAACAAAAAACTTATCTTTGATGAAAAAAAAAGCTTATGTGAGTAAGCTTCAAAAAGGTATAGAAAAAAGAAGGAAAAATCAACTAACAATAATGTAAAATAATGCACACTATGATTGGAGAGTTATTTTAGTTCAGATCGTGTTGCGATATTCTAGGAATAGGAACGTAATTGGCCGGGGAAAACAATTGGCAGGAAAGTGGCAGCTGGACAGGCAGACTGCCAGCCATTGCTGCCACAGTGGCCAATGCCAGCATATGGACTAAACCAGGATTCAGCTGATGCTCTGGGCTGCCACATTCCTGCCAGCAGCAATCATACCGAAATAATGTGTTTAAACACGAATCGACATTAATACGTCAGAGTTAGTGGGTCAAAGCCAATTAGTACACAAGGGAACCCCTCTTTTTAAATTTACCACCCTTTTAAATATAATGCGGGTACTAACAGCAACCGAATATTGTTGCTCATTTTGTACAAGAATATAAGGAAATACTGCTCTTCATTGCCTATAGAAGTTAATAGACTACATCCGTTAAGAGGGGTCCTTCTTGAAAAAGGTGAAAATCTTGTTTTGAACAGCTTTTGGTTCGAGCGATTTTGCGTGATTTGTGATTCAGTGAAGAGGCGTGCCAGGCTTGTATGAGAAATGCAGTTTCCAGTTACTGTCCAGTCAGTAGCATTTCAGGATACGTGTGAATAAACAAATCAGTCAAATACGAATGCTACCATGCAATTGAGATGCAGTAAAAGAAAACGTTTCCCGACATGAAAATCTAACGTTCCCAAGCCTTCAAAGTTTTTTTCCGAAGTAATCCCACCTGCGGGTGTTTTGAAAGGGTTAATCCATAAAAGCACCGACCTTGAATTTTAAGTAATTAGAAGAGGATGTATTGAAAGCGAACCACATTGTTGACGTCGCAAGCTTTCATAAATAATGGAAAAGTTGAAAGCGCTAGCCACGTCTTCCTTTTCAATGCACATCCGAGAGAAAGAAACGCACTGCAAAGAACTCATACCGGCTGAAAATGTCTGCTCTGCAAACAGTGTTATTTAGTTTATTGGGTTGGCAGCAGTGTGATCTTCGCTTTGAGAGAGCGCGGCCAGGTCGTGTTGCTGCTCCGAAGGTCATTCTGGCACACCTGGGTCATGATCCCCACTAACATGGCGTTTGCTCGCTCTATTATAAAAGAGTTAGCCACAGGGGAGAGCTGAAATTAGGCCTGAAATATCGCTTCGGTGTTTAAGTTATGCGTTTACTGGGAAAAACGCGCCCGCCTCAAAGCCCAATGTTTGCGGAAAATTATAAAAAATAGAGAGGAATCGATTAAAAAGGATGTTCTACAACTCGCGCGAGAGAGAGAGGAGGCTTGGTCTGAAAAGGACGCAATAATTGGGGAAAGCTTGGCTGATAGGTAAGGTATAGCCACAGTTTATTTAAGACTGAGTTTAAGAATTATTCGTACGTTGGGTTTTTTTTACACGTTCTCAAAGCAGGGTTAGATTTGCGTTGTGGAAACAAGCTAAGGTTAAGTTATGTTGCGTTCGCCTGGCCTTATTAGAGTTCACATTGGCTAGCTTAGGTTAGGTTAGCCTAGTAACGCATAGACCAAGGTGACTCAATTTTAGGTTACTTTAGGTAGGCTTAGCGCGAGTAGCACCTACACTAGATTTGAATCAGTCAAAGCCTTTCAGATTCAGAGAAAATTCACTGGATTTCAATGTAGCAACACTGAAAACATTCAGAGATTGTACATGTATACTGACTGAGATTCAGTGAATTTTCCCTGAATCTGAGACTCTCACTGATTCAAATTTAGAATGTAGGGTTAGCTTACAATTAGATTTGATATAATTTCGTTATATTGGGTTAGGTGTGGTTGCATTAGCTTAAGAGCTTACATTAGTTACTTTAAATAAGGCGGAGGTAGACTTAACTTAGACTTATTCGCGTCTACGCAAGGAGAAACTGGGTTAACTTATTCCAGCTTGATCCCGGGTAAGCAGATGCTCTGACAAAGTGCGACTACTTTAAGTAAAGCCGTATTGAGATACACAAGCATTGTCATCGGACATCTCCCTTGTCGGCAACTTCCTCTACCCTGTCTCTTTACCGCGAGGAAATGCTCAGGTGAAACCACCGCGCCGTGCGAATAACAAAGAGTGTTCCTGTGCATAAAATGGGCGGCGGTGCGGCTGGGCGATCGCGAGAGGGCGCCACAAGCGTCGCAACGAAGCGACTTCCGGGACACGTTAGCTGCACCGGAAGACGACGTTAAAGGACGCAGGAAGATACCTGTCGGCTAATGAAACCACTCATGTGAGATCTTGGATGCCTGGATAATAGCAGCCACGGTTAAGAGTACTGCTTTAACAACTTAAGCCGTAAACCGGGACAGAGCGGTACCACGGTACCGTCAGCGAATATTACGTGTTTCGACGGCACTTAACACCCACTCTTGCTCTTTACAACAGTTTTAATTTATAATGTATTTTTTAATGAAAATTTCGACTTTTTAATTGAAACAGATGTTTTTATATTCTATTACTTTAAAAAATAATTTAAAAAAACGATAAAAACGCTTAAGCCTGATGGACAGGTATAAAATACTTATAACCTTGATATAGATGTATAAAATACTTCTCAATTTCGAGAAAAATCAATTTTCAATGTTTTTAATTTTAAAAATTCATTTTTTTTTCTCTTTAAAAAAACATTTTTTGTAAAAAAAAGAAAACATTATTACATTAAAACATCAAATTTCATCAGATATCAAATAATATCAAGAAATAACTATAAAAAATACATAAGGTCATTTTAAAATTTGAATTTTCCACTTTTTTTGCGTTTTACCTTTCGTCCAATGCTTATTCACTTCGCCTTGAAAATGCAAGATGATAATAGAAAATGAAACCTCAAGAATTTTGCGAGTTTACGGTAGAAATAAAGTTCTTAATCGCAACGTTAACTGTAAAAGTGCCGCACTAACTGTAAATGCAACCACTCGAAACGCTATAGGCTGAAAATATCGAGGTCAGTATTTCATGGGATCTATTCCTCGCCATGTACAATGATACGTACAGCAGGCACATAAATCGCCGCCCTGATTTGTTACAGCACCATCATAAAATAAATGCACCATATTTCCGCGCACCGCCTCTTCAACGAGCTCATTTTATCTCACTGCAGGAATAAACTACGCCAGCTGCGGCTTTTAGATTCGCGTAGGAAACTAGGGACCGAGTTGCAACCAGTGTTGCCATATCTCGCATTCAAACGCTTGGAATTTTTGAGCCAATAGAGATGACCTACTAAAGAGCGCCATATTTTGATTGCCGAGTTCGGGAGCAATAGAATATGCCACTTTATCTCGCTTGGTTCTCGAGTTAACCGCAGTTTTAGTTCACGAAATCTGATGCCAGTCAAGCCAGGCTGACATGGTTATGTGTTAATTTCACTTGGGGGACTGAGTCTCTTTCGCGCGACGAGGAACTATTTAAGAGGCGGAAAAAATTAAAAGTGTCTGTTCATGACATGCGCTTGAACAAAACAGAGAAAAAAAAGTTCTGCACTTAAACCACACTTTCAGAGCTACTTTTTTATGTGCCCGTACTCTGCGTTTATTTTGAATATTTCCTTGATCATGAAGAGACGTGAAAATGCGATTTAAACCGCAAAAACTAGTTTAGGTAAGTATTAAATTAAAGCTTAACAGAATCAACAATGCAAACAAGCCACCCTGGAATTTAAAATATCTCGCTTTTTTCATAATTCAAATTATTAGCAAACTCAGCACTCTCCCCTCCTTAACTTTATAATTTAAATTTACACCCCTCCTTCATCCGCTTAGATTATTGAATTTAAAATTTCGCGCCCCCACCAAAATGTCAATAGCGTCGAAAAGCATTCCGAATGCCGTGGGGGGAATGCGCACTCCTTACCCCGATTGAGGAAAAGAAAAAAAAAAGATCTTGTTTACAAGCTGACGGAGGAAGAAGAAAAAGAGGGACCTCTTCCTCCAGGAAAAGGCCAACATCCGGAGGCGCAACACGATGCGTTTATTGGACATACGAAGCAATGAATCTTACTCGCTAACCAAGATTGAGTTATTACACCATGTGCTACGCTCTCGGAACTTATTCTTATTATAAAAAGTGTTTCCCTCTCATGCTACACAATGAGACCGATTAGATCTAATATGGTTAGGTGTCGGAATATGACAGAACATAGGAAAAAATAAACAAGCCCCAAAAATATGATTCAGACCAATACACTCTAATATACACGTATAGGTAATCTATGTTATACTTTTGATCTCCAAGGCTAGTTTTATGGATAAAACTTACCACTCTAAACACTACTGCTCTTGTTTCCGAAGCGAGATACTTGAGTAAATCAGCACAAATCCTAGGATCAAATCCAGGGATCAGATTCGAAGCGTTCCAGAGTGCGTTTTTCTTGAGCCGATTTCGTTGCGGCCCCAAAAGGCACAGGTGGGACTACAGTAAAAAGTATGCCATCCTTGTTTTGAAGAAAAACTACAAGAAAGTGCCTTCCTAGGCCTAAGCCCACTGGAATTTACAGATATTGCGGTTAAAATTGACTTCAAGAAGAGAAAACATTAATACAGTTTGTTGTTTTTATGATTCACGTTTTAACTCATAGGCCTCTACTTATGAAAGAGGTTTTTGTAAAGAGCATAAATACCATCACCGCAAGCCTCATTGCTGATTGAACCTCTTATGTCCTTCCCAGATAATAAGCTCAAGCTAAAGGAATATTTGCTATTTTTATTGGTACGATGATATTTTGAATAGTATAATCTGTAACTTAGGCAAGCTGAAATAACCTTAAAATAGCATATCGTAGCTGCCATGAGTCATGAGATGGCCCTTAGGAATACCAACATTTTTTTATTTTTTTATTTATTATTATTTATTTTTTATTTCATTTTTATTTTATTTTTTGTTTCGGAGTACAACACTTACTGCCATTGGGCCTACAGGGTTGACCTCGTGACCCAGAATATGATTGAAAGTTGATGATTACTTCATTGACTACGTGAAAAACTATGCTTAAATACACGGAAAGTGGATATACTTTGTTCGTATCTAGCTCGGACCAGCATTTTGGACGTAACATCGTAACATCAGCCTTTTTTTGCAGGGCACACTTCAAACTCAGGCGGACTTCGCAAGGAGCGAAGTAACCTTGCCTAGCCCACCCTAGCCTATCTTTAGACCAGTCAGCATTGTTTTCGACAGCTTCCAAAACGTTCATACCTCATTAAGTGTCGACGTTTTTTTTTTCTTTGAATGAAAAATGACGGCAGCCTTCACGAGTTCGCAAGCAGTAAAAGGAAAATTTTATGCTAAAATAGTCCGCGAGTTTGGCGAAGGGAAGAGAAGATGGAAATCAATAGAAATTATAAGGAAGCGTCACCCGGCCGCGGCAGGAGAGAATTTCTTATGGATCTCAAATGAAACGAGGTATTTTATCACGAAAATAAATATCATAAAATATCCTTTAACTGAGACGGAATATGCAAATATATACAGGCGGGTTTAGATCAACATCCTCAGCGAACCGAAACGTTCAGTCGAGAACTGGAAATTTACGATCCTTGAGATTTTAAGTGTGACACCGTTTTTAAAATGTTACATAGAAAAAAATAAAATGTGAGCAAAATAGATAAATAAAAAAACGTATTCTTTTCATTGCTACAAAATTTGCTAAAGAGAAAAGAAAAATGAACGTTGAAATAAAAATATAGCAGCCAAACTGAAATAAAACAAAGTGAATACGATAATATGAAAAGGAAGTTGGTTGTAGATACGTAGGATAGGAGTTATAAAACGAAAGATACAAGGTAAGATATAAATAATTACAAAAAAAATCGAAAATATAGGGTTATCGGAAATATGTGGGAGTAACATGAAATTAGTATTTTGAAATAAGGATACGAGCGCGAATAGGAAAGTAAGGTCTCCAACGAAGTCTTTTTTGAACGCGAGTTGCTAGGCGAAATCTGACTTAAGTGGATTGCCGTGGCGTGGGAATGTAGAAATATAACATGAAGCGTGTGGGACGAGAAATCGTAGGACAGTAATACAGCAACAAGAACATGGCCATGGGCATTAGAGCGTATGGGCGTTGGAAAACTGAATACGAATCGACATGAGTAGACATAAGGTTTATGAGAATAAGAACACATAGATAGCGAAAAAAAGTGCATGGAGATGAAAATGTTACATGTCAATGAGAACATAAGGAATTGAAATATTTCATTATTAGATCAGAAAGACAAATACAAAAAGCGATAAGGATATAACATAAATACATAATTCTATGTTAATAAAGAAAAAGAAGAAATTGAGAACCATGCAGATCTCAGCTAGCTATAATGAAACTCCACAACAGGTTTCAAACGATCGCAAGATTGTATTCCATCCCCCTCGAAAAAAAGGCCTTAAATGAAGCAAGCCTGTGTTGTAATTATTCGACGCTATATCCAAGTCGTTTTACAGATAATAGACCAGAATAATTATAAAATAAAACGAAAGAGAGCTCGGTATGCGTAATGAAAGTCAAAGGGGTGAGGTGCGGAGGTGAAGGGGAGGGGGGCTGGGAAGAAGGGGTTCTGAAACAACCTGTACCCATCCGACAAATGGGATTCTCAAACGAAAATAAGCCTATTTTTCTCCTGTCTAGTTAACAAAGGCACAGCCGTCAGCTCACATATTCAACGCAAAACTTGAATATTTATTAACACTACGCTTGGAAATTATTGAGACCATACTGAATGCATAGAAAACCCTCTTTAAATGTTGGGAAAGGGAAAAAAATAAAACGTTATCTAAATTCCAACCTATAACAGCCCAAAGTATTTGAAGTGAAATTTAGCTCAAGAGATACTGTTGAGGTTTTTCTATTAAAAAACGTGATTTTAAGGTTAGGAAAATGCCTAAATAATTCAATTTTAGGTTTCCAGAGGGGTGATGTTTTTTTTTTTAAATTGTGACAATACTAAACTGAAAAGATCCTCTAAAATATTTTTTCTCTGTTGCCGAACGGCATTGCTGGGTGGTAGTGAGTAAAACATTACTTTTTTATTAATAACTATTCTCCTTCTGAATCCCTTATAATGAATGTAGATTATCAGCGGCAACTTTAAGAGCGTATGGTACTGTTTTCATACACGAAAAAAAAATCGAGCTCTTGTAGGCAAAATTCCAATCACTTGGACTTAAAGTTTACGGGCTGAAAAATGTTTTCCGGTTGTTCCCCGAAATGTTTCGACTTATTGTAAGCTAGATTGTTCTATAACTCGTACCGAGTTCTTTATTGCTGTGCTAATAATTTTGCTTTCGCCATCATCGTCAATAGTAGGAGCATTGTTGGTCGGGTAACTGCCCTGCTCTCAGCTATTTTCCCTGCTGCGCATACAAATGGTCCTTGAAGAGAGGGGAAAGCTGAACATAGCAATCAGCATACAGCACTCCATGTCTGGTTGCATATAACTCATATCAAAGGACCAACTATACTACTTACTTATGGTGACAATAAATAAACAAGAAAATCACTCTACTGCAACGAGGTTAGCGCTTTGAGTTAGTGTAGGAGATTTCCTGTTGGATTAAGTTAAAAAATAATACAAACACGAAAAAAATTGCCAGTCCACTCAACATATTGAGTATGTTCCAATCATGATGTATTGCCATGGTTGCAGTGAAATTTCTATGATATGTCACCACATGGTGCCTTATAGGTACAGTACATCTTTTAAATACTGTATACATTTTTGACAGCTAATAAATGTGCTTTGAGAGCGATAAGATACTCTGAAAGTATAGCTTTAAGTTTTGAAAACGGGCTAAGGAGCTTACAATTACGATAAAAACATCAAACTGTCATAACACAAATAAATGGTCATTTCATTAAAATACTTTAATTAATTAATATAAAATAAAAATGAAAATTGTTTCAATTTTAGATTCAGGAGGAGTCTTGAAGCATAATTTGATCGTTTACCGGTCGACACTTCAAAGCAACCAGTAATTTTATTTATTAATTTTTATTCATTTTTAAGTATGTGATTAAATTGTATGGCATGAACTTGTGAATAGCTAAATAAAGCAAGTTGACATGAAAATTTCATCATCGCTTCCAAAATAGATTGCAACAAGTGTCCGTATCCATTATTAAACGAATATCGACTCTTTTGCTGCATTGAACTTCGGGTAATTCATTTTGGAACACCGATGCTAGCGACATAGAAATATGAATTCGGAATTTAAAGCTGGGCGAGCTGTACATTTTGAGTACTGCGAATAATATCTGACGAACACATTTGAGAAATCTCAAGTTTGTGGAATTTGTGAACCAATGCTTACGTTCCATTATTGAAAGTTACTTCAGGCTAAAGTTCTTGAATTCGTATTTTAAAAGAAGATACGGACATTTAATATGAAGCGCAAATACGCAGCAAAGGTTGCGACTTGATTTCCATGCGGCAGGTTTATGAGTGCAACTTTCCTTGCCAAACACATTTTCTTGTTTACGCGAAACACGCCTACAGAAACCACTATCCTTTGCATTATTCTTGTGAAAGTGCAAAATTCGCAGCTTATATTTTAGACTACAAGGTAAAAACAGTCTTATTTCGTAATTAGCATATTCGTAGGATGTCTTAAAAACAGAGTTTCGCACATACAAATAGATATACTTCTCTGACGGATTAATCGGAAGTGTTCTATTTAAAAACCATAAAATGATTGAAAATTTACAAAGAACGCCTTGGAAAATTGCTATTTTAAAAAACTTCAACAAAAAATTAACAAAAAAGTGACAATGCTATCAAAAACTGAACATATATATATATATATATATATATATATATATATATATATATATATATATATATATAT
>Ga0058701_10003891_pt1 | contig 11981 bp, 7 predicted proteins | sample AgamicOrMae_FD_97039 | JGI IMG/M metagenome (GOLD analysis project Ga0058701, IMG submission 97039) | Agave microbial communities from Guanajuato, Mexico - Or.Ma.e | ecosystem: Host-associated > Plants > Phyllosphere > Phylloplane/Leaf | place: Guanajuato, Mexico | collected 2012-06-04 | reverse complement strand
ATAAAAGCAGCATAAATTACCGCAGAGAAAAACAATTTTTAAAAAGCTTGTCTTGAGTGCATTTCAAAAATGGAATTGATTAGGTTTTTCCAGACACCTAAAAAGATGAAATGAAATGTTTAAATCTATTGGTTTTAAAGATACCTGAATTTACTAGTTCCGCAAAAAATTGCAAAAAAAATCAGTTGTTTTTTTCAAGAAGGTTTGTTTTATACTAACAAAAATTATAGGATGCTTTTAACAGCGTGTAGACTTTTATTTTCGGCAGAAGTTCAGGGATCTGGAAACGTTGAATTTGAAAAAATCCAAAGCTGTCCGAAAGGGATTTGAAAATGTTAAATTAGGAAAAATCCAAAGTTACTCCACGAATCAAATTTCCGTGTCTTTGAGAAACATTGTTCACGTTTGTTCTTTTATAAATTTTGCGAATTCCATAATTATTGGTGAAAATTTGGGGAGAGGTGCGAGGAAGGTGGTGCGATGGAAGGCCGCGGCCGCCCTAAATGCTATCCCTTCCAGGTGTGACCGAGAGACGGGCATCGCTTGGCGTCCCTCAACGGGGCGAAAAGCCGCTCAGGGCTTTTCGACGCTGTCCTGTCCACCTCGATTGCAGGAAGCATTCTTCCTTGCACCCCAACCCCTCCCTCCATGTTCCGACTGACCGACAGCGGGAAGTTGCGTTGCGTAACTCGATGAGAGTAAAATCGCCCAGGTTACTTTGCCATACTGACTAGGAGCGATTTTCCGAGGTACCTTCTTTGCACTGCAAATTGCAGTTTTTTTTTTTTTAAACTGCCCACGTTTCTTTTTAAATATTTGTAATATATTTTTTAAGGGTTAATCTTGCTATTGTAGGGCCACTCTGTTACAGGGCTAACTTTTTGGGGTCACTTTTTCCAGGACTAACTTTAAGGGCCACTTTGTTTAGGGCCACTTTTATGAGGACCTCTCTGTTAGGGCCATTAGGGCCACACTTTTTAGGGCCACCTTTTTAAGAACACCTTTTTGGGCCACTCGTTTTAGGACCTCTCTTTTTAGGACCACTTTTGTTAGGGCAACTATTATTGGGTCTTAACTTTAGGGACATTAATTTTATTGGGTCAATCTTTTTACTGACACTTTCATAGGGTTACATTTTTAGGGCCATCTTAGGTTAATTTTTAAAAGATAAAGAAGTAGTTAGTACAACTTCTAAAAATTCAGTTTAGTTATATTAGCGCGGATTGCATGGAACTTCAGTGGGAACTGCATTTGAGATAGACTAGTTTAACTGCGCAAGGACTCATCTTTCCATTAGCCAGCGATCAAAATAACAAGCTCTATTAGCAAGTCTATTTAGTGCCTCTCAAACGATTCGATTGATGCGAACTAAAATGATGGGCGAGGTGAGTACTGCAGATAATCGGTGAGCCAGCGTTTGCCTGTCACCTGCGCTTCCCGTTGCCCTCTCTTTCTTTTTTCATTTCGCCTGTTCCGTACTCCTGTCATCAGATTACACAGAGCAACGAACAAGTTAGCTCGGTCACTGAACAGCATCACAAAATTTTGTCATTGCAGGCCTATGATTGAGGTAAAAAGTATCGCGTTGTTGGAAGCGAAAAAAAGGTGTATTTTCGCAGTTTTCCAGCTAATCGAATTGATTCAATGAAAACCGTTTTTTGAGGCAATTAGTTCCGGGGTATTGCAATAACGTTCTGAACCAACAAAGTCGACAATCCGAATGGGTTAATATCTTCAGCTCTCTGGAAGTCTTCATTGACAACTCGAAACTTCCTTGCAACCAGACATACGCATGCTCAATCTTGAGTAAAGTAAGTCTGGACGACAAACAGTGAGCGATTCAGTATCAGCAGATATTTTAGTCTCAGGATTCTAAATAGTCGGAGAACCGCTAAAATGTACATTTTTAACACCTACAGAAATGATTTCTGATGCCAAGTAAATGTTTTTTTGACATGCAGTGACAAAATATTTTTTTTTCTTGCTTCTAGAAATTTTGTCTTACTGCAAGAAAAAAATAAGTGTTTCCAAGATAAAAATTCTTGCGGCAAGAAAATCGTTTTGTCCTTATATCAAGAAAGACATTTACTTGGCGTAAGAAATCATTTCTGGAGAAAAACTTATATTTTATAATCTTTATTCAAGAAACTTAAATATTTGTTTTTTTGGTGTTATTTTTTGTGACTTTTCGAAAAGCTGATTAAGAAGGTACTCCACTATCCCGTATGTTAGAATTCAGTCAGTCCTCTCACTTCCTCATAAACTTAAAAAAAAGAGAACAAAAAAAATAAGAAAAAAATAATGAAAGGGGGTAATGGGAGGGGAGGAAAATTGACGATAGGAAAGGAAGAGCTTTTTGAACGTTAAAAAATGATCGACACTCACGAAGGTGAGGTTTTTGAAAGCGATATTAGAAAACTCTTTTTAACATAGAACGCAAGTGGGTCTTGTTCCCATGCCTTCAGGCTTAGCACAACTTCGTCGAGAACAACAAGCAGGTGTTCCTCATGGAAGCGATCCTGAAGTCTGTTTAAATTAATATTATTTCGCAACGAAATGATTCGTCTACGAAAACACAGAGATCCTTCTCGAGAAGAAACGTAGGCTTATGTAGAAGCTTGTCCCGAGATGTAAACAATGATTCCGGCCAACAAATGTAAACAACAGCTGGAGTAGTCGGAATATTTCGGGATGTTGTTGTTTATGCCGAATCACAAGATGTGTATGAAGAGCGAGCCATACGCTGCTCGTAAAACGCCTCCCGAGCGCCCTCGTGCGGCGGGCCCCTTGAACTAAGACCCCGCCCAGTTCAAACTGGTATTTTATTTAAGTGGTTAATTTATAGTTGGTGTTCTTTCGGCAAGTTTTATCAGGAAAAGTCTTTATTAGTTTAGCGTATTAGTGGAGGCTATTAGCCGGTATTTAGTAGCTGCAACTTCGTGGAAATGAACGAATCTACAAATTTTCAGATGAGTTTTCATTCCATGAGGGTTCATATTAGTTCAGTCATCTCACACAGCAAGTTTTATTTGTGTGAAGTCGATCACAATTTTAACTATCGCCCAGCGATGCCATTCGGAAACAGGAAAAAATATTTTAGAGATTCTTTTAAGCTCAGTATTGTCAAAATTAAAAATATATTACCCCTCTCGAAACCTGAAATTCAATAATTAAGGCATTTTCGAAAGCTTAAAATTGCGTAATTTAATGGGAACAATCCTTCGAATTCCTTTTAAGCTAAATCTTACTCCAAACACTTTGAGTTGTTATAGGTTAATACCTATATTGGTGATCGGAATAAAGGTATGTAGGGTAAATAAACGTATAAATAGGATGTTAAATATTAATCGAATAGTAATAATTATTGAGGTTTTTGAAAAAAAAATAGAATTTGCTCACAGCTGAACAATGGTAACTTTCACGGGTGGGTGGATTAGCTAAACCATGCTGTATCTTCTTAACCCTCTCAATCTTCCTTTTTTCCGGGTGATTCCAAACTAGAAGTCCACTATAACTTCATCCACTATAAACCGTCCTGATACGGGCTGGTATTTCAATATCAACACGATTGAAACTATGCCTCGAGGTATACATTTTCAATACGTTAACTCAAATTCTCTGATCAGAGGATATAAGTGAACGTATTTGAGCGATGGTTTCTAAGGCAAGTAGCGTGGTTTCCTATTTTTAAATTTGTTTACCAGAAGCAAATTATCGACTCCCGGACCACACAATAGCCGCCTTCCGGTCAAAGATAACCGCCTTTTGGCCACACCCACAGATTTCACTTGTCAAAAGATAGGACTGAAAATTTGGATTCGGTAGTTCAACGTTCGCGCCATGACCTTATGCGTTCATAGCCTCACAGCAGACTCACAGGAAACGGATAATGATGGCGGTAGTTCGCTTCATTGTTAGTCTACGGTGCAGAGCAAAGGATTCTAAAGCGAGGATGGTCATGAGCGCAATGCTCTGTCAATGCCTTACCGGCCAATGCTTCCCGGTGGAAATTCTTTAGTCTATGACATCAGTGATCACGTCATCGAAAAATCCTGCCAACTTATTAAGCGCCATCTAGTCTGTGATATCGACAGTAGAGGTTTGACAAGTATAGAAATTAAGTGAGGATGTGTTGTTGTAGTTCTACTCCAACGCTGCGCTTAAAATCTTTTACCAATGACATTTTATCACAAGTCAGCAGGAATAGATAAAGGGGAATGTAATTCAAATTCGTCCATACGGGTTGTAAAGTAGTCTAAAAGTAACAGGTTTCGTTAACAAAATCAGTCGTTGGCTGTTGGGAAGCGATCATTGGGAGAATATAGGTTAAGTAAACGGGAAATGAGGAAGACGTTAAGTTGAAGATGATAAAACAAGTACGGAGAGCGGAAGATTGCATCTGCTGGTTCTTGCGGGATGTGATATATGATACAAAACACTGATGGCGAAAATGATGTGATACCCGGAGTTTTTGACGTTCCGTTTTTTTTTTTAATTTTCCACCCTGGATTAACCTTTACAGTGCATATATCGTGTTTCCCAATTTAATCCCGCCCCCCTCGAAAATCAAAACTCTATGGTGCCGGTGCAGCAGTGAGGTAATTAGCACAACTAATTATCTCCTTGATCGGTGTCTTTTTCCGTTTTTGGACAAAACTAGTCGGAGGTATATCCACTTGTTCACGATCACGCCCTCCAAAACAGCTGTTACATTCTAGTAATTGGTAGGTCAATCAACGAGACTCAGTTTTTGTCCGACAACCACACACGCAATGATAATTGTCTAATTTGTCACCAGCTGAGTGTGTGAGTTTTGGTGAGCTTGCAAGCATTATCAAGGCTGTTGTAGAGGACGTTGATAAATGTTCATGCTGTCTTTAAAAAAAATGACGACTTGATCGGAAGCTTGTTTAGAATGTAGGATTCATGGATATGCTGATCTACTCATCCCAAAATATCAGTAAGAAATCAGGCTTTCCCTGTGAGTTTCTGATTGATCAACAGTGCTGACATCAAGAAGAAGTCACTTGTTTATACAAACGATTAAAAAACAGGTGTACAAATTTGTTCCTCTTTTGGGTTATGAGGTTCTTCTTTACATTCACGTGTCTCAAGTATACCTCCATCAGCGGCGATATCTTATTGCAGAATAGTAGTAGCCTTACAATGTTTCTGGATCAGTTTTGCATCAACTCAAGATGGATACTGTAGACACTGTTGCGAAGTCACAGCTTCGTAAAATTTGTACTCATTACAGAGTGTTTATAGTTTCTCTGTACCTCCTCTCCCAATGAGCTCGAGGAATCCGCTGGATTGGATCTTGTCCGCCCCTCAACCACTAAAACCAAAGGATCAACGAACCAGAACGGCCGGCGACCAATCAAGAGGACTTAATTAGCAAGATGGGCAGTTCTAAGGATCTCCTTCTTGTATCTTTTACTTTGTAAAGAAATCCTCGGATTAAGAAAAGAGATATGAGCGCTTGGAAAATTGAACTCGCTTTCCTTCATGGGGAAAGGATGCATTGATCAGTTCCCTTAACAATAGGCCGTGTGTCAGAGGATTCCTTGAAAGATGGAAAGCGATCAGATAACTTTTTCGCAAGTCACCGTCGACGAAAGGAAATTGGGATCGGACCCAGAGAAGCACATGCGTTCTGCTGAAAGAAAAAATTCGTCACGATGTAGAAGCTGAGTTCATACAACACTCCTCTAGCATGGCATGTAAAGCAAATGAATGCTGCAGTATTCTTTATGGGAGTATGGACTTCAGAAGCCCCTACGCGGTTCCGGTGTTGTCTGCGGTCGTGTCCTGGTTTTGCTGTTGGAATCGGTTCAACAACGATCGATCCTAAAAATTCTGAGGGCAGTAGACTTAATCCTTGGCAAGAGGCCTCGTTTTTCACAGGGGGTAGAAGAGTCAGGGTAGGGCACTAGACTCGGGCAATGCGAGGTCTAAAAAGAATAAGAGTGGAATGAAGTTGCCAAGAGGAGAAGATATTCGCGAAGAAGCCAAGGTCGCAGACACCTCGTTAAGCACTCAACTTCAATCCAAACGAGACGACCCTTGCTTGCTAAACTCAATTTATTAATTAAGATTGTCTCCTGGAGTGTCCACAAGGAAATTCGAGAACAGCTGCCTGCAAATTACAATTTTTCAGACTAATCTGCTGTTGCAGGAATTCTTGCGATGTCAATGTAAGTGCCTGCCAATATTCGCCTCAGTTCAACAATTAATTATGGATGTCTGAAGAGTCTATGATGACAGATTCTAAATAAAGATACCAAGTCAGAATCCTCGTAGGTCCGTACCTTGCAGGGACGAATTTTCCTCGTGTGTCCGCTGCACTGTGTTGCGATTTACCCTCCTTAATTTCGAAAGAGATTATTCTGAAGATATCACAGGTAACTTGAAGATATTTTAACCTCTCAATCGATGATTCAGCTTGGGATCGATCCAATAAACATGCATCTCTTGGTGCCGGAGGTAACCAGGTCTGAAGTATAGTCAATCGCAAAAACTGGCAACGTTGCCTTAGAATCCATTGCAAAATCGTAGCGTACACGGGTTAGACTACGTATATCGGCGCCCTCCATTAACTCTACTCGATCGCTGCCCCCCTCGTCTAGCTACAGTTCGAATGTAGAGGCCTAACCATCAACAAATATGTAGAGATGCTATCTCTGATTGTGTTTCCGTCCAGGGGATGCTGGGAAGGTGGTTGGGGGAAGGAACAGACCATGTGGGTGAACGATGCGTTGACCGCCTTAGGGGTGATGACTGGACACGGTCTGACAGCTCATTATGCCCGGGGACCGCACATCTTTTATGTTCACCTAAAAGATTACAGACCTTTGTCTCCGCAATTGTTGGTTTGTAGTGGACCCCATAGCCGACCGCACTGCAAATTCGACGGTGAATATTTAGCCGCTCGTATTGAACTCTTTTTCTACCGGACTTTTTAATCTTTCCTCGCATTAAATGCAATGCAAATACCTATTGCATTTAGGTCAAATCGCGAGCGTCCTGCCTCGCTGCCCCCGGGGGCACCCAAGCTTGATGCAGCTTATTCGTCAAAGGTAGTACTGAAGAAGTGAGCTACCCCAGGCTTAGCGACCTTTAGGTATGCTTGTCGCTGCTTGCTTCAACCTTCTGGAACTCATGAGATAGAAAACGTGACCCTTCAAATTCGAAGTATGTGAGCAGAATGGCGTAACAAATCTAGTCACTTCGAAAATCAAATGACAGCGTGTTTATTTGAATCAACTTCGATTCGAATAGGACGCATATCTTTAGGGCTATTATTCAGGTAGAAGTGATCACTGCAAAGGTAAACAGTTGTCTGAAACCTGTGAAGTTTGCTGTATTTCAGGAGAAAGCTTTATCCATTGAGGAACGTTTAGAACCCACTAGCGTAAATATTGAGAAAACTTCACGTCGACCCAACAAAGTTTTTCAATTGCGAAACTTCCTCAAAGGTCAGCCAACTATTTTGCTCGAGTGAAATAAATTTGGTTTGAAATATCTCCATCCGTTTAGGGATGTCTGAGAAACGGTTGGTAGGAGTTCTAATCCTGCGCTTACCTCTTTGTAATTGCTGTTAAAGCTCTTATGGGGAGTCCGACCCCCTTTTTAGCCCTGAGCAAGTTCTGCCATTTTGCAATGAAACGCCTCGGGCAGTTCAGTTATTCAGGAGGGAAGAGGGTCCGAGAGTACAACACCCTTCAAATGCTAATATGCCTTTTGACATCTCTGTATTTACGCTCGACACTTTGTGAAAAAAGACTCCATCTGTTCCACAGGTTAAATCAAAGGTTTTATACGAATACCATCGCAAAAGAGAACCAGCTGCCATTTCCTGCGCATGCATACTGTACTTTCAAAATTCCCAGAAATAGTTACTTCCGCCGAGGGATGTGGAATTAACACGCAAAGTAAATAATTCTCAAAGATTGACTCAATAGCGTAGTCCGCCGTGTATAGTTCATACGTCTCGAAGGCGCAACATAATTTAAGATCACAGTCTCTAGTTCTTCATAGGTAAACCTTCTCTTTTAGCGAATTTCGTAGAAAGCTGATCAATGTACTATACCCCTAATCAAATAAATACGGTACTAGCTGTACTCCTGATCACGGTATCTTTATCATCAGCTAGTCATATTTTCCTTTGAAACACCGAATCAACTTTTACATCAAAGCCCTTTTTTGTATCTATATCAGAAAGAAACTCAAGGATATGCTACACGTGTGATGAAACTCGGATGTAATGTATCTTGGAAGGGGAGATTTTCCGGCTCCGTCCCTTTCTTCACAGGTCCGTTGAATTCCGAGGAGACCTTGAGTGGTTCTTGTCTCCGACTCGTCAAGCCATCTTTTTGAATGTCATTTCATATTTATCAAAATGCACTGCAGGGATGTCTAAGTTACAAGTAGGGATATGAAGAATTCTCGCTGGGGAATGGTTGCCCAGCGATGGGGGCGATGGACGACCATGGCATTGAACTCAACCTTCGCTTTGTACTGAAGTTCACGTGATGCTCATTTTAAACAGGTGACGAATAAAGAGGAGGACTCACGAGCTGCACGCACTGCCTTTTATTTAGATGTAGAAAGGGCCATGCGTGATAAAGGGATCGATCAACGCAATTGGCGGGACCGTCGACCTTGCTTATCTTCATTAATTTATATTCAGACCGTATAACAAGTCGGAGCAGATTTTCGTATTGCAAATGTGCGATGAGAAGCGATGGTTGCTGCAGAAAGAACCGGGTGTAGTTCTTGATGCCTAAGTTAGCGCAGCTGACGTTGAACACCGGTGGCTGAGTGGTCCGTATTGGCTTGGTTGTGTAGTACTAGCAGTTCAAAAGGTATTGTCCGGTTCTGGTAGTGCAGGAAGGCTCCGCCTTATGGGGAAATACATTGGCCACCGCCTTGTAGCACGACCAGAACCGGGCAATACCTTTTGGACTGATAGTACATTTGTGTATGTTGTTTCAGAAGAAAAAGTGAAAGATCTCAATGACTTACCTGACTTTATGAAGGGAAGGGTGACCTTTTGGGGGAAGTAAAAAGATCAAAAAATATTATTGGGAGTTCGTAAGGAAAATGAAGAGAATGCGTTACCGAGTTATGTGGTTTTTACAATGGAGATGGAATTTCTTAAAAGGGATGTGTCTATTTATTATGGTTGGTATTTGCTAATAAAGTTTATTATATGTTTAAAAAAAAGTGGTCAGCATGTCCGCCTGTTAACCGGAAGGTTGTGGGTTCGAGTCTCGCTCCGATATGTGTTTTCCTTGATTTTTTTTCGGGGTCCTTATAACTAAAATAGACGTTTGAACATCGGTGACGAGAGTTTTCTGGGTAGCTAAGTGGTTAGCGTTGATACGTTACCAGTGATGGTGTTGAGACTCGGTTGGGGTTCGTGGTTCAAACCCGTAATTAGAATGTCGTGGGCAGCCTCTAATTTTTTTGCCGAGTGTATTTCGTATGAATTTAATATCTAGGCTAACTTAAGTTAACTCAAGCTGAGTTCACTTAAGTTGTTTAACTTAAGCTAAGTTAACTAAAGTCATGTATCGTGGGTTAACTTAGGCTGATTAGGTGAACCAACGTTAGGCTGAAGTAGGTTAACATCAGTGAAATTATTGAGTGGCACTCTTTGCAATCGCTTCGCGCGACTAGACAACGAACAAGATGAAACCCTAAACGTCATATAAAACTCAACCTTAAACAGTGTAGTAGCTGACATATGGGACAACTTTTTGTGTGGATTTGAGACAGCTCTCCAACCCACCTCCCGGGTCATAATCTCCCTCACGCAGCGGTACCCCGCGGCGAGTGCGGTTCCTATGTCCACTCAGCAACAGCGCTTCGTTGTTGCAGACACAATACAACAACGTTGCATGGAGACAACACCACAGCCGAGTTCGTGCGCCGTGTCATAGGCAACCCCCACGCATGTCAACAAGTCGTTCAACGCCTCTTTTTACGGTTGATAGGTTGTCATAGACTGCTTGAGAGTTTACAGTGGTAGCCGTTTTAGGAAGTTTAATGACGTAATGCAGATGGCCAGAAGATATGGTTGGGGTGAAGCCTGGATTCGTTACGGCCCAATAGACATCTCCGTGAAAGCACATGTCACGCTCCTATAACGGTCATTTCCTATTATATGGCATTGTTGTTCCGTAATGTTTCTCGAGAAATTAAAGCACAAAGGCTTGTTATCCGTGTATTTTACCTTTTGATTGAAAAATACGAGAATATGTGAATGTGAACATTCCGTGATGTTAAAGGAACACCTGTTCGTTGTGGTAACATAAATCTTATTGACCGTTCACTTAATTTTATTTCTTTTTCTTTTTGTTAAAGAATAATTAGGGAATCTTCATGAGAGGAGGGCGGCCCTTCTCTCATCGGTAGTTTGTACATGCGAAATGAAGCTTAACAAAGAGTCTTGTAATGTTGAAAGCAATACAAAAATGTGGGATGATCTTAGCGACCAAGCTTATATCAAGTGAAGTATAGAATGAGTAATGCAGCCATTATACAATTTAGTTGGTTGAGGATGCGACATAGGGACGTGTGGGATAATCCTGGCATTGTAATACCATCTTCATACTCTAACTTATCAATTTCTAAAAATAGAGGCGTGAAAAGAAAAATCTAGAGTCTTCCAATCCGACAACATTGTGCACATTAAATTTGCGTGTTGGAATTTTCCATCTCTTTTTCCTTTTCTGTGGCCGCCCAAACGTAATGAAGGCACAAAACATGTAACCTAACCTAGATTAACCTGAGGTTGACCTAATATAGATGATTAAACGTCGTTAATCCTGACTAGTTATCCTAAAGTTCATGTCCTCCCATAAAAATGACGATGCCAAAACATAATTTAGTTACAATGGACCAATAAAGATCAATCAATCACGGTGCAATGAAAGGCAACTAATCTCATTTTCTTCTCTTTTTGTTTCAGGTAAGTTCTTGATGTCAATGCTGCGATTGCGCCCGATGATCTTACAGTAAGTAAAACTTACTTTTTGGAGTCTTTTAAGACAACAAAAGCATGAACCGCAAGCCTTTTGAAATGATGCTCAAGCGGGTCGTATACGAATTTAATCAAAACGATGATTCATTAATTTATGGTGAATTCTATTTACACAATTTTATTCATTAGAGTTTTGAGGATTCATAAGTTTTATAAAGTGCGCTAAGATTTCGTATGAACGTTTTCTTCGTGGAACATCACTAAAACGCAGGTTTTGTTTCTTGATGAAAACATATGTCTGAACTTGCACCATGAGCTGTCTTTGTATGGCAAATTGGACCTGTCTGTCTCATTCCCGAAAAAAAAAAAACCTTCCCTTCAATACGTCACCTGGTGCGATGAGGTTTCTCCCTTTCTAAACTAATTAACAGTCGTCAACCAATTTGGCCGAAGCTCTTTAATTACCTGGCAAAAACATGGCATTGTGAGCAAAAAGCCGATGCGGCGAAAGAGTTGAATGGAGCGAGATCCATGTTTACTTTCTTTTCAAAACGTAATAAAAGGTAGGGGGATGCTTACACAAAAGAAGTTACAGATGGCGCATTTTGCTGTTTGTTTTAGAGGAAAGCGAAATTATATCGTGGTAAGAGAAAATGTTTTCATTCTCTGAGGGGGCGTGCGGGTACGTAGTGCGTTAAATTGACAGTCATTAACGATGCCGAACATCGTAATACCTAAATTATGTGTTTTGCCTTTGAGGGAAATGTAGTTCGCACGAAGGTCCTGTTCGGGTATGAAAATTAACGTTCGTTGAGCTAATCCAAATTGCTTTTTGTTCTTCCATGGAATGACTAAAGCTCTTTATTCAACGGCATCTTGTGCTGATTACTCAATGTTCATTATTAGGATGGATTTTTCGCCTCGTTTTATCCACATCTTGTTACCAAGCTGAGTAGAGTGACAACGAGGAGCTAGGTTCTTAGGTTAGGGT
>Ga0058701_10003890_pt1 | contig 11981 bp, 6 predicted proteins | sample AgamicOrMae_FD_97039 | JGI IMG/M metagenome (GOLD analysis project Ga0058701, IMG submission 97039) | Agave microbial communities from Guanajuato, Mexico - Or.Ma.e | ecosystem: Host-associated > Plants > Phyllosphere > Phylloplane/Leaf | place: Guanajuato, Mexico | collected 2012-06-04 | reverse complement strand
TGATAGACAATTTTTTCTTAATTGATACGAATTTACTTGAGGCCTGTTTCTCGCATAATCGGTTCAGAAATGGAAATGGAACATACAGCTCGATTTTGGCAACATTTACATTAAATTCTCACCATTTCTTACGCATGGATGGTATCTTTTGAAAGATGAAAGTCCAATCAATGGAGATCAAACATTACTCTGACATTAAACTCCCATAGCGATTTATACAAAAGTCGAAAACTTTGATCTCCCTCTCTTGAAAAATTTCCGATTTGTTAGTTATAACCTTCCAGCAATGGCTTTGGCAGTTATGACTTTTCAGCACTGGCTTTGTCAGTAAGGACTTTTCAGCATTGGGTTTCTCTGTTATGACCTTCCTGCATGGAGGTGTCGAAATCACCTCAAAAACAAGCAGCAAATAGGTTCATAATAAAAACATTCATGTTGAAAGAATTTGTACGTGTTAAAAAGGATGTTGTGTTACGCGGGCTTTTTGCGTTCACGTAATAACGGCCGTACCCCTGCGCCCGCTGTTGCGGGCACAGGGGTACGGCCGTTATTACAGGGGACATGTTATTACAGGCCGTACTTGTTATTACAGGGCCGTTATTACAGGGGCGTACAGGGGACATGTAAAACCTGTCAATTTCATTTGATTTGTGTTCAAACAATCCTGAGGTTTAAAAAAAATCCCTTTAAGTTGTCGTTGTTCCGAACAGCAGCCATTTCATGTTTTGAATATTGGAGAAGTGCTGTCAACTATCGACTTCAAAGTATCGTGCAATCGAAATGAATAGATCGATACGTGAAATATATCGTAGGATTAATTTGATTTAACGCATCGAATTGTCAATTGTGAAAGGTAAAAAAATGTACCTATGAGATGTAACGTGTTTTGACCCTTCCATACAGCATTGGTTCATGCAGATCTGTTGCGTTTTGGCTCCAAAATCGATACAAAACACTTCGATAAGTTTTTAATATAGGAGGGATTAGAAGAAGAAGGAAAAAAAACACGCATGAGCGCAATAGGTATTTGAAGTGACATATACAGTAATATTCTATGATGTGGAATGCTTGCTCCGCACTTTAAATAGGTCTTTGACTCATCCCAGTAAGTGTCTCTGTGAAAACATGGACTAAATGAGAAAGTAAGTCGTCCCAGACAGGTGTAAAATGTGCATTATTTAGCAAAGAGAAGCCTTTGAAAAGGGCGAAGGGCATTAAAGGGAAATGTAGCACCGCTTTTCCGGTTGCCAAAACAGTGATGCGGTGAGCGCGGTCGTATGGGGCACATTGATGCTCGTGACCTACTTTTGAATTCCGCGCCATTTTTCCCTCCCGCCATCCAGTAATGACAAGGGTCCTTCCGACCAGGTGAGGCCCAAACCCTCGCGCCACCAGGTCACGCACCAATGTCACATCCACGGAAGGTAACATGACTCCTACTCTTGTCATCAGAATCATTAGCCAGTTGTAGTTTTTAAGTCACATGGGAGATCATAGTCTTTTCATATTTTTTGAAAAAGGCGATATACCAACTGCAATAATACACTCATAATGGCAGATAAACCTTACAAAATTAATACACTATCCGAAAATTTTATTTTAAAAGTTTAAGCTTTCCGGATGTGTTCTAAAAGACTTTCTGATATCTTGAGAAAGACCCGTTTCAGAAAGTTTACTGTCGCCCGCCTCTTAGACGTCGACAAAGTTTGACGTATTGGAGGGGACCACGAAATGCACTCAGCACTTACTCGTTAGTTTGATTTAATTTCTGTCTTTTATGACTGCGAGAGGTGAAGCACTAAGGAGACGGGGAGAAAAGATTTTCAGGAGATTTTCCTGAGTCAAACATGCTATATACCCAGTCCCACAAATCCATGAGAAATCCCTCTTACATGGTATGAAATGAAACTTCATGGAAAGTGATTCCGTGGGAACTTGATTTTTACGGGAACTCATTTGTCCTGTGCAGATTTAAGACGCCTCAGCAATTTACAGATTTCAAATCTGCGTTTAAAAATTGAATATCTTTTTCTGTAACAGCAAGGGTAACTAAATGAAATGTGCACATGGCTTGTCTGTCTCCTATTCGTGAAGCAAAACGCATGGACTCCTCCTGTTTACCCAGGCAAAATAAATTTGCCTTGGAAGAGTTTGGACGAACCACCCGGTGGAAATGTTTGTCGTGTTACACGTCTACTCAGATAATGTCCCCTCCTGCCTCCAACGGTGCGCAATAAAAATGTATAAACGTTTGGATTGGTAACTACATTATGAATACAAGAGGCGGAGAAGCAGAATGATAAACATGGCGCACAGGAATGGCAAGATTAATGAGGCGGGCGTTAAAGCGAACGAACAACGACACCTTGAATGTGTTTTAGAAGACTACATAAATTAAGACATGCTCTCTTTCACCGTTCGCTCTAAATGAAGTCATGAAAGAGATAAAACGAGAGAGGTAAAAATACAGCAGTGGCTCAAAAAAAATGGGGCAATGGGGGGAGACGCGGCAATCACTTGAGAAGAATGATAATTGAAAGAGGCGACTTTGTCATAAGCATCATAAAAAGTTTTAGTCCCAACAAAAACGAGGGAAGCGGCGAGGACTTTTCTTAAGCCACTTAAATTTTAGCTGCCAATTCATCTTCAAAAAATTTCTTTAGATGAACTTTTCTGTAAACACATTAATTGAAATGACCTTTTTGTGTTTTTTACTTAACCCTGCAATCTCGCCTCTGGAAGTTTCCCCCAGCATGCAAAGTTTTTCAGGCTCTTCTTCATCCTCTTCAATAAATGACAAAATGGATTACCGCGGAGCATTTACCATCATGTTTTGAACCCTATTTCTTCCTATCCGTTTATGCGAGTAACCACCTAACAAGATAGGTCGTCATCTAAAAAGAGATATCACGTCCTTATAACTGATGTTTGTAACAATATTTTCACAAACTCGTAGAATTTTTAAAATATTTGAATATGGGGGAAAACACGGTAGCCTATTCACCTCTTGTGGATCAAATTTATTTTTTTGACTAGGTATTGTTCTATGGATGAATTTTGAAACCCAAGTATGAGTAACTTTGCTTTTAGGAAATATTGAAATACCTCGAACGAGCTCAAGAGTATTAACTCTCATGAAGACCTGATCCAAGCCTGTGAATCCTCACACACAAACGGGATATGGATGTTGAGCCCCCGGGGCATAGAGTCAGCCAGCGCGCCAGTACAGGGCAAAATACCCTCTTTAAGTGGATATAAGGGCTTTGCGATAGGAAGCGTGATCGACACGTATCCTAGCTGCCCGCCGGAGGCTTAATGCCTTCAACACTAAATCTGATTCAACTAAAAACCTCCCTCAAACCTGTCCCCAGTAAACCTGTTAAATAAGAAAAGACTCAATTGTATAAATGTTCAATGACAGTGTCGGGATAAGGCATCAATCATCGAGGAATGGTTCCCTGGCTGGTGCATACCTAGGTTGAGTGGATCTGGCTTAGGTTCAATTAGATTGAGGTTTATCCACAACAGTAACAGTTTGGAGTAAAATTTAGCTGGAAGAAATTGGAAGGATTTTTCCCACTAAAATACGCAATTTCAAGCTTTGGAAAACGCCTAAATTATTACATTTCAGGTTTCCAAAGGGGTGATATTTTTTAAATTGTGACAACGCTGAACTGAAAAGATCCACTGAAATATTTTTTTTCTGATTTCGGACGGTATCACTGGGCGGTAGTGGGTTAAATGATCTAGGTAATTGGCTACTTTCAGTTGGGTTAAATTAGGCAGGGTTGAATGATAGTAGGTCAAGTGCTTTGAGTCTCGCTCCACTTGGCTTTGCGACAAAAAAAATAGACAACAAAGAGGCACAAAATACAACCTAACAATGTCACGCAGATGATCATAAATCCTTAAAAACAATATTTGGTGTGAGAGAAAGGCGACACGCTAACCTATAAAAGGAGGAAAGCGACGTGCGTAGGGCTTACAACACGTCAGGCTGAATCGGCCTGCGAGTGCGGCGCGGCCGTCCAATGGGAGGGCAACGAGGGCGCGGCTGTCCGCCCGAAAAGATTGGAGAGTCAACGTGAGCACCCAAAAAGAAAAGGATGAGCACAAAGTGATAAGGAACGGCGACCAGTCCATGACGAGTTGTGCCGTGCCGCCGGAGAGCCGTTCCCCTTGAGTATACACTATAAGGGAGTGGCTCTCCATCGCCTAGCCACTCCGGACAGCGTGGGCTACAACGAAACATTATGAGCTCGATTTCAGGTGGAACCTACGAGAATCCTCGTGTAGGAGTTCCAGTGCATCAAAACCGAATGGCTTTACCGAAATGCAGAGACACTTTACATGTCAAATGTTGCATTTTCTCTTTCTTGTGCCTCCTCCAATTGCGAAGCTCACGGCAGAGTGGTATGCACTTAACCTCTTGAATCCCGGCTTGATGGAACTTCTCGGTGGAACTTAAAATTGCTGACGAAAAGTGGCATGACGTTTGATGATAGTGGAGCGGTAGCAAAGCGGGCACAAGACAACGAACCTAAGGGGGCGTTTTTCGTGTAGTGAAAAGTGGAAGGTTGAAGTGTTAGAAGACATGGCCAACGTGCTTTGTCAACAAGAATTTACTCTATTTACACGAAGACTGTGCGGATAGTTTTGTACATGCAGCCAAATAAAATAGCTGGGATGATTTTTAGCTTCTGGCACTAGTCTGGTGGAACTGGACTATTTGAGCTGATGCCGAGGAAAAAGTTAGTCGTATTTCTGCAAAAAGCTGACTGGCGTTTCCAGGCGAGGTGTTGGCGTACTTTTGAAAAGAGCATTACGAAAAAACGACAGCAAAAACCTCGCCTGTTAATGTTTGGTTATTATCTTCCCAAATGAGCCTCTGCCATTGGAGCGAAACAAAACAAGAACGTCCTGTGAAAAGTTTCGGTAAGTCCTCTGGGAATAGGAACAAGCAAAAGATTCTACAGGCATTCGCAAGAAATCTGGGAGACGGACAGAAGTCCACTTGAGCTGAGAATAAGAAGTCAGCGTTTTCCAATGTCCACCCATTGTTTCCATCTACTGCAAACGCGATAAAAAAAAAGGCGCGCTAGACTTTGTCTTCAGGAACTTCAAGTTTCTAGGTTGCATTTCTTGTCGTGTGTTTCACCCAGGTCCAACCTTGTATTACATTTGTCGTATTAACAAAATACGACTGCCTTCGTTTAGTTTGATAAGCTTCGCTTCGCAATCACTTCGCCGCCTAGAATTTCCAAGCTTAATGCCGCTTACTTATCGGTGGCACGCTGATGCCGTCGGGGAATGAGCCTTGTTAACAGAATTTCGGATTGGATGCCCTGTGCTTCGACCCCCTGTCGCTCCGTTCTTATCCCGGCATTGAAATGTGGAACATAAGAGTTAAAAAAGTAAGCACTGAACTACTTTACACTCCGCCAAAAACGCCAATTGTTTAGCAGTTACCACTCACGTAAGTTGATCCTTGCCTCTACTATTTAACGGCTATGCGTTTTGTATACTACTACATTTTAAATTCGAAAGGTTAGGAAAAGCCGCGACAGACACCCGCAAAATACTGAATACGAGGTTGCGCTGTCGACGTCTAAAAAACGACCTCCCTCTGCGCAGTACGAAAATACTTTCACTGAAAATGAATGTGAGTAAATAACGAAAGAAACAAAAGTCACGGTTTCGGCGTAATATCGTGGCTTATTGCGATTTTTCTGGCCCCAAAAATTTTCAATCTGCTTTATTTGGACCTCTCCACGAGATATGTTTTAGTCGAGAACAGAAAAAAGTATCCCCTACCTTTTGTGAATCGAATTAGCCTCGTGGGCAGCCCTCGCAAAACCAGCCATTTTTCATAAGGCTTCCAAACTGCGTATCTCACGAAAAAAGAAAAAAAGTTTGCTTCTTCTTCAGGCTGCCAATCCTTTGTCTCAAGTAGCATTTTTGTTCCTTTTTTCTTTCTTTTTCATAAGGAGGAGAACACATTGTTGGGTCAGAAAGAGCACGTAAACAAGGACTCGCTGGTCAAAAGAAACATTTAAACTTTTAGCAGTGTTCGGCAAAATTGAAATGATCGAAAAAGTGGCCCTGAGACTTCAAAAGTTTGCAACACATTTCTTTTGCACAGGGTGATACAGATTTTTGGAATACTTACAGAGAGCCTTCTTGTACATGCTTCAGCAAGTGGGGATATCCCCAATTAAGAAATGACCCAAACGACCATATTCATATCTTCAATCATTTCCCTTGAACGGGGTGATAAGAATTTCAATTCAAGGACACGCGAAAGGAGTGTCTTCTTATCAATTCACAAAAATTGAGAGTGTCTATCAAAGCTTGTTATTTGATTAATATTCTCAGGACAACGTCGTGAACATTTAACAAAACTCACCCGCGTTTGCATTTCTAAAAAAAACTATGACTATGGTCTGCTGAACTCAACATCCAAACATCCGAAATTAAAGGTTTCCACATGTAAACAGAAATAGTTCTAAAGGCGGCATTTGCAGTATGTGGTATCGGGACACCTCCCCACTTACCGGAAACCATTGCCATCCTCACTATCCTAATTGCATTTAGTGGTCACCTTCGAATTTTAACAAAGACGGATTCGTCTACATTTTGGTACTCGGCAATAATGTGTGCATTTCCAATCATGTTTTTAAAGAGTCGAGCTTGTGGTACAGTAGTTCTAACTCCGCACGTCATGCAACACTAACTGACGGTCATTTATTTTTCTTCTTCATTGAATTTTATCAAAAAGCAAGCAGTATTACTAATGTTACTTTTAAGGAGTTCAAAGTGCGAACCACGAGCGCGTCACTCTATAATTCTTCTCTGCTTTGACTTTTATTATTCATCCAATAAACTCATCGCCAAAATGACAGGAATATTTATTAAACAAACAAGTCTGAAAAATGTTATGGTCGATCCAAAGCGATCGCAAGAGCAATATTTGGCAAGAAGAGTTTGCACAACAATCTCACCTATAAAGTGACAAAAGCTTATGACATCATGTAAGGAGGGCTCCATGACATAAATGTGAAAAAGACTCGCAAAGCATCGGAATTGGACGCGCTACAAGGCTTATCCCTTTCATATCGAGTGTTCGGGATGAATTTCCCACGTAAGGTTATCATCAAACATTGTAAATTAAACAAACAACTTTATTATTCGCTCCTGAAATTCTACCTTTCGTCAACAAGCCGAGCAGTGATTTTAGAATGATTTTGTACAGGATTCATTCCAGAAATCGGACCTCATTAAAAAAAAAATTTATAGAAGAAAAAAAATGTGCAAGAAGGTGGACTTCAGAAAGTTTTTGTCGCAAATTTCGGCTGTAAAGAATTCGGGTGGGAAAGCAGCCTAGTTGGCTCACACATGAACTGTTTTTGTTAGTTTTGTTTTGTTTTTTTTTTAGGTTATGTCTAGATATAGGCTCAATTTTTTTTCTTAAGTAGATATTTAAATATTGTGTAAGCCTAAAAATATCTTATCCATTGAAGCTTTTTGTATTTCATAAACCTTTGCCATTGTTATTCGTCGTCTTCAAACCATACTTGTCTGGGGTAGAAAGTAAAAGCGGCGAGTAATACGGGCCTGCGGCGATAGGCTGTTACGCTTCAGCCAGCGTTGTCTTCTTCAGCCAAAAATAGCCGATCTAAGCCCGAGCTTACGATAGGAAAGGCATTGAGGAACGGCCCAAGCCAGCGGGTCAATAGAAACTTTCAATAAGGGACGGATGTGGGTCGGACGAAAAATCACGCTCTCCTTACGCTCAATATAAAGGGAATATTTCTACCCCTTTCTCTTCTACTTTCGGCACAGCAAGACACACGGAATAACCTAACCTTGCGTAGCTTGATCCTGATGCCTCTCACATCTGGGAAGCATTGACTGCCGCTGACGTGAGAAGAAAGCCGATGCAGAAAATGCACAGGTCGATTCCTGAAAATATATCCTCTTTTTAATTTTAACCCACGCATTTCACGAGGTATAGTTGATTAATGAAATTAGTAACTTCCTTAAAAACGACTTGAAAACGTGTAATGAGACCTTGACCGAATTTAAATACAACTACCAAAACAATCAAATCATTTTTTTATTATTTTTTTTTAGTTTGCCGCATTTCCGAACATTTATTGCCATTGATTCAAAATCCTAAGGACAAAAATCTGTTAATGATGGTCGCGCAAATCCATTTCCTTTCAATTAGTTTGCCTCTGAAAAGGACTCATTAAAAACTGCAATTTTGCTATTGAAAAGAGAAACCGTAACGATGGCTTCTAAACCGTCACTCGATCCTACACTATAGGCATATCCATTCTAATACTGGTTTGACAAATAAAAGAGAGAGAGAGAGAGAGAGAGAGAGAGAGAGAGAGAGAATGAAAAAGCAGGTAGAAACGCAATTTTAAAATTTGTCTGGTCTAGACGAAAAATCACTGCCAAGGAGCTGCAAGCCAAGGAAGCAAGAAACTCTTATTTCAAACTAACTGGAAAATCCCTCAGAACGTGAAAAGGATGAGTTAGAAGTTTCCGTCCGTGGGTTTTTTGGGCTGTTGGTAAAGACCGCGTGGAGAAAACTCGAGGTCCAACCAGTCAGCAAATCTATGGAAGCCTCAAAAGCGTGTTTGTACTTCCGCCGAACATAAAAAAAGGAGAGCTGAAAGACGTCACCCTTTACGCAAAGTAATGAGACGGGCATAGTTTGTTAAGAGGAATTAAGACCTCGCTTGGCGAGGCACGCAGTTCTGCCTGACTTTTATGCATAATGATGGCTAGCTTGCACGCGCAAACTGCGACTGGGTCACGATGAAACTTGGCACGGTTCAAGAAACCACATAGAATGCTGAGTATCCCGAAACAAAAGGATCTAATTCAACCGATTCAGAATTTAAGTTCAATCTCTTAAACTTAACTGCGGCTTGTGAGATTTTTTCGCGATGCCAGAACGACTGGAAAACAATCCTGAAGATGGGTCCCTTGACAGTGAAAAGAACGATGAAGAAGACACAGAGTTGCATCGTTCCTCGGAAGGTCTCTTCTGTTTCTCTCGGGGGCTTCGACTTCTCTAACAAGCTGAAATGGTTTCAACCCTAGATCAGGAGGTTTCAACACCGTTCATAACACTGGGCTTCTTTCTAACACTTCGGTAGAGGCACGTCTCTGAAGTTTTGCAGACACAGATCTCGGCTGATAGACTGAAGATGTCAATGAGAGGAGAGTGCGGTTGTATGTAATGTACAGTAAGTTCGAACGAGGGTTCAACACAATATAGAGGGAATGCTACTCAAAAACCAAGATTAAAACACCTCCAGAGGAGTTGAGTCCATTTCGCCCCAGATCCTTTCCTGACCGATCCCGTCCCAGCCGTCGGGCCCGATCATGAATGATTTACTACCTCCTATACAACTTTCAAATAGTTCACTGATCTAATCTAACTTTGTCCAATCTCAATAAGTCTATCCCGACCTCCCAGTTACTCCAAATTAAAGCAGGAGAAGGTTATTTCAGCCGATTTTGAATATATCATTTTAAATCTTCTAAAGAAACCGTTAAGAATACTCATGAATCAGGACTGGGTAGAACGGATCCCGACGAGGCCATGGGGCAAAACAAGTTTTGGGCGAAACTTGCTATACCCTTTCAGGAGACTCCGCCGCAACCTGACGCAATCATGGGTACATTTAAATCTGAATCGGAAATTATCCCAGAGGACAACGGGGAGGAGTGGCCTTATTAATGGACCCGCACTGATACTGATGCGATGAATACCTCAACACTCGTAGCAGGTTCAGCGAAATGGGACAGAATCGAAATACGTCCCCGGTGTCACCAAAATATAGAAAATAAAAAAATATTTCGTGGGGTGAAGAATTTGATAACGGCCCTTTCTGGATGAAATGGGTTGATTTCATACTTAGAAAACGTACACGACTACCAAACAGGTATTTTTAAAAGCGCTGTCTGAAGTACTTCCTGGCTGATGCTGCTTAAGCAGCTCTTTCATTAAAGAGAAAAAGTGAACTTCCGATGTTAAAGAGAAGACTCCGAGTGATTCCGCTGGCCTGCGTGTCCAGTGTCCACCACTCAGGCATTTCCTACGCAACTCGTCCAGTCTCCTGTCAGCAGGCATTTTCGAAACCAGGCGAGAATACCCATCGGAATACCTGAAACAATCGTCGCTGGGAGTATCGGAGGCGCGTTGCCTGTTGGACAGACGGGCACGTGCCAAAATCCATGAGGCAAAACGTCTGTTCGCCGAACACGCCGCAACAAGAGCAGGAATGCCAACCGTGGAATAACGAAGTAGATGAAGGAAGGGGAGGCATGTCGATGTCGGGAGGCGGGTGGTGCGGGAGGTGGGGCGCCGCCATGCCACCGCGCCGCGTCCAAGACGGGAACAAGGTTCGACCTTTCAACCTCAGTGGACAGGTCGAGGTCGCGCCAGGAAGGTGGCGAGGCGCGCGGCCGAGGCGTCCTGTATAAAATATCCAGCATGTCTCGCACCTCAAATGTACCCTCTTTCAAACACCTTCTTTGAGGTCCCTAGTTGGGTTAACTATTTGGGGTTAACCAGTTGGGGTCCCTAGTTGAGGTTATGGGTTTCATTTTCTTAGAAATGTGTAAAATGCTATTTTTCTTCTTGAGGTCCCTAGTTGAGTTAACTATTTAAAGTTAACTAGTAGGGGTCCCTAGTTGAGGTTATGGGTTTCATTTTCTTAGAAATAAGTAAAATGCTATTTTTTTAGATGATTTTTAAAGATCATTTGGGCTATGATGAGATCGCAGTTTAACTTAAAATCCGCGTTTTGGAAAATGAGCATGAATGGCAGTTTCGTGGAGGACAGCTCACTGGGGCTAAACGCTTAAGTTACTTTGTCCTGAAACTTTGCTAAATGCTTATGGTGTGATGTCGGGTTTATGATTCACGCAATCTACGTGCGTACGTTTGTAACGCAGAGGAGAAGTTAACCATTTGTAAAATAAAGCGCTGCGTTACGTGCAGCAAAAAAAATAAAAGTAAAAATAAAAAAATGCCCCAATTGAAGAATGGTAACAAACTCGAGCGTATTTAAGTTGCATGAATCACAAGCCCGGCTTGAATGAGCTCCGAAATTGGCCTCGATATTTGGTTACATGAACGTACACAAATGCAGAGATTTTCTCGGGGCTGTCGTTTAGCCTTATATCCCTCACTTGTGTACCAAGAAGTAATCGTCATCAAACTAGGTAACTATTAGGTTTGGTTGAGTTAGATTGGAATGGGAGAGTCTCGCTCTCCTCAACTTGGTGGCGAAAGGCCCAGCGCATGGTACAGTGGGTCACAAAAGTCATGACCCTTGCTTCCATGTATTTCTTATGGAAGCAGGGGTCATGACTTTTGAGGCCCACTGTACAAAATACAACCTTCAAAATTGATAGTGTGGTCGCAAGTGCTATAGGGCCTTGCCATAGAGCTCAAGTTGCCTCATAAATGACGCAAGCTCGATTTTGCTCGCATGCATATTGCAGAATCTGGACCAGGAGCAGGCTGCATACTCATGCAGCTTACGCAGATTAGACTAGTGGCTAGTCCCGTGGGAGGCCAAGAGGCGAGCGGGCCGGCCGGCCAGCGGCCATCGACTCAGCCATACTTCTGGTCAACGCGTGGCACAGACCTGAGCACGTTGGAATCTCAGGGGAAATATCGTGAAAGGAGGAACGGGGATTGGCAGGAAGGGGCGGGCTAGGGGCCACGGGAGCGGCGAACAGGAGGAGGAGGGAACCTTTAGGAAAGGGGGGTGGGCGACCCCTCCTCTTCTTAAAGGTTCGGCAGATGTGAACCTTTGAAATCTTGACTGATTGTAAGCCCAGCTAAGAGTTACCGAGGTCGAGTTGGACCAGCTTCAGGTGAGCGAATAAGCGTCTACACTGCTTCGAAATTAATATCTCTGCGGAGGGTTCTCTTTATTTGCGGGCTC
>Ga0058701_10003889_pt1 | contig 11981 bp, 10 predicted proteins | sample AgamicOrMae_FD_97039 | JGI IMG/M metagenome (GOLD analysis project Ga0058701, IMG submission 97039) | Agave microbial communities from Guanajuato, Mexico - Or.Ma.e | ecosystem: Host-associated > Plants > Phyllosphere > Phylloplane/Leaf | place: Guanajuato, Mexico | collected 2012-06-04 | reverse complement strand
TACTTACCTCAATCTTTTTTCTCCCTTAACAAGGACATAACAGTAATAAAAAAAAAGGATGTTTGGGATGATAAAGCAAGAGCTTTGCGAGAGCGGTAGGCCGCTAATCCCCTTTAAGAACATGTGACAAAGTACCGGTAAAAAAGATGACCTACTTGCTTTGTCTGTACAGGTACATTGCGAGTTTCAGAGAGTTGAAAAAAAAATGCTCATGGGAATTTGTCGACAGCTCTGTCTAAAATAACTTTGGAACAGAAAAAAATGTTCATTTTTTCGCAATTCATGCATAACAACAGAGGATGTATCATTTCCGATACCTGCTTTTTTTCCACAGTGTGAGCGAATTTTTACCACAGTCACCATAATTACGCGATTCTCCAAAGATGTGTACATTACGAGCCCTCACAAGCGCGGGTAGTCTATGCAGAGATATTTTTTCTTAAATCAACGAATGTTTTTGGCCCATTACCAAAGCCAACTAAACAACCGGCCTCCCATTCCTCAAACCAAACAAATTAAAAAAAAAAGAAAAAAAGAGGGGGAGGAGAGGAAGGACATTATTATTAAAAAGAAAATTCGATTTCAGTCAACCAATCGTGACGGATTCTACGTTGCGATGCAATACTCTGTGTTAGAATTACGGGAAAAAGCTCTCCGACACTGAAAAATATCGAAAACCAATTGAGAGCTAGAGTATTGAAAAAGGTCTCTTCAGTTCCTAGAGCAGAAGATCAGAACCGTAGAATCAGGACATTACAGGGAGCGCTGAGTCTCAAACCAATTGTCTTTCCGTCTGTTACGTAACTTTAAATTGTCAAGGCAACTCGTGCTAAAAGCCACTTTTTTTTTTTTACTGGGGCTTGAACTTCCGCAATTTGCACATTCCATTGGCTTCATTTCAGCGTCACCGTAGACGCACTGCACTTGCTTCAACAGTTTTGTGAGTCATGAACTATACTACACATCGAAAAAGCGCGGAACGGAAACATCGGACTGTCCTCATGTCACTTGCCCTGTCAAGGGTACCGATAGTACACTCTTTTCCTGCGAACTTTTTTGATTTAAATGATTATGTTGGCATTCGCATTTCAACAGCTCCCAATCCCCGTGTACTTCGTCCTTGAATTAATGAGTACCAAGATAAATGTCGTGAATGCAAATAGTTTACAATGATGCCAACTGCTGGTGCATTTTTTCTAAATTTTGAGTGAGATGATATTTGCAATAACATCGCTGAAGGAAGAATGTGAGAATCGGCTGAAGGAAGGTTTTAGAAATAAATAAAAGCACGTTCCATATTTAGTACAAACTTCTTTTATAATTAATTTACTATTAATGTTCTCTGAGGGACTTTAACTGTAATGGTAGAATGAAGCTCTCTTAATAACACGAGGAGGAGAGCGCAGCTTGGGGATCAACAAAAAAGCTGCATTTTAAATAAAATCTCGTCACTTTATGACATCATCAGATAAAAATATCTCATTTACAAGATAAATATACAGTTTGCGTAGAAAGTCAAAGGGCATATTATACACACAGTATAAGATTAAGTAATGTAAAGTCAATAAAAATTAATTACAGTACGTATTTACAATCAACTGTATCGGTACCAACGCCCCCTGGCCATGTATACATTCTGTACAACAGAGCAAACAAAATATTGCTCTCAATAGGAACAATATACTTATCGAGCGTGTATGTACAAGTTTGGTCTAGCTTACTTCAAAAATAAACAACATTTCTGTACAAGTTTCGATCTGTCCACCGAAGTAACAAATCTATATAGTTCATTTTTCTGTGATGACTTTCCTTTCAACAAATTACAAAAACTACTCCACTCACGCACACTATCACTGTGGAATCAAACGGCTCTCAAAGTGTCACTGCCCTCTCAACAATAAAACAATCTGTAATTCTTACGTACCGTACACCTTAACGAAACGACAAGATTAGCTGAGTTTGGCCGGTTTTTAAGTACAGCAGAAAATGGTTTGAATCAGAATGGGTGTGGTGATTTAGAGCACTTCTTCATCGGAAAATTTAAACGCCATTTTATTTTTCTCCAGCATTCCGATTCACCCCATTCTAAGGTACTTTAAAGAGAGGCAGAATGCGCCAAAGGATGGGGTGGTATGAAACCGCAGAATAGCGCCAACTTGTGGAAAAAAAGAAAATCATTCTCAACAAGCACTAGGTAGCAACAGCCGTTGCACCGTTTTAATTCCGCCTGCACCTCTACCACACTTTCCCGACATAAGGGAAATTTTCCATCTCATATTGTTAGTGAAAAAATTTTGTCCATTTAGGCCTTATTAACAGTAAATTGACTTGCATATACCAAGCCCTGAAGAAAAGGTCTGTTTTCAACAAATTTTACGAGACAGGATTAACTTTCCTTGATGAAGTAAGATCGGGATAAAAAAAAAAATTGATTGGTAGGTATGATTCTTCGAAAATAAAGAATTTCATCAGAATTATCAGGTGGACGATGGATATTTGGGCGCAATGCTGTTGTTTCTTCAAACATCAATTTTGCGATACATGAAAAAAAATCCACCCGAGAAAATGTCTAGAAAAAAAAAGATAACAATTACGGATTTCTTTCGGAGAACACAGAAGTGCTTTCTTACAGGATCGAAACTGCTGCAAGGATGTATTCGGAGCTTTTACAGTTTCAAACCGGATTCAGTCGAAGCCGATTTTGCGGATTCAGCAATTGAGTTGATTTGCGCACAAACATCCTACCCATCAAAGCACAATATTTCACGAAACCTTTGATTTGGTAACAAACGAATTTTTATACAACTTTGGCACCGAACTAAATCGATTCTTGACCAAAACTCGGACAACATTGATGGTGTAAATTCCTTATAGTCAACACATGATTCTTGGAAATGGAAGATCAATACTGGAATTCTCTGGGATTCTAAATTATAACAAAATAAGCACTAAATCCGCTAGATTATGTGACAAAAAAACTGGTTTGATTCCATGTGGGCCTACAGGAGTTCCATTTGAACAACCGAGGTAAAAGGATTCGAGAAAGGATACTCCTTGGCTCGAAACATCATCGAAAATTGCAAAATTCCCTTTGCAAAAAAAACTTTTACACGTCTTTTACAATCAAGGAATCCGTCTTTTAAAAGCAAAAACTTCATTTATGATTTTCATTCTAGCAATACAGTAATAATAAAGAGGAAATATAAAATAATAAAAAAACTAGGACACGTCTTAGTTACAGAGATTTTTGGATCCCAAAACTAAAAAAATAATTCGCAGGTTGTTTCGATTTGGAATTTCCTGGTAAAGAGCCAAGCATATGCAGAAAAAATTCAGAGACGGGTTATTCTGTGATCACTACTGTAGAGCACAATATTTACGGTAACGAAATTTGTAAAAATTATTTACACTTTGTACCAATGGACGGGGGTTCATTCGTTGTGGTGGGAACAGAGCTATCTCATCAGTCAATACATAAAATGCTACCACTGCACATAAATCCAAAAAAGAAGAGCTAAAATGAACTCATCTCTACATCGTTAAAGCACATAAAATTAAACTAAAATAATTGATCAGCCTTTAAAAACTGGAAATTACGTGCAGTCAACTTTAAACGAAACGGCGACTTAATCTGTTCACACGAGCGGTACCTCTCAGCTAACGAGCACATTTTCAACAATAAATAACCATAAATACAGACTCCAAACTGTCCGAGAGCACAGAAAATTGACCACCCTCGCATTCGCGTAAACAATCCTGGTTTACGAACAAGCTACCTAAACTGACAATAAGCATAGGTTGCCTGTGAAGATAGCTACGTAAACCTCAACAAGGCTAACTGGAAATGAAGCGCATTTGGTAAAACAGCTAGGATAATCCTGAACTGCGACTGACAACCTCACGAAAGACACAAGGTCGTAAAACGCCACAGTAGGGTTACTTAAACTTGGTTACGTAAAACCAGCTTGACTAAACTAGTCTATTTCGTAACCTAAGATAAGTTATTTGAAAACAAAGATTGATTACAGAACAGTAACTTTCAAAGAAATCATGAAAGTCAAATTCCTGTACGCTCAGACGTCTTAAGACAAGATTTTTAAAGCGTCACTTTTTCTTTCGAATGGAGACAGATTCGCATTTTGTCGGATAATACTGGTAAAACACAGACGCGATGAATCGTTCAAAATGCGCTCGACTTGTTCAAACGATACAGTTCTGAGATCATTTTGGTCCCAACCACTGATCTGTTACACCCCACAAAGCTGCACAACCCATTCTGCTTCTTCACTGGCGACAGTCTTACAAAAGTCACACAAGGCACTGGAAGAAAATTAAGACAAAACTAAACGAGTCAGTCAGTGCAATTGACCTTGCTTCCTGATCGCTGACGTATGAGAAAGGCATTGTATGTCCTCGCAACTTTCTCATACTTTCCAGGAAAACGGTCGAAGGCCCGCAGGACTAGCCCGCAGGACTAGCCCGCAGGACTAGCCCGCCGCTGGTCCGAGCAAGCGGCCTGACCAGTCCCGCACCAGGTGTCGTCACACCTCGGTCCCGTCCTCCGTCTCGTCCTCGTAGAGGGGACCGGCCTTCTTCTTGGGCTTGGGGGGAGGTTTCGGGGGCACTTTCACCGCACGGGGAATCGTGCTCGACGAACCGTTCGTTAGCGGGGTGCTCGATGACACCGACGCCATGGACGCAACCGACACGGGCCGCCCCAGGTCGTAGGTGATGTAGTGCGCCGGGAAGGGCCGCCGGGGCGTGCCGGCCTCCACGAGGGACAGCATCGAGCTGCCGTCGGCCGTCGTGCGCGGGCCCATGTTGTCGTACACTGGATCCAGTGGGGACTGAAACAGGACAAGGTCACTACAGTCGCATAAACAAGTTCATTGAACCCAAAGGAAATTTGCGGTGGTAATATGGTTGATACTTTCAGATAGGAGGCAGTTAATGCCTACCAAATTTAATTGGTTCAACATAAATTCAGAACAAACTAAAAGTCATCCCAATGGTCTCCACTGTTTTCGTGGTGATAAAGCGGCTATTCATCTCACATAAATATATTCTTCATATTGATCATGCTCGCATTGGTTTCATGCAAGAAACAGACTGCTTATTAATGATCATAAGTTTTAAAAAAGTCCAGAATTATAGTGGAGTTTTAGAAAATATTCTAGAACGAAGAATCACAAGGATGAGAAATTCGGATAGATGTCTTGGAGGAAGAGAAGTTTGTTCTTGGAGACACCTCCACTCGAGCAACTGCATGACCTTCTCTAAAGATCCTCAAGTGAAAGATACGCAAGCTATTCGCTATGACGGGGCAGTGGGTCTCTTCGACTAACTATGGGATGATCGCAGGGAGTGTCAACGGGAAGAAGAATGGGAGGTACAAGGTCTTCAACCACAAAACACGTACCGACATTGCACAATTTTAACCCATAACAGCCCATAGTATTTGGAGTGAAATTTAGCTTAAGAGAAATTGGAAGAATTATTTCCATTAAAATACGCAATTTTAAGCTTTGAAAATGCCTAAATTAACAAATTTAAGGTTTTCACAGGGGCAATATTTTTTGAATTGTGACGATACTGATTGTGAGCTGAAAAGATCCTCTAAAACAAATTTTTCTGTTTCCGAACGGCATCGCTGGGCGGTAGAGGGTTAAATTGAGAATCTTTCACGTACTCCAAAACGGCGAAATCCGAGATTAATACCCGGAATCGGCACTCAGCACCACTTGAGAGGGGGTCAGTGTTTGGCACCATACCTTATGTAAACTACTGGTGTCATCCATGGGTACAGGCGTCGGCGGCACAGAACTCCACGACGGTACGCGGGGTCTTCTGGGTATAGTGACGTACCCGGAGCGCGATTGGATCGTGGGTGCCCCGAGGGGCGGGCTGAAGGGGCTCTGCGACCGCGAGTACGGGAGCGTCCCGCAGAGGACGCCCGGCGACATGGCCGCCGGGGAGGGCAGGGGGGCCGCCGGGGAGGGCAGCGGCAGCGCCGTCGGGGGAAGCCCGGTGCGGCCGTACAGGGAGCCTTGGCCGGCCGAGTAAGGCACGCCGACGCCACCGTGGCCGTTGCCGTTGCCCAGAGGCGCCGTGGAGCCCGTGGAGCCGGTGCCCGTCGGCGAATGCTGGCTGCGCGCTCCGAACGCCAACAGGTCGGGAGGGTGGCGGTCCGCGCCGTCCTCCGAGCGCTGCGGTGTCGTGCCGTTAAGAGAGTCAAGGGATCTGCCTTCTTCGTCACCGCCTGCGGCAAACAAACAGCAAGAAATTAATCTTGGTCGAAAAAAGAGAATCACCGTAGAATCAGAAATGATTGATTATTTACTCCCGACGAGTGTAAAAAGCTTTTGAGAATAAAAAGAGAGAAAAAAGAGTTTGAGAATAATGCTGTTTTTTAAGCCCGCCTCCTTTCAGGAGAAGGCCTTACTAGTTTCGCTCGTTTGTTGTAAAACATTACATAAACCGTTTTTTACCTTTTTTTGTTTGATTTAAATGTTTACAATCTTATGTCAACAGGTATGACAGCGAGCATGCTTTCCTTAAGATTAAGAAGATATGAGATTGGTTTGATTTAAATGTTTACAATTTTATGTCTACATGTACGACAGCGGGAGTTTCCTTAAGATTAAGAAGATTTAAGATCATCTTTCGTTTTATGTTTTAGGAGTATGGGAAGTAGACGAGATTGTGAAGGGTTATGCACGAATGTATAGTTTTCTGATGAGATTCCACGGGGTCAATTACGACCACTACTGAACCAGGATTATTAGAAAATGAGTTTGAGATACCGGTACCTCGTAACTGCTGATACTGCGTTTCGAAACGCTCCAAGGCAAAAACTAGATGTAAGTCGTCTAAATTTTCAACAGCGACTTATGAATAAATTACTAGCTTATTAAACATTCAGAACCTTTACATTAACTCGTCAAAACGGAAGGGTACCCTTATACAGAGCAGAGGGTGATCCGGAATCAATATAAAAATAATCCTTAGGAATCTTTGAGTCATAAGCAAGATCAAGATAATTACTGGTTTTGGGTACAAGTACACGCACAGTCATGTTTTGTCAATTTCGTTTCTGCTTGGTATTCATCCATTCTACGACCAATTTTTGTTTCTGGAGCTGGAAATATAAGTCCGACTCAGTCGAAACACGTCCTAACTTGCGAAACCAAAATCGGCGACGAAATAAGCAAAAGCAAAGCAGGTTACAGACAATAAACCACAAGGACTGTAATCTATGAAAATCAGCTTGGCAAGGCTCAGACGCGCTTTTTAACTCCAGAGCACCTTATAACAAATCCATTAAAAACGTACCTAAAGCAGTGGGGTCTTCCAGCAGGTTTCTCCCCAGGTCCCCCAGCTCCGTCCCCGCAGAGGGACTTTCATGTCTCCGCGGTGGCTTTTGCACCGGGTTAACCACCGTCAGCAAACTCTTTTCATCCGCTTCTCTGACACTGATTGATCCGTTCGCCCCTTCTCCAGGATGGCCTTTTTTCGTCTGGACTCTCCTTTCCGGGATTTGGCGGCGTTTATAACAAAAACAACAGAGGAATAACAAGACGGCGAAGAGCACCGCGGCCCCGCACGCGAGTCCCAGGACCAGCGGCCACGCGTACAGCATGGGCCCCACGTCGGCGCCGTTGAAGCCCCCAGCTCCGACGACCATGGTGACACGGCGCTCGTCCACGCCCCCGGGGCTCTTGGCGACGCAGTTGAAGTCGCCGCGCTCCATGGCGCGCGCTTGAAGGATGGTCAGATTTGCCCATCGAATCAGCTCGCTGCCTCCCTCGTGGACCAGGAACCGATTTTCGCCGTAGGCGCTTATGGAGTTGTTGCTCATCACCCGGCCGTTGTGAACCCAGTGAACCTGCGACGAAAAACGAGGTTAGGCTCAAAATATCACTCACCTATGATCAACTTGCTACGAGGTATTCATCGTACTGTTGTACTATCATAGAAAAATTGTCCCCTCCCCACGACCACCTGGACATGGGTGCGTTGCGGTTGCCTACCTTAACTCGGCATCAGCCAATCACCTGTATGATTCCAAGCTAAGGTAGACGACCGCAACGCACCGATGTCTAGGTGGTTGCAGGGGGGCTCTTTTTCTGTCTATGATAGTACGACTACGTTGAAAATTAACCCATAACAGCTCAAATTATTTGGAGTGAAATTGAGGTTAAGAGAAATCGGAAGCATTTTTTTTTCGCTAAAATACGCAATTTTAAGCTCTGAGAAATGCCTAAATTAAATTCCAGGCTTCCAGAGGCGTGATGTTTTTTTAAACTGTGACAATACTGAACTGAAAAGATCCTCTAAAATAATATTTTCTGTTTCCGAACGGCATCGCTAGGCGGTAGTGGGTTAAGTCACGCGAAAAATTTAGGTTAATGGACGATTTTCCGTATCGTGGACTACGAATGGGCTGTCTTTTTCGGTTATCGCGTTCACAGTCAAAATTTAACTTTGTTACCGAAATTTGACAAAAGAAAATCATTCGTTCCTGGATGTTGGGGTAGGCTCTTTCGCAAGAAGGCTCTTTCGCAAGAGGGCTCTTTCGCAAGAAAAACGCTTCCCCGCGTAATTGCCGAAAAGGCTAGAGACAATGGCATTTAGCAATTGTCCCTTTGCAAAAACAATTGCAATGCAAAGAGACAGAGAAAGTTGCATTTAGCTTGACGATGAGGTAGCGAGCGAGCCTATACTGACCATCGGCGGCGGGTCGCCGGAGACCTTGCACACGAGAGTGACGTCGCCGGCGTAAGCCTCGACGACAGAGCCGTCGGGCGGGGTCAGGATCTCGGGGCGACACGCGAAGTCCGTGGAGTTGAGGTCGGACCAGTAGCGGTTGCCCAGGTGCTCGGGCTCGGCGCACTTGGTGGGCGGCGCGTACAGCTTCTTCTCGATGGCCCAGTCGCGCAGGGGCCGCAGCTCGCAGTCGCAGCGCCACGGGTTGGCGTGGAGCACCAGGCCGGTGAGGCGGCGCAGCGACTGCACAGCGTCCAGGGACAGCGTCGTCAGCCGGTTCTCGGACAGGATGAGCTCTGTGAGGGCGGGCACGTTGTGGAAGGCGGTCTGGCCGACGTGCTCCAGCCGGCACTTGGAAAGGTCCACGCGCTGGAGGAACGTCAGGTTGTTGAACAGGCCGTTCGGAACGGAGCGGATCTTGTTGTCGCGGAGGTTGATCACTGATATCCGGAGGGTGTCGCGGAACGTTGCCGGCATCAGCCATGTTATCTGTGAAGAAAAATCAACTCTTACATTTCCTTTCCAACTGATTTATGTTCAGAGAACACTAAAAATTCGCCAAATTAGAGGAATCCGCAAAAAAACATTTAGCTCAAAATCCTGCATAAAGGATCACTTCACATTAAATTCTCGATTCACACTTTAAATCAGTGAGTCTCTGAGATTCAGTGAATTTCCCCTGAATCTCTGACTCACACTGATTCAAATTTAGTCTGTAGGCAAACAACCCGATGTCACGCTGAAACACACCTGGAAGCAATCAAGGTGAACAAAAATAGCTGTTTCTTATCAACTTCAAATCCTAAAAAACGATTTTTTTTTATTAAGAGGTCAAGGTTGAGATTAAGAGGGGGGCGCACCGCTACGTGGACGTAAAGTCCTTTCTTAAAGATTGCCAAGTACCGTAAAAGGGTTTTAAATATTTTTTTTTGGTTGTAGCTTATTTCACGATGAAACCGGAGTTGGATTGACATTTTCCTGTCGCTGTGGTGCTCGAAAACTACGTGGAACAATCGAGGGCTTAATTCAATGTCTTATTGTAAGGAGAGAAATGTCAAAACAGGTTCGATTTATTTCCGCGATTCCTCTAACTGATCTGGAAGAGACGCAAGCTTGGACGGAAGCCTTCCAGCCAAACACTCTTTGTTTTAGCAGCTTGCTGGCAGCGCTCAAGCTACTGCACTGCGGCTGCGCTCTGCTTTCCCAAGTTTCCGTATCTTTTTCCGGATTTTCATCCGGATTTCGTTTTGTTCATCGGTCAGAGGAAGCTCGTGCAAACACAACGCGTTTCCGGAATCGTCGCTTTTAACTTCCAAATAGTTCAGCTTCATGTTCCGAGCTCCAGGCTCCACTGGATACCGATAAACTTTCCGATGTAGGCCGCAAAATGGCGTTTCAGTTTCACGAAATTTGAGTTGGTACAACTACCAAAGTTCCGATGGTGTTGCCAACATAATTCGCAAAATTAAATACCGTTGATGATCTCCGTTATTCACAACCCGTTGCAGCATCCCTTCTGCTATCAGAGGAAACTCTTACGGGTTACTGATTTTCAAGAAAAATTAGACTTTTTGCGTAATAAATGTTAAAATTAAAATTAACTCGAAAATTTTAGATAATTTTTTTTTTACATGGGTACAGATTTTTGTTTTCTCTTAAGAGAAGAGTGATTTTAGACTTTTTTTGCGTGATAAATTTAATTATCAACTTGAAAAATTTATTTGATCGGAAATTTATTACATGCGGGTAAAGATTTTTGTTTTTCCTTTCAAAAACAGGGATTTTTTTAAAAAAGTCTTTTAAGAGGAAATTTTTGTTGAATAACGCAAGGAATAGAAACAATTACATTTAGCAAAATTAGAAAGGATACCATTCCACTGAAACCTATATGTAAGAAACTTCAGATAACTTCAAATCACTTTTTAGACGAAATTCGGCTCAAGTTAAAACAATACTTAATTTGAGAAGTTGTTCACGCAAACTTTTCCGATGTTTTAGATTTACAGTATAAGCTTTCTCTATTCTGTGGGAACCCCAAGGCATAGAAAAGTACTTCTTGACAGGAAACCTTTTTAAGCAGCGGAGCTTGTAAAGTATATCTTAGCTCCGTCGTTCATGCAGAAGTAGGAGGCTGCTACTAAAATTCCGCAAAGGAGTAAATTAGCGTGAGCGGAACGGCGGCCGTCGGTTCTAAGTAACAGGCGGTTTGTTAAACCAAAACCACCTGTGGTAAAATGGTTGCCCGGGGGCAACTAAGGTTTAGGGCAACCGGTCGATCCACGCCAAGGTCGCAGACCCCATTCCGGGTTCCAGGCCTTTTCTCGGAAACGCCGAATCGCTAGGCTACCGTCACCACAGGACTGCGCAAATTCACACTACTTTAACTGTGCGTATTTTAAGGCTCACAAGGATGATACCACTCCTGTCCGCCCACGATTTCCTCATAACTTTCAGGACATTAAGACGGCAGTATGGAAAGATACCTATAAGCCCGAAACTTGCTTGGATATTAATTTTCAATACATTAAGAACGGCGTTAAATTTTTTAGATAAAGATATGGGGACAAAGGTATACGGGGACACAAGATTCGTTCTTGGAAATAGCCAAGTCTCGCACCGGACCCCGCGTTATTTGTTCTTGAATATTTCTTCTTATTCGAAATAATTGAAACCAATCATTTCTTTTAATACACATGAACGTAGCGCCTGAACACACATTTAAAGGGTTTTGTGATATTTCCAGCCGTTTTCAAGATACAGCATTTACCCTGTATTTTTTTGTTCAATTTTTAACGCCATTTTTTACGTGGTAAAAACGAATTTTGGGAGCGAGTTTTAGGCTTGTGTATATCTTCCCACTGCTGTCTTGAAGTCCTGAAAGTTCTAAGAAAATCGGAGGAAGCCAGTAAGGTACTCCCCATAAAAATGACTACAGATAATACCAGAAAAAGAAGGCGAGGAAACACGAAAACATCGAAAAGGGAAGAAAGAAAGGAGAAAGAATGTTATTTCCCCGCAAATAGAGGTTTACGCATTCGTTTATGCTAGACTGCCTACGGAATTGTTTGGGTAGCTGTCATAAGCGCCAAAAACCACAAGCGCCAACGCCGCAAGCGCCAATATCCGTAACCGCCAAACGAGACAAGTGGCACACGCCAAAGGTCTTAACCGCAATACTAACCTTACCTAACCTAACTTGACCTAACCTAACCTAT
>Ga0058701_10003888_pt1 | contig 11983 bp, 9 predicted proteins | sample AgamicOrMae_FD_97039 | JGI IMG/M metagenome (GOLD analysis project Ga0058701, IMG submission 97039) | Agave microbial communities from Guanajuato, Mexico - Or.Ma.e | ecosystem: Host-associated > Plants > Phyllosphere > Phylloplane/Leaf | place: Guanajuato, Mexico | collected 2012-06-04 | reverse complement strand
GAACACGATAGAACATTGGGGGTTTTGTTATCGATAACAAAGTCGCCCACGGACTGTTGATCTGTCATCCGGCGAGTTTTCGTTGGCCAACCTTGAATCAGTACAAGATTTATTTCAGTGGAAGTATGTTGATGAGAAAGACCGGTGTTTGCTGGGCAAATATTTTGGTTTCAGTGGGTCCCTTGATTTGGCATTCAGAAGAGATTGAAAAATTGCAGCTGGAAATGTTTTACTTTGGCCATGGAACTTCTCCTGTCGTACTTGCGATTGCGGTTTCCCGCTCCAAATAACTTTGCGAACGGGAAATACTGATCAGTAAGTTCATGGGAGTTTTCTACGTGGACGTTTCTGCAGAGCTTTTTAGTGAGGTGCAGTTGCGTATTGATATAATGGGTTACCTTTTAGTAAATATTATTAACTTCTAGAGCAATGTTTTTCATACCTGGAAAGAAAGTGCAGAATAGCCCCAAGGACGTAGTGGTTCTCCACATGATATTGAAATATTTGGCGGGACCAATAAGTATTTGGATATTTTCATACTGTTATGGAAACATTTTCATGCAAAAGATTCTGGCAAGCAAAGACAGTTGCATCGCTCCAAACGCTTATGCAGAGAGCCTTTTTGAACGGATGATGTTTTGGCTGGAGTGTGAGGCGTGAGCTTATGGAATAATTGAAGGTAGGGAATGTTGCAATTTTAATGAAGCTAAAGTCATCCCTAACTTGATTGACATTCAGAAAAGGACCTTGACCTCAGCTCTGCCAAAGGAACTACACTGTACTGAATTCTCATTGTGCACCTTAATCGTCCAATGGATCATTTCTCTGTTTCATGATGAAATGGGAAGCGAATAATCTCCGAAAGTAGAAGTCCTCCAGAAATGAGGTTAAAAAAATTAAACAGTTAAAGAGTTGAATTTTCAAGCGGTGTATGCTACTACGCCGTTTACAACCGTTTTCAACTATTACAATGAGTCCAAAGGCGTCGCTTTTAAGTGGATATAGCATAATCGGAGAGAGGCGGATAAAGGAAAAATGCAAGGAACACCGGATTAGAAAAATCAAATCGATCGGCAGATACACCGCTTGAAAATTTATTTCATATACTACATTTGTCTCAAAAGTAGAGTCCAGCAGGACATCTAGTTTTGGAGAACATTTGCTCCCCGTTTTACGCCCTTCTCACAAACAGAGAAATGGTCCACTTACACATCAAATTTTAGAGGGGAAATTTTATACCTTATGTGTTTAAGTGTGGTCTTATCTTTCATTGAAGAATTAAACGCCGAGCTTAAGCTAGGTAAACCTACGCACTTACGCTACGTACCTTGTGCCTTGTGATAATAAAAGAAGGATCACTATTGGGAGAAACAAGTTCACAGTGTACGTGCGCACGTGGCAAAGTTCATCTGAGTTCATTTTTGAGAGCAGTGTCTCAGAAGCGCCTCGGCGAAACAAATTCCTCAATCCACAGAAAGTCTCGTGGCGTGACTTCGTTAAAGCGACTCCCTTTGTCCTGACACGTGACTTCAACCGGAGAGCAGTGCAACCTCACCTGACCTGACTGGCAAGGGGCAAAGTAAAGATCCTCTCGTAAAGGTAGTGGGTCCTGAATCAATGGAGCATCGCGGCCCGTCGAGTCCGGCAAAGTGGCTGCGTCGATCGTTTAAAGTTGTGCGCCTCCAAGCGGACACTGGTCACACACCTGTGGCCTCTCGAGAGGGTCGACTTGAATACGGCCAAGTGAGGCGGGATAGCGCGTCCGAACACGGCTCTTTCCCTCCCGGAATCTGAACTGTTTGGAAGGTATCACTTTCGGACTGGGCCTCTCACCAGCTGAGACTAGAGTGCCATCTGTCGGTAATGGTGCATGTCCCCAGTGTGACAAGTGCATTACCCAACCGATATTTTTAGCCCCGATCATTGAATATTTCACGATGTCTTTCAATTATGAAGATACGCTGTGAGTTTAAAAGGCATTTTCCACCAATAGCATTCTGTCTTTCGTCCGAGAGGAGTTTCAGCAGAGCGAGGCACTAACTTAAACTGTTAAAGTTAAAACCGAGGTATAACACAGATAATGTGTAATCTTTCAAAATAGCTGTTCAGCAAAAAATACTGTTCTTCTTTCAGAGAAAACTAAGGACATTGCCCTGTGGCAAACTATAATCAACATTGGAAACAAGATCCATGGTAGAAAATAATCTAGAACTTTTCATCCCTTTAAGACAGACTAACAAACGGGTCCAATATTTATCTAACATTACTTCAGTTGATTTCAAATTGTTAAAAAATCTATAGTGGCTGATTTGACTCATTTCTATTTATTTTAAAACCAAAAATGCATTTTTTCAAGGTTTTTCTCGTATTTCTCTTAAACGAACGGTGAAGTTTCAATTTTATTGACTCCAAAGTTTTGGGATGGGGTTTGAACTGACGAAGAATTTTCTAATCTCTTGTCTTCATTAGATATCGCTAAATTTCTCAATTATGCACTTCCTTTAACGAGGTATCTATGCGTTTATTTTTTGTCATTTTTGACAAGCTCAAACTCGGAAACTAGATGGTGAAGCTTGATTTAATTTTACATACGAGGATGTACGATAGCTACAAACTATATCGATTTCAGCGTTTCATTTTGTCACCGTGGGGTAATATCCTTAAGCCTTGATGGTTGTGTTTGAGTTTAGATGAAGTAGCTTAGTATTTCTGTGACAGACAGTTTCATTGGCGTAACCTCATAACGTCGCAATTCAACCATTAGATTACCGTACCTATCACTAGTATTGATTTGGAGACAGTTACCATAAAGCTGCAGGTAACGATTAAATATAACTACCAGCAAAGTAGAGTATTTTATGGATGTCGTTTCAGTATACAAAAACATGTATCTAAAAGTAAATTTAAAATAGTTCGTATGCACCAATAAACGTAAATACCTTTTCCAAAGCGTGAATATTATGTTGTTGAAGTTTTTTTCTTGTAAAACAAGTTTGTTGCACGTTTTTTTCCCGCAATTAAAGTATATATTATTGCGAGATAATAAACCACGATGATGTTGCCTGTCACGCTATAAAATGTTGTCATTAATTGCTATTAAGCTTTGGAAGATTATGCAAATAAAATTTTACCTGAAAACTTCAGGCATTATTTTGTGTGGAAGGGGTAGGCAAACGCAACGCTCCGAAAATTCTCGAGAATTCGCGAGCTCCTCAGATAATCTCCGGAAAAAGGAGAAAGAGCTCCTTTATCTTCTTCGAATCGCTTTTTGTCTTAGAATTGCCGCGGATTGTTTGGAGTGACGATTGTTCTGTGCTCACTTTGTATCAGGTCGGGTGTTTGCAGAGGGGTCGCATAAAAATGTTTCTTTTATGTTTTCCTTACAATGGCAGAGCTGTTTCGAGGTACGGAAATGCTCGTCTGGCAGGACGAATCTACTTCTGATACCTTACTTCATGTTATTCTGCAAGAATGCCAATTCATTGACAACAATTTTGGGGCGAGGTGTATTCCGTTCGTTATTCATCCTACAGCGTACTTTTATATATTTTTTTTTACTCTTTAAACGAACAAAACCCAACAGAACTTGCGTAACTATTTTCATTCTATAAATAGGATTTTGTAAACCCTTTATAAATAGTCAATTTTTCAAATTTTCTTGTCTAACTTTTTCGCTTGATTTATATCGTTTTTGTGGCCAGTCAACAATTTGGACGGTTGAGATAATCAATTTTTTTACAATCTCCGTGCCATTTAGTCGCGCTGATGTCGAAAACAGATACACAAGTCAAAGAATTATAAAGACAAATACTGTTTTTTGAAAGATTGGTTTTCGTTGAGAACGCAGAGAGAAAGAGAAGGCATGAATTGTATGAATTGGATATAAATGATCGCCCTCATCACCAGGGAAAATAATTTACCGTGTTTTGAATGGAACAAAGAGGCGGGGCAATTCCTTAATTTTGGATATCGAAAAGAGAACTCCGTCTGCAAAGAAACGTAAACATAGTTTCCGAAGAACTTGTAGAGGAATGTTCTCTCTCGTGTCTGAATGTACCTTCCTTCCGTGCGGGTTTTTAAATAAATTATGTGTTGAAAGGGAACAGGCGTAATGGCAGGCTTTGTCCTTTTCTACTACACTTGAGACATTGTCGTAATTAAATAATTTGGTGGCCCGGTCAACGACTCCATTGCTGATATCTCTATTGTTATCGCTTCTGAATTGAAACTATTAGAATAGCGGAGTTTTGTTATCAATAAAATCATGGACTTCATTGATTGAATTTTTTCCCTATTGAAATAAACGTGTACCAATACGAGACCAATATTACGATTTAGGGCTTTTTTTGTGAATAGATTTTAATAAAAGTTTGTTTTTTTTCCATCATGGAAAAAATCATTTGACACAGTTTCCCCTGCGATGTAGGTATTCTGAGCGTGTTACGAATTCCTTTGATATTGATTTTGGAGTTATCCGTCTCTGTAAATGCATCAAATCGATTACTTTCACTGAGGATTTGCTTGGTTGAAGTTTGATAAATTTAGTTTCGGCTGAACCAACTCTTTAGATGTTCGAAATTATTGCTTAATTCCGCATATTTTGTGAATAGATTTTGTGACACAACCTATTTAGATTACCGGTGAGACACGAATTTCCAATTAAATACTCGTATTTCATATTTTTCATGCTTTGACTCAACAATGCCCCTTTTGTTAACATTGGCATGCGCTGAATTTCTTAGTCCGTTTTAAATGGTTTAATTTCGGGGTGCGATATGGCTCCATTGCCGTCAACTGTACGCCTCCAGTTTTAACATTTATACAATATGATTTCTTATGAAACATTAATGCAAGGCAATAATTACAAATTACTGCGTTCATTATCATAAATTAATCGAAACAGTTTGGCAATATACCAGGGTTACTTTGGTTCTTTGAATTGAAAGTTGCTGTCCTCACTTTGCGTTGCTTACCTTCGTGTTTACAAAGTTATTTTCTCCTCGCACCCCTTACCTACGTTAAGGGATACTTGCTTACGTACTTTAATTAAGCAAGATTTGGGTCCGCAAACAAAATATTTTTTTTCTAGTACTTACAACCTGACCCGCATCGTCCATACAAAATTAGTCTTTTAGCCTATTTAAATTTTCAGTATTTTAAACAAGTTCTAAAATTTGATCAAAACTTCAAAAATTTCAAAACCTTGGTAATGTTGAATAGATACGAAAGTTTTTAGCGCTTACGAAAGATTAATCTCAGATAATCGGAAAAAATGAGTGTTTTTCATCAACGCTCTAAACCTCACCCCTTCTCTTACTCGCGCCAAGATTTCCTTTTTCTTGTTTTTATCTGTCATATCATTTTTGATTAAACATCATTTCAATCCCTCCTTATTAATATTAAACTGCTTGATACAGAAATTCACCAAATAGGGCGAAGATATCGCAGTTAGTGGATTTTTAGAAAAAGCACTTCGCAGTTGAAGGATTTTTATTAGGAGGGATCGACTTTACAAAATTACACAAATAAATTTCCTATTGAAGATTAAACGTCAACTGATTCAATGGCTAAAAAGCCATTCACTTTACCCGTGAAAAGCGAAGAAACTTCACTAAAACAATACTCCACACTATGCAACGAAAATAATGCTCCACGTTATCATGTAACGGGTAACGTTATTAAAATTTAACCTCAAAATGGACTTCCTAATGGTTTGACCCAAAACATTACTTAGAGCTACCCTAAGTGCAGCGCCCCATCGCATCCACTGTTTTTATCGGTTGACACTTGCATCTCAATTTTTCATAGCTCCCATAGGGGCTTTCTCAACGCGGACATCTTCTAGACGTTCGACATGCAGTTCAGATGGTATTTTTTTCTGACTTACAGCGCAGCGATCTGCCGGACAGGCACTCTTAGTTTGGACATGAAGACGACGCGATGGAATATGAATAATTAAGAAGTTTCCTGGTCTAGTGTCCACAGTCTACTATCCACGAAATGCCCATCTTGTTGCCGTTACGTTATATCGGGTAAATTTTTCATACGGCGAGCAATGGCGTCTATGGAAAATTTTTGATCGGCTCGATATGTCTTTTGTCTAGATCTATTTTAATGTTTTTCATGCATTTCATTTGACTAGCTCACAGCCGGATTTCTTTCAATGCATACCTCTTTTCTAACCTGTGTTGGAAAAATACAAGAGAACATAAACATCACGAAAAGTAAACTGTATTAAACATGCAGCTAATAACACATCATGCACACATAGAGCAGAGATCATGTCACGTTTCCGATGGGTCATTCCACTTAGAAGAGTGACTTCTGTCATCTCAGCTATACATTACGTGTAGGGTATATAACTTAAAGAACACCTAACACGTGCAACACAATAAAAATAAAACACCCGTTGTAAGGAATGCTACACCCACGTGTTTTGGGCCTGGAATTAAAAAGGGGTCGTGCGTAGTTTGGTTATTTTTTAAGATAAACATGTGTTCAGCCACACCATTTTAAAGCTCTCAGCGAGAGCTTTCGATTGATGTGGCTGAGCAAAGATCTGTCTTGGAAAATAACCAAACTACGTACTAACTCCGTTTTAGTTTCTCACTCAAAAAAGGTATACAACTCCCTGAAATGGGTGTTTTGGTTTTACTGTGAACGCATTACAATATAACGTTTATGAAACTCGACAGGAAAAAAAATATTTAGTTTATTACATTTTTAGCTAACAGAAACACTAAACATGTGAGACTTAAATGTTTTCTTTTTCTTGTAGAACATATTTTCTTGTAGAAAATTTGACATTCTCCAACGATGATTTGAGACTATGCTTTTTTGGGCAAACATTGGTTTTAGATTGTGTTCAGCATAGTAGTAGCTTATTGTCTCAATATTGTAATGTGGAAAATCCAGTCATGTTCCCAGTGGAGAGCAACCGCAAAGCAGAGGTGGTCTTTATCCCAGAGAACATCTTATTGGGCGGCGAAGCCGTTTCATGGCCAATAGGAATTGTGGTTCCAATATCGTTTCGAATGCAAAAGGGCCTCGAAGAAATGAACAGTTCGAACGCAGGTACACGCTGAAGAGAATGGGTCTTTGGACCACCTTCACCACTGCAATGTTGCTAGAAGGGTGGTTGTTACTGGGAGGCACCCATAACCGCCTCCGACCGAACTCTTCTACCCAAAAACATCGTATTCTTAGCTGTAAATTCGCTCGTGGGAAAAACGACAATGGTTTCCAGTGAAAAAGTATTTGAGATGGGTAGCCTCGGGACATATTCGCCGATATTTAACGTGAATAAATAACATCTTAGATTTCTTAACAAATTGTCGGATAGCTTAATTAAGATATTGACCCATACGCTTTGTGAAAAAATAGAATATCCTTTGCTGATTTCCTCCCTTTTATTGTTTATTTAAAAAAAAAACAATCATCCTTTTTCCACAGAGGTGGAAGACAATGCACTTTTAAATACGTGTGAATTATTTTATGTATATGCATATTCGACTACTTTATATTTAAATATGCGAAATAAAACAAGAAGTCTCAACTTTACCTTTGCTGTTGCAAGCACATTATACCAAATGATCAACGTAGGAAACGCGCATATCAGCTGATACAAACGCGCTATCCAACGCAAACTTTTCATCAATGTTTTGCTTTGTAAAAATGACACGATTTTTTAAATATCAGTAATTTACAACTGTAAATTACACGTTTACCACTGGTGGTAAACTGTTATGACTTGCTGAATTTTTAAAACTGTCTAAGACACTGCTCTAGGCTGTAGGAGAGCAACAATGCCTGAGTTGGCGAATTCACTGCAGCTTTGGGGATGCAGTATGGTGATTGGTATAGACCAAGTATTTCAATTTGACCAAAGAACGAATTAGGTTGGACTATTTTCCGGTCGGTCAAATTTCAAGTGTCACGCACTGGCCTGCTATTGATTGGTTTAATTTGGTTTATCGATTTTCGATTGGCCGCTAGTTCTGGGGGCATCGGCCAATTACGGTTTGTTTGAGGGATTTTAATAATCAATCTGGAAATGACACCCTTAATTACGGCAATTTCAGTCAAAATTTTCTAGCTTTGACGCCGCAATCTTTCTCTTGTGTTTGTTTCATAATAACTTTATTTTAATTAGTTTCATCGCACTACGTTGAGCCCCCGTAAAACCCTATTCACCTTTTCACTGCGAACGACTCGCAGTAATTAGTCGTGAGGTAAACTTAGTTATTGAAATCGGAAACAAGATGACATGCAGTTCTTAAAAGCATGATTGTGGGTCAAAACTTTAGTTAAATCCTAAAAGAATTAAGAAACTTTCATCGCTCACGAACTTTTTTTGAAACATATGTCAAGCAATTATCTTCCATTTTTTGAGTCAACCAATATTTAATTCCTGGACGAAATTAACGTTAACGATTACCGAAGGCATACACGAAAAAGACGTGTCATCCTTGTTTTTTTTTTTAAATATTGTTTTTAACAACATATACGCGAAAAGACATATCTTCTTTTTTTTTACAAAGACATATGAGGGAAAGACATTTACTGCGACAATAATAAAATAAATGGTAAGGCTAAGTTTGATTTCGTTTCGTATGATTTGTTTACGTTAGGTAAGGTTGGGTAAGAAATACATTTTTTGGTTTGTCTTTTTGCGTATGTCGTTATCAAAAAACATCTAGCATAGGTCTTTTTCGGATATGTTTCATGGGAACGTTGCTCGTTTTAAGAGAAGTTTCCAGTTGGGGCTCGTGATTTTTTCCCCTTCAGATTCGAGAATTTGTTGAGTTTACTTTCCCAGAGCAGCCCACCAAGGAAGCCTTGTCATGCGCTGATTATTTCTTTCTCTGCAAGTCGGAAAAGTTTACGTCCCAAGAATAATAGAAAGTCCTACGTTTACAAGAAAAAAAAAAGTGGTGCAGTGTCACCAACTTGATAAATATACATTCAGAATGTTTGAAAGGGAAGGAGAAGTTCGACGATGAAGAGGGAAGTATACCAGTAAGGTACAGTTATGTGGGTCACTTTAGAACAGACTCTCGCGTAGGTTAGGATATTTAACTGCCGTGTGCCTCGCTCTGATACAGCTCCGCTCGGATTTTGCAAAGTCGGATGCCATCGTCTTTGTTGCGAATAGGTTAGGTTAGGTTTGGTCAATTGCCTTTCGATACTTGCATGCAGAAAAACCGTAACTGAAAAACCCAGTACTATAAGATTATAACTGAGAAACCCATTGCTATGAGGTCATAACTGTTTGGCCGAAAGTTTTAATGCCTTTAGAAATTCAATTTCTACGTCTACGGGCTAACAAGTTCGGCGCATATGTCATGTTAGAAGCCTACTTTGGTCTGTAAAGTTTGCACTTGGTAGAAAAATATGCTGGAAATATTATACGTGATCGTATGAATCAGAGTTCTAAAAGCGGGTTTCAGGCGGAAAGCTATGACCTTACAGCACTGGAACTTTGGTTGTGAACTTCCTGCATGGAGGTATCGTGTTTCTCAAATTTGGTTCCACTAGGCTCGGTGAGGTACAAAGTTTCACCTTTTAACGTAATGATTTGTTACGTATTTCTTGGATTTTAAGACCTATACTCACACACGTCTGAATTGAACATATCTTATGGGGTTACTTTCATATTTCTCTGTCGCCTGAAATGCGAAATGATATTTCGGATGGTTGATCCGTCGCTGACGTGAAGAATATCCTTAATGGCCTCGAAGGAAAATACTGATGATTGAACGAAACACGGTGCAGCGAGGGTCATCGTGCATGGACATAATATAAATAGCGGAGACGCGGGAAAGAGGGCAGTTACCCTCACTGGTCGGCGAGGACGCATTCGAGGGAACAGGGCATGGAGGAATGACGCACTTTGTTAGTGCAGGCACTGCCTGTCAAGCGATATGTTTTCTGCTTGGAATCATATCCATGAACGGAAAGGTCGTCTCGAAATACTAGGCGTTTTCTTGTCTTTTGTTTCTGTCACCGGTAGCATGCGAAAAATCGACGCTTTCAATATTTTCGTGTTCCCGAAAGCGGTTTCTCCGCCGGAATAAACCCTAAAATATGTCTGAATATGTTGCGCGAATGCAGTGAATGGCGATGTGATAAAGGATCGGACATCATGCTTCCTGATGCCAGGGAACACCGAGTTTCAGATTTCTGCTGTTCCTGAGTTCTCCCCTAAGGCCGTCTTTCATTTTAACGATTGGCTTACAGACATGTAGGTTAGGTTAACTTGACCTATAGGTTAGCTTGACTTATGTTAGCTTACCTTGGCGTTGGTCAATTTAGATTGACGTAGGTTAGATTGACGTACATTAGGTTAGTTACCTCCATGCAGGAAGGTCACAACTGAAAAACTCAGACCTGTAAGGTCATAACTGAGATCCCGAGTTCTGTTAGGACATTACTTTCCGCTTGAAAATTTTAGCACTTTGGTTTCTAATTTATACGCTCATGGATAAATTTTCCAGATTTTTTTCTACCAAGTACAAACTTTACAGATCAAAGTAGGCTTCCAACATGAAATGTACACCGAAATCAGCCCGTAGGCGTACAAATTGAAATTCTAAAAGCACTAATAGTTTCGGCTTGAAAGTTATGATCTTTCAGCGCTAAGTTTCTCAGTTATGATCTTTCCATGGAGGTATCAAGTTTAGGTTAGGTTGATTGAGCTTAAGTTGACCTATCTTACGCTGGCCTAGGTTAGGTGGATCTAGATTAGGTTGACCGAGATTAGGTTAACGTAGGTTACGTGACCTAGGTTAGGTAAAAAAGGATCTCTAAAGAAGCTCTTGTCTTTATGTTGCAGGTAGCTGATGGAAGTGTCTTACGGGTTTTCAGATACTCAAGGGTTTTCACAGCGTCGACTGATGGGTAAGTGTATGTGTATAACTTCTCGGTGTTATTCGTCAGTAAATAAGGCTAAACATTGATGTAGGTGATGAAGAGAGGTCTTTAGAGTCGCAATAGCCAGGTGCAGCATTGAATTCATTGCAGTTAAACAAGGATCCGTATTTTTCTATCTAAAGATTAGAATCGAACTTAGCGACTTCGTTAACTTAATCCAAGTTTCAATAAAAATGAGTTACGGTGCTGAAAAAGCGGCGATGCGTCGACCCGCATAGCTTTCAATATTCCAAAACAGCCGCGGCTGCAGAGAGCGGAGCAGCCTACGGGAGGAAAGGGTCGTTTATAACTTACTAAGACCCAATGCGGTAGATTTTCCATTCCATTCCCACCCAAAGAAAGCTAATCCAAGTCGTTTGTTTCCAAATAAACAGTTCATTCCATCGGATAAATCGGACCGATTTGATTTCGTTAAATTAGCAGGATCAACACGTCCGAATTGATTTTAATTGCCAAGTACTCTGAGCCTCTCATTGAAGTAGCTGATTAAATAATAGGGCCTACTTAAATGATGATAAAGTAATGATTGTGGGTCACGCTCTAAAATTAAATTGTGACGATTTGCATTGAATAGACGATACATTTGTACAGCATTCAAGCCGATTATTGATACATCTCTAGTTCGAACTCTTTTTTATAGCTTTCTCCGTGGCGAAGCAAAGCACACGGTTTTATCGCTTTTTTATTTTTTTAAATGCTATATCAGTTAAACAAACATGCTTAAAAAAACACACACAAAAAAAAAGGAATGCGATACTTCCGATCAACAATCGATCAAGTAAAAAGGCGCGTTTGAAAAATCGATGAAAATGAACTTCTTAGTTTTGAAAAAGCGATCAACTGCTATCCTTCTTATTTGCAGTTGATCGATTTTTGAAACGTACCCTTTCATTTGATCATGAAAATATGCCATTTTGTTTCATCTTTTCTTCTTTGGAGGGATCGAAAAAGTATGACCTTGAATCGATACTAAAAACGTGTTAGAGAAGTGTTACTGACCGAAAGCAGTTTTCATAATAAGCCATTCTAAGCATTTCGATAGAAATTAGAT
>Ga0058701_10003887_pt1 | contig 11984 bp, 9 predicted proteins | sample AgamicOrMae_FD_97039 | JGI IMG/M metagenome (GOLD analysis project Ga0058701, IMG submission 97039) | Agave microbial communities from Guanajuato, Mexico - Or.Ma.e | ecosystem: Host-associated > Plants > Phyllosphere > Phylloplane/Leaf | place: Guanajuato, Mexico | collected 2012-06-04 | reverse complement strand
TTTAAGCACCAAAAGAGCAATTTCATATAAAAGAACAAAAAAAAACGTGCATGCACGGCTTTTCAAAGATTATCTGCAAAACAAATTTTCGGGGCAGTGTTTTCAACAAAAAGAAAATATGTTCCGGTAGGCTTAAAAACAAATGAGGTTTTAGTAGAGATCGAATAACTTCTCCAAAAGTTATAATTAACTATAAAAAATATGGACAAACACGTTGAGACGTTTCGCAAAATAGTCGGTTTTCTCGAAGTTTTAAAGTCGTCAGACAAAGCCCGTTGTTACGTGAAAATCCATTTTATTCATTGACAAGGAACCAAAATCAAGCCACACAAAATGGACAAGGGACTTGAGGATTTCTACTTCATCGGTTTAATTCTTCTCGGGGAAAACTCGGAATCCAAATTGCACGTGATAGCAAAAATCCATGTCAAAAAGGCATTTTTGGACGTGAAGGATGTCTTCGCTTGATTTGTATCCCGTTACGAGTTCCTGCACAGGCTCAGGCTGTCGTGATGGAAATGCTGATTTTGCATCTCCCTTGTCCAGTCGTCTCGTCGAACAATGTCAGCGAAGATTTTGGCGTCTCCTCTTCTTGAAAATGACGACTGACATGATTCCGCACCGTGACATCTGCGCCTGACGCATCAACACCCTCGAATCGAAAGGTCGCATTTTTTCCTGTCCTTCGCGAAACTAAGCAAAGCGGTGGTGGAGCAACACAACGGGCTTATAGTTGTCAAACCAGGTGCCAAGTGGTTGCATAAAGAGAAACTGAACCTTATGTCCGCTATCGTTTTTAATAATAATCATGAAATCAATGATAAGCTTGAAACTGAGTAAAACAACGAAGGCAGTATGGGTAACCTCTTCAACACATAACAGCTCAACAGCAACACTCAACAGCTCGAAGTATTTGGTGTGAAGTTAAGCTTAAGAGAAATCGGAAGGATTTTCTCCGTTCAAATACGCAATTTTAAGCTTTGAAAATGCTTAAATTATTGAATTTCAGTTTTCCAGAGGGGTGATATTTTTTGAATTGTGACAATACTGAGCTGAAAAGATCCTCTAAAATAAATGTTTCTGTTTCCGAACGACATCGCTGGGCGGTAATGGGTTAAAGTACAAAAGAATCCTTACTTTGGTAATGCTTAAAGCTGGTTCTTATATTAATGCATGAACATAATGTGTTTAGATACTAAAATATAAACCTTTAAGGAAGGTATGTATCTAACGACTCAGCGTGTATAAATAATAGCCGAGTGTTTCATACTAAAGACGGCGATAATCTGCATGAGTTTACTACGGTTTAAAATTGATCTTGTAAAGTATTTCTACCTCACAAAGTATATCCTGCCGTAACACCGGATATCTTTTCAAAGCTTGACAAGGCTTTTTATACAAAATATTGACGTTCATGATATTCACATTACCACCGTAGAATACGCTCTTTAACCTTTGCCATTCTCATCTCACATATAATGTTCAGCGAAATCGCCTCAACCACTTTTCTTTTCAGATTGATTTTCGAATTGGATGACCAAAATAGGTCTGACCGCTGAACTTTAACAACCTCGTTTCTGGTTTACCTTTGGGTGAACCAGTACTTTGAAGTATGTGCATGGCATTGGAAAAAAGTTATTCACCGATTAGCTGTTCATGAAGATGCGTGGATCCTGACACTGACCTCGACAGCTCAAAATAACGAAAAAAGGCACATCATTGTAAAGCTACATCAAAGTTTTCCAGATGTCGACAGACTTTTGACTTTTTTGATACATCGCTCGTAAGTCAAGTCGTAAGTGCTGCCCAGCAATTTTGATCGGTTTTAGACAAATTCCATTGAAACGAATATGTAAGGAAGTTTGCTTATCATTTTACCCATACAGCCATAAACCCATAAATAAGTATTTGGAATGAAATTTAGCCTAAGAGAAAAACGAAGGATTTTTTCCATTAAAATACGCGATTTTAAGCTTTGAAAAATGCCTAAATAATTGATTTTCAGGTTTCCGCAGAGGAGTGATTTTTTTTTAATTGTGACGATACTGAACTGAAAAGATCCTGTACAATATTTTTTTCAGTTTCCGAATGGCATCGCTGGGCGGTAGTGGGTTACATTAGCTCTTCTTTATTTTCAGAAAAGACAGCGCCATGTTGTCGTTGTCTGTTTATGTCTTTTTTGAAAAAAAAACGCCGCTTTTTTTCAACAAAACTCATGTTGGAAAACCTACCAACTCCACTCACTATTAAGGGTATAGCCTTCTGCAAACCTATTCTAGCATTACGTATATGAGCCTGGAGCAGTGTACTTCGAGTGCCTCTGAGTAGACGCTAACCGCGAAAAAAAGGAAGAAAAAAGAAAAAAAAGAACACTTCCCTTGCTTTAAGTGCTGATGGCTACACTTGTAAGCGTGTGAAAATCGACCACTACAGAAGGTGTAAAATTACATTCTTTTTTGTGAACGAGTGCTGCCATAGGCAGTCGTTCATTTCATTGTCTAACGGTTAAATCTTTCTAAACAAATTGGATTTTCAGCAGACCCACTTTTTCAATGTTCGTCGTCAAAATTTTCCTTTTCCGGTAAATTCCACATAATTTTTCAAAATCCGTTCACGCAAAGCTGGTTCCATGAGGAAAATCAGGAAAGCATGAGACATAAGGTTATACTAGAGCGGAGTCAGCACTGGCATCTCTGGGTTGGTAGAGCACATGAGGGTCGCTCCAGAATGAAGATGATTCGATCAACCGGACTTCCACTGAGTACCTCCACCTCTTCCAGAGCAGAGTTAAGCCCAACCTGCCTCTAACCTAATTCAGCAATGTTCGTATTCGGGGATGAAATTGGGTAATAATGGAAGACATAATCTATGATTGATTTATGCGTCGGACTCAAAATGAATTTCAGTCTAATTTAAGGTGTGTTGGGTAGTTAGAGAGTTGCTGATAATTACCTTTTTACCTTTCCCGATACAAAGGCTATTCGCATTTCCGGAATCCGGCTCGATTAAATCAAGTGGTTGGGTGTTTAATTGACAATTGACTTTTCAAAACGGAAAATGAAACTTTGACTTGTCGAAAACGTGAACCTTTTTGTCAAACAAGAAAGCCGGTTTGCTTGTCTCCGAATTAGTAGGGATTTTCTCTGTGATCTTCTTAACTCTTATTTTGGATGTTTCCAGTTATGTGACGGTCGTTACTATATCATTACGAAGTTCTACTCCATCCGTGCAAATCGAAATTTACAACCTCGCAAAAAAAGTAACATTCGTTTTGTATCTATATTGCATGGGGACAAGGTGAGAATTGCTAGTAGTTAAAGTATTATTTTCCGAGAAGTTTAATTTTGAAACATAAAACCGATTGCAAGAGTGCCATCGCATAGAGTCACAGTAGCGATGCTTAGATTCTTACCATGTCGTCTTTTTGTGCGAAGCATCATGTTTGAATGCCCTCCATTTAGACAAATAGAACTTTTTTCCCCCTAAAAAATCAGTTTCCCCCCCTCAAATATCGATTTCCTTTCTCTCACAATCGCATTATAAACCCGTAAGTATGCATGTTAAAAGAAGGAGATAGATGAAAACCAAACCAAAAGCAAAGACAAGAAACTGAGGTATATTCGAGTTGATTGCAGATTGCATTGATTACAAGCGAGTTTTTTTTAGACTGAAATGATTTCGCAAAGCTGCTAAAAAGCTTAATTAAGACCCTTCCAGCTTTACGGTTGATAAGTTTAGACTGTAAATGCAAAGCAGTCGAGCATCTTTTAGAGTAGCGTTCACGGCGCTGAAAAAGAAAGTCGAAGAAAGTTAGCGACGAAGGCGGTGACTTTCGACCGAAAAATTCGCACGGCGCTTCGTCTCTGTTCTGAATGGCCGTATAATGTGAGGGAAAGGAGATGAGTACCTCTTCCTTGCACAAAATGGGAGACACTTGAGACCGAAGATTATCGGACTTCTTACAGAGTCACCTGCTAAAAACTTGCTAACCTCTGCGAGCGCCTGACGTTCTTATACCAAAACTTTTAAGTTTTTGAAAACGAAGGGACTATTCACACGCTCAATCAAAATGTATTCGGTTGGTTTCCGTACGTCCACGTCACCTCTCATTTAAAATGCATTGGGTTGGTTTCCGTGTGTTCAAGTCTTGTACTAACATAGGCGTGCGAACAGAACTGACATTATGATAATACTTGTAGCAGTAAGATATGTCATAAAATGTGACAAATTTTCCAACTCTTAAGATCTTCCTTTCGTCACCTAAATGAGCGGGGAGAGGCTTGTATCATAACCTCACTTAATCAAACTGGGAAGCAAGCCTGATTCCGCTTACATCTCAGAAGCCTACAGCCAGAAAGAGTCACAATTATTGGCAATATCCGAGCGTAGATAAAGTAGAGCGAGCTACTGTAGTAACAAGCACTTAACCTAAACTAAGTTACTTAGCTACTCTTCGATAATCTTTTTTAGGAAAGGTTAAACTAGAGTGGAAGGAGATGGAAAATTAACAAAACTCACGAGTGCGTCCTAGCTTTTAGAGGGTTCTGTCTTTTCAAAGGTTATTCGGTTAACCTTTAAAAAGAAGATTTATTATTCAGTATTGCTTGCACCGAATTCGATTACCTTTGTCTTCTCTGGGCTTGACAAACATGCAACGGTCTGGCTGTTTCTTTTGCTCCACGATATTTTGTCTTCTTCTAGCTTATCTCGTCTAGTTCCGGTATCAGGTTTTCTTGGAATATCTCTGATCTGATCTAACCGAACACATGCTAATCAAGCTTTAAACAAAACATCAAAACCTAATTTAACCAAATAACATGAAAAACTTTTTGCACCCCGCGGACACACCCATTCCTCCATGTAAACACAAACGTCAAGCGATAATTGGTTTTTCTTTCCGTTTTATCGCCAGTAGAGTGCTGAACTCAACCTCGAATATTTCGTGATATTCCAACATTAACATTCTTTCTGCGAACTGTGAAGTAAAAACAGCACTTCGCGAGACCAATCAGTACTTCCGTACCACTGACGTATAAAAAGTGATCAATGCAATATTTGTGACATGAAGGCTGCTGACGGAGAGAACAACAAAAGTTCGTTTTAGGATATGAACAAACGAAAATAGGTGTATATGGCAGAATTGAAATGACTATTTTTGTAATGTTTTGCAACAAAAGTTTTTAGAGCATTAATAAGATCATTTCGGTAAATAAACATTAACTATATGTTCTTTAAACGCTGTGGATTGCGTTGAACACCCAGTATAGGAAAAAAAATTGGTGATCATTTCCGAGATATCGTTTCAGCGGCTTTTCCTTGAGCTGGAAACTTTCTAATTCACAATCAAAGTTACGCAATTAATCAGCTGTTTTGTCGGAGACTTGGCTAACTTCCGGCTGAATAAACCTAAATGAACCTCTTGGAATGCTGAGAATACTTTAAACAATAAGAATTCACCGGCTAGGTTGATAATTATCCTCGAGGAGGGCGAGGATATAGACTTGCGCATCGTCATGAAAAAGAAGACTGAGAGACTATGGTCAAAAATCTATGAAAAAAATCATTTTCCGTATAAAGATGAATGTGTATGAGCTGTCTTTTAAGGAGTTGCGTTAATCCTTCTTATTATAGTGTCAACTAGCGTAGAACACAATGTATAGAAAATCAGCCCTTTTAAATTTATTTTATGTTTTGAGACATTTGTTTATGGTTCGTTCAGTCTTCATGTAACACACAATCTTGAAGTGTGTTCGATGTCCCGTCAGACAGAAATACAATTTTAGCACAACTACATTTCCGCCGAAAAGTTTGCCCTCCAGATGTGTTCACTAACAAGATTTTCCGCATAGTAGAGCGGACCGGAAAACATGTTTGCCGTTCAAAACCAATTTCCCTTATTGTTCGCAAGACAATAAAATCCTGAAGAGAACAAAAAAAGAACGATTAAGTTGCAACAGATTTCTGATGATGCCTCACGTAAAGAGGTCAGAAACCTCAACTGCGATGAAACATATCTCCCTCAAAATCCAACCATATTTTTTTAACGTCAAAAACTATACGAGAGTCATTTTAGCCAAATAGGCTGAGAGTCCCAAATTAAAACGAAAAGCACGGTAAAGACTTTTTTTTTAAATGTCATCAAGAGGGAACACAGTTCTAAAAAAAAGAATCCATCCTTAAGCTTTAGAGTGAAGAATACGTTTTTTTAAACCTCTTTCATCTGCCATGAGCGCCTATAGACATCACAATAGTCATGTCTATTTGCACATTCAGATTTTAAAAACCGTTAATCAGTAATAAATCCCCCTTTTTTAAAATAATTCTCCTCATCGTAAGATGAATTCGGATTTGTGAAATTACATCAGGTTTCATCCCAGTTTCCCTCCTTGGAGCCATAGTTGAAGAAACCAAGTAATTTTTATGAAGGTCTTTTGTCACTTACATTAGGGGGGTAGGGGATTTAAAGTGCATTCTGAGGGGCTTCTAAAGCAATCAATTTATTGGTAATCCGTCTGCTGATACCGATAGTACCTCCTCTATAGAAGCTGGCTTTCTTATAAAACGATATTCCCGAAGCCGGATAAAGAGTCGTGACTTTCAAGATTCCGTTCTCTTATTATGCATAAATTGGACGAGAAACAGTTTTCCTTTTCTAAAATGCCTCAAAAGACCCTGCGGTCAAATGCGTCCCACAGGCACGCGCGCTGCAACGAAGGGTTTTTATGTTCCCTCCAGAAGTAAAATTCGTACTTGTCAGGAATATTCCTAAGTGTACTCAAGAATAGTTTTGGAGTTTTTATTGACTTTTTTTTTCGTTTTGTATTTTTGTTCTGATTTTCTTTGAGTCTCTTATCCTAATCATGCTAATTCACACGATATGGTTCATACCTACTAGTCTATTCGAGCGTCACTCTAGAGCCTCTACAACTTCGTAGAGAGGCGCGAATGGTGTCACCTGCCATGGGCGCCGCCATGATGGGCACAATATGGGTAAGCTGTGCTCAACATGGCGGTGGTGCCAGTGGTGGGGGTGTGATTTGCGTCTATCTACGAAGTTACAGGGCTCTACGTCACTCAATCTGACTTGATCTTGCCAACCTTGATGAGGCTTAACAGAGAAGGAAATCAAGTAAAAATGCATCTTTTGAATCTCCTTTCAAAGTTCTTGTTGAAATGCAAAAGATTTTGTAAATATAAAAACGACGACCAAGTTTACTGACACTGAAAAGAGGAAAAGTGGTCAACATATCATTCTCCATAGAGATTATAGACTTGGGTCCCCGTTAAGAGATGCTTTGTCTAAATAGCTAAAGATGTTCGCACAGCACACATGGCCTGTGTCTTCTACCTCTTCCTGTGCTTGCTTCACAAAAAAAGTAAGAGAAGGGCACAAAAAGTCTCGAAGAGAAGACCTCTGAATGAAATATACGGTCTCGAGAGTTTTTACAATTGATATATGGTTTTTAGGGAGATCCGTGGGGGAATGAGGTGCCGTTCCTCCCACGGATTGGAATTGAGGCACCTTTCCAAGCGGCTTAATTGAATTTTCGCATCGGAAAAAATGACGAATTTCTCGTAATACCATATATTATTTCCTTTTCGGTATTAAAAAGTCCACAGAGGCAACAAAACAAACAAGTGTACCGTCAGCTGCAAAGGTATTCCTCCCTCCCATTTTTTCAAGCTTTCATAACTTGGGAACGAAAAGAGATACAACAAAAGAGCACGAAATGAATTCGATAGATATTGGCTCTATCTGTCGACTTAATAGAATGCTTTTTTGTCGTATCTCGTCACGTTTTCAAGTTAAAGAGGTTTGGAAAAAATGAGAGTGGGCAATACTTTTGCCACTGATAGTACACCTATTTACCTGTACTAAAAAGATGCCATTTTTTCACGGCATGAAATATTTCGTTTATTTTATTTAACGCAAATTAATTTCGTGTAGCGACTCTAACAAAGTAGAGCCCTTCATAGTGAGAAGAGCGAATGGCGGCCATTTTGAGCCCTACGGGACCCCCTGCCCCCTCTTGCCGCAACCATCCCTTGCTGCTCCGGCCATCTAAACAAACGGGCCGTTGACATACCATTGAATTCAAAGGATACGGCAAAGCATACAACAATAAGAGCTCATCATGGCGGAAACATCGCGTGATTTCGACTGACCAATCCGATAGGGGGATCACCGCTTGCTCTTCTCTCCTTTGAAAGGCTCTATTACAAAGGAGCTTCACGAAGTTGTATTTTTCAATAAGTTCGAGATGTCAATTGGAGATATGAAGGCCATTCTTTTTTTTATGCTTCATATTAAGAGTCACGTGACCTCTGCAGTATGTGCGGACTATTCCATTATTATGAGAACAAGAACTTTTAAATAAGCATGACTACTGTATGAACTCTTCTACCTACTCTAGAAACACTAAAGAATAAAGACTAGGTTTCAGAATAGTGATATACCTGGTTTGAAACATGAAGGAAAACGAGCAGGGCAACGATGGGGTTTAATTTTAAAGACAGACGAAGTCATAAAAGGCGGGTGTACGAAATTGCTCTGGCCGAAGGGAAATATATAGGTCACATTTTTCTCGACCATTTTCTTCATTTTGCCTCAGAGTAACATAAAGCGATACCTCAGAAAACGACAGAACCCTTTTTGGGTCTCTCGTGGGGTACTTGTTGGAAAAAATCAAGTGTGACCTGTCACAATTTCTCGGGGTACGGCCCAATATATCACGACGACAGACTATTATTAGCTATCCAAATAAAAGATCAGTGATTGTCAAAATGTCACTTTGAGTACGGTAGACAAACTGTCCATAAAACGACTTTTGTGTAACCCGTTGACTTTGACATATTGTAATACGCGTTGAAAGCGATGTTTGCAGAAGTGTAGAAAGTAGTAACAGCAGGATATTCTAAACCTTGCCGTCGATGTGTCCACAGTTTCACGAGTGTTGTTCAGATCATGAAATTTCATAACTATGAAGGTTAATGTTATTATAATTGCCAACGAAGATGATTTAGAACTGATCACATTTTCCCGTGGGCTCAAACCGTAGCAGCCGGTTGGACCTCTGTCCAAATTTTTATTCTCGTCACCATTGCCACAAATTTTCCATTTTCGAGTCAACTCAGCACATGCAAACGAGCTGATAAATGACCCCAAGACATATTCCAAACCACAATGGGAAATTCGCCAGTGCTAAAATATATCATTGCATCACGCCGTGATAAGGACAGTTCATACGCCGATGGAGATAGGTCTATTACCCCGAAGGTACGTTGAGGGATCTAAAAAGACTGCGGAACCTTCGGAGATCTTCGTAAATGAGATTCATAAAAACCAACCAACCTGTGAAGGACATAATTTTTGCCACACCACGTATTTTGCAGACGAGGTCCAAAACTGCCACGATGCAAAGGAGCTTGAAGAATTCATCGCAAACGCAGACTAACCCGCATTTCCTTTTGTCGTGTTGTGTACTATGGATGCAGCAGGTGGCAATTTTTGAGGGAGAAATCCTTCATGAGAGTCAAACAGAATTGTTGGTTCATAAAATGCCAGATATGATTTGTCACATCCACGTTCTCCCTTGATTGCGACTTTCAGCACGAGACAAATTCTTGTACCATGTGTTGTCAAAATATCTTACACCGGTGTAGATTTGTTTCTGCTATTCTATGGGATACTCATATTCCATTAACGGAAACCAATGGATTGTTTTAAAAAAAATGCTGAACAATCTACGAAGGGAAAAGACCAGTTTAGCGTAGCTCACAGGTTATGAAAAGGCCAAGAAGCTAATGAAAAAAAAACTTCATGGGAGGAATACAACATATAGTTTTGGTACACTATGGTCGATTGCATCTAAGAAAGCGACATGGAAACAGTTCTATGCCCCGTGATTTCTATGGGGTTGAGATATCAAAGTTTCCATATTGATATTTCGCCTGTCAGGGAACACATGTGAGCAGTCTGTCGCAAGCTAAGTGGGATGACTAAGAATTGATCTTGTCTACAAGAGAGCTCTTCGCCAGTTAACGCTTAATTACAACATTGAAACGGTTGTGAACTCTCATCACAGTGATATGAAGCCGGGGGAGGGGGGCCTTAAAGTCCGAAACTTTGCACAAATGCTTATGTTGGTCAGAGATACCAATTAAGCGCACTTAGTGAGTTAGGTTAGGTTTTCCACCACTCAGGCTTTACGAATCCTCGGTAATCAATGCGGAGCGGTTGTAGGGCAAACTCAAAAAAATGTGACTAATACCGGAAAAACTTCACAGGATATTTTTCAAGAATGGTGTGCGGTTCACTCTTGAATCAGTAGACATCTACTGATTCTCTGATTGTACCACTAGTTTTAATAAAAACTGAACCACTAATCAGTAGTCCGAATTAGACTGAGAATCAGTTCATTTTGTTAGATATTTGATGATTCGTCTTTAATGTTCAGTTCGTACTTTTCATTAAGTCCTGGCACCCCTCACGAAACACAAAAATTAGCAAGGGCAAAATATACTTCGTGTCTCAAGACTGCGTTAATTGAAACACAACGAGGAACTTTCTTTCACCTACCGTACTTAAAAGAACGTACTGTACCTTTTCTAGAAATAATCCGTTCCTAGCAGCGGAAGAGGATTAAAATTATATTTTTTGCCCATAAGCCATGTTATTTTTTTCCCTTTCACCCAAGAAGACCTCGTAGAATCTCTGGAAGCAGTTGCTCTGCTACTGCAGAGAACAGTAATTTTGGGAAAGAGTTGATCGACTCTGGGGGCATCGTTTCGCCAAGTCTATCGGTTGACCTCACAGGTCATAATTTACCCTTTTATTTCCCGATTAATCTTGTTGAGGTGTGGGACACGCCTTTTTACGCAGCGTTGGTCACAGTGAAGTTCTTCCAAAGGTCAAGGTCTCTCATGTCTCATATGACTGCTTGTTAACTTACAAGACACAAGAGAAGTAATATAAACAGTCCTGTTTAAGTCATGTTTAGGTCATCCTATATTAGGTCAAAATGGGTTACGTTCCCTTTATTGGTAATCAATTGAGATTAAAAATCAATTAACAGTGTCCTTAAACGACTTTTCAGCCTCTCTGTTTTTTTCAACTCTCTCGGGTTAATAGCGGCTTTGTGCAATATTTGTGCTGAAACGTTGATGGTAAAATGTTTCAAAGGTGTCGCATCAGAGGAGATGATCGATTGGATAAAACCGACGGAAACACGGCTTTGGTGATTCAAAAACCACAAACAAAACGACGATTCTGAATTGAGTCTTTGTTGTCGAACAAGGCCAAGCATGGATAGAGGCTATTAAAGATAACATCCTAACTCCCTTTAGCCCTGTTTTTTTCAGTCTTTTGTTTCCTGACTGCAATCGCAATGCCGGATTTACTGACAGGTATTTTGCGCAGCTTCAACTCAGCGTACCGTAGTTGAATGACGCTCTTCCTGTCAACATCAGCAGTTTTGTACCGCAGGTATGATGAAAATGACGTTAAGGTTAACCGGCTATACAGCGTTTATCCGTTGAGGTCCCCACATTCAAAAGTGTATGCATTGATCAGATTTCAACCTAAAATACGTGCTTAAAAGTTTATTGATAATAACAAGTATCCGGTTTAGAACGTTGTTTTAAATACCGTTTGATTCAGATGCCTCGCGCGCCACTGCCAATTCCCATCCTAAACCATTTTAAACGTTTTTGTTAAAATGAAAAAGGTTGGTGAAGATAGGGGGGGCATTCGATAGCGCCAAAAAACACAAGCGCCAACGCCGCAAGCGCCAGTCCCTAACCGCCAAATGAGAAAAGTTGCAAACGCCAAAGTTCGTATAGGTTAGATTAGGTCAAGATAGGTTAGGTTAAGTTAGGTTAGGTAAGGTTAGTATTGCGGTTAAGACCTTTGGCGTTTGCGACTTTTCTCGTTTGGCGGTTACGGATTGGCGCTTGCGGCGTTGGCGCTTGTGATTTTTGGCGCT
>Ga0058701_10003886_pt1 | contig 11985 bp, 10 predicted proteins | sample AgamicOrMae_FD_97039 | JGI IMG/M metagenome (GOLD analysis project Ga0058701, IMG submission 97039) | Agave microbial communities from Guanajuato, Mexico - Or.Ma.e | ecosystem: Host-associated > Plants > Phyllosphere > Phylloplane/Leaf | place: Guanajuato, Mexico | collected 2012-06-04 | reverse complement strand
TTAAACTAAATCTCTTTTAAAAATCTAAAGAACTTCATTACGAAGTAAAAGTCAGATTCAAACATAAGATAGACCATACGAATTGACAAAGGTACGAATGATAAACCAACCAATTTAAGCCAAAATACATACATACACACACGTACATACGTCATCCAGCACTGCTGCATTAACATTTTTTTTTGTTAACTCGAAACTTTTATTTTCTCTGTAAAAATATATTTGCACACGACTAAATTTAATTTACTTTCTTCGCCGAGCTGTTTGACGAGGGCGCTGAGAAGTATTCGATGATCCCGTCCCAATGTGGAACATCCCTGCACCTGAAGCAAAAATACAAAGCCGGAATTTAAACAAAACGTCGAAGATAAGAATCCACCAAAGGAACACATCACAGTAAACACCCAGATAAGTTGCAGTCTAACCAACATTGAAAAAAAGAAAATAAAATTAACATCATTACTACCGTAATCTCTTGTGTACAGCAAACTCTTGCGTCCACTCCTTGTTCAGGTTTTGTAAAAAGTCAAAGTAAAACACAACACAAAAAAAAATATGAAGAACCTAACGTACTGGAATGATGTCGGGCACATCTTAATAATAAAATTGAAAAATACTATACAATAAGTTCGAAAAAATGATTTTTAGATTCAAAAACTACCGCATCTACCGCTGCATTGATCTTTTTTTCCATTAAGAGGAGTCTAAAAATTCGGATATATCTTTTATGCGGAGCCTTCTTGTCTCAGGAATCACAAAGCCTAAAATTCGAAAAACAGTCCCATATCAACATAAAGACAACTTTAAGTTGTCGAGTCAAGTATAATAAGGCAATATGGCACCACGAGCACCACGTTTTGTTTAACTGTTTGGGTTTGATTGGTTAGTGGGTTAAGCATGAGGCAGAGCAAAACGAAAGAGGAGTTTTTACATTAGCCAACAAAACTAGTTTGGTTTCAAACGGAGTTCGTTCTAGGTTTTATCAAACAATCTGATACTTAAATATCCAAACAAACTTGAAATATAGGTAGTTCGTATTTTTTTCTCAATTTAATTTTAATATGATTTAATAAAGAAATGTTCGGCAAAGAAAACGACTCTTGGCTACAGAATCACGCTGTCAGTTAAAATTATTTTCATCTGATGATATTTTTTAAAACGGATACAAATGAAAGTCCTTTTAATAAACAAGGTGGATTCTTAAGTCCAGTTTTTTGAAGATCAGAAACGAAAGCCCTGCTGAAAACTTCAGTTGCTTTCTCGTGCATCTCAAAACAAATATTTACGAAACTGAGCTTTGAAAGTACAAGCCAAGCAAATGAAAGTGTTAAAACTGCATTGACAACCATCACACAACATGTTAAATCAGGATAATGAGAATACAAGTAGAAAAGCATGACGAAGTAACAGCGAAACAAAAACGGCCACCTTGCATATTCTGCAGCTTTCTTCGACATCATTAATGCATTGCATAGACACTGCTGACATTGGTTGTAACATCAGGTGAAATCTCCAAGAATACTCTCCAGGATATCCTTCTGTTTCCGAAGCTGTCCCAAAGTAGGCGATACTCTCATACCTGTCTTTAGGTCACGCGCATTAACTCGCAACCTGTAAGTAGCGGACTCGTGTTCTTCCCAGAAGCCCAATTATCTACATAAATAATAATTATCTCTCAAAAAACAAAACCTGGTGATTAAAAAATAAATAAATAAAAGATTGTTACGCGCTGTAAATTAGGAAAAAGTTAACAGATCAGTGCCGGCCAAACATGATGCGCAACTGCGGTGTTGTGAATAACTAGTAAAAAGCTCGCTACGGTTCTTCTTTACTGACTTCTTTACTTTACTGTTATGGAAAAAAATCGTTATCGAGATGTCTGATGACATTTCGATGAGCGTTGAGAGTGATCGCTGAACGGGTCACGTGACCCCCAGACAAGAAAATCCAAAGCGAGCCTAGATCTCAACCAATGGGAGAACGGTCAAGTAAAAGCGCGACTCGCTGTAACGACAGTGTCTCTATCCAAGCGTACTCACAACTCCGCCCAGAGACGAGAGTGCGCGAGTTCAACAAAATATTAGCCAATCAAGAACCGCTAACGAGCATAGCGTTTCCAATTCCGACAATGTCAAAAGCTGTGATTAAGAGCTGGCCGCTTTAAGTCAGCAAGCGTGAAGGAAAAGGATTAGTGTTACACGAGAAGAAAGCTTGGTTGTTAAAGGTCACAGCAGGACAACATAGAAGCCAGATCATAGGCAACGATGAAAAATTCCGGCAGCAAGCCGAGGTTCGGAACATGCCATGCTCTGAGTCCTGGCTTACCCATTGGAAAGACCCCGAGAGAGACTGGTGCCCCCGGCGATCCGAAAGGTAGGCCACCAGCAGCATTGGCTGAGCCGTCGGATGCCCCAAACAAGAGCCCTAACAAAACACAACATATTGCATCTGTCCTTGCCACAATAGACGTCTTTTCAACAAGCCGAGCCCGAAGAATTTGAGTTTCGAGAAAAGCGAGTTTTGGAGCACTAAGGACATGCTCCAAAAAAGCTGACCTTCAACTCTACGGTGCGGAGGAAGGCCATATGTTTACCAAGGAATCAGACTCGGTTATGTGCTCAACCAATGGATACGGCCTAACATCTCTCTGGAGGTTTTTAACTTGGACTTATGGAAGATTCTAGGAAGCATAACTGCAGGGCAAATCTGCAGGTCGAAAAATCTTACTTAGCCTTTGCAATGTGCGCTACTATACCTGGAGTGGGAGTAGAGGGGGCGGTGGCAGCGAACTGGAAGGCGGGGGTGGCCGGTGCGGCGCTGAAGTTGAAACCTTGGCTTGTCCCCGCGATGCTCTGCGAGGGCCCGGCGCTGAAGGCTGGCTGGGATGACGAGGGCGCCCCGAACTGGAAGGCGGGCGCGCTGCCGCTGGAGCTGGGGGTCGGGGCGGCGCCGAAGGCCGGCGTGGGCGCCGACGAGCCGAAGCTGGGGAGGCTGGACGGCGCCCCGAAGGCGGGCGCGGCGGGCTGCGAGGGCGCGCCGCCGAACACGGGCGCCGCCTGCGGGGCGCCGAAGGCGGAGGTGGGCGCGCCGAAGGCCGGCGCCGCCGCCGCGGGCTGGCTGGCGCCGAACGCCACAGGGGCCGCCGAGCTTGCCGACGAGCCAAAGGTCGGAACGCTCGTTGTTGTTGGAGCACCTACGCAGGACAGATGTAGACATTTTTGGTCAAATCGAACGATTTCCGTATCTTAATTTATCAAAAACTTATATTGCTCGGAGTTTCGCACGATCTGTGTAGAAACCCACACGTGACGGAGGTCGACAGGGCTGCCAGTCAAGTTTCATCTCCAAACTTCATTGACCTTTCAGACACACAAAAGTGACAAAAAATTTTCTGATTGCACCCCAAAAATGAACTTTTATAAAATATTCAAGCTTGAATGAGGTGGGCAATGGATGACAGTTCAACCTGTTTATAGTTTCCCTTGATCAATTCCAACCGTCAAAATATTAAAATTCAAAAAATAAAAATCGGCTAAAATTTTCCTGCAAATGCAATTCGAAGGTCGAGGCCCTCCCTCACATTGGCAAAAGATTAATTGCAAGACTGGTGGTGACCATTCCAGTCATGTCCAGAATGTCTGAATACATCTAAATTAAGCTAGCAAACTTCAATGAGGAGGCTAGTCCGTGTGAAATGTACTAACCAAACGGCGATGCCGCTGCCGGGGCACCAAAAATGGAGGACGTCGATGTGGTTGGCGTCGATCCAAACGCCGGGGTGCTCGCCGCCCCGAAGGTCATCGTAGGCGTCGACGTAGCTCCGAACATCGGCGCCGACGTCGTGGTCGTAGCGCCGAAGGCGGGCGTCGACGACGCGCCAAAGGTTGGTGCGGGCGTTGACGAGCTACCGAAGGTGGGCGCCGGGGTCGAAGAGGCGCCGAACGCGGGCGCAGGCGCCGCGCCGAAGGTGACCGACGAGGACGCAAAGGTCGGCGCGGCGGAGGCCCCGAAGGTGGGGGCGGCGGTCGTGGCCGCCGCGGCGGCGCCGAACGGGGCGCCGAACGAGGGCGCCGACGAGGCCTGCGTGGAGGCGGCGCCTGCCGCGCCGAACACCGGCGCTGACGTGCTGCTCGAACCGAACGAGAACACGCCCGGAGTCTGAGGTTGCGCGGCAGTTGCACCCAGTGCGCCGAACGTGGGCTGCGCCGAACAAAGTTTACACGTTAGTCTTACGCACCTATTAACCCATAGCGCCCTGTAACTTCGTAGAGAGACGCAAACCAAACCCCCACCACTAGCTTTTCCGCCATGTTGAGCAAATCTGGCCCATAAGGAATACATTGTGCCCATCATGGCGGCTCCCATGGCAAGGGACACCACTCGCGCCTCTTTACAAAGTTGTAGGGCTCTATTAACCCATAACAGCCCAACGTATTGATGGAGTAAAATTTAGGTTAAGAGAAATTGGAAGGATTTTTTCCACTAAAATACGCAATTTTAAGCTTTGAAAAATGCCTAAGTTATTAAATTTCAGGTTTCCAGAGGGGTGATCTTTTATAAACTGTGACAATACTGAACTGAAAAGATCCTCTAAAATACATGTTTCTATTTCCGAACTGCATCGCTGGGCTGTAATGGGTTAACAGTCTTATGCCGCTTACTCCTCGGCGGCTGATAATGCCATCCATAAGTAAGCGGATCAATGCTTGCCGACAGCCAAGCAAAGCAAATTTAAAAAAAAAATCCTGTTAACACGAGTACTTACCGCCGTTTGCGCTTGAGAAGTTGCGGGCGCACCGAAAGCGGGCGTTGCGCTGGAGGTCGTTGTCGACGCCGTCGAGGTGCTCGATGCGCCGAACGCGAACGGGGTGGTCTTCTGGGTCGCAGGGGCGCCGAACTGCACCGCTGGAGCGCCCGCCTCGGCTTTGGGAGTCGGAGTGCTTGAGAAACTGAAAATACCGCCAGTGGGAGCACTGGAAGTGGTGGTGGTCGGCGCGGTTGCGGAGGACGCAGGAGTTCCGAACGAGAAGACCGGGGCAGCGCTGCCGGATGATGCCGTCACGCCTGTTTCCCAACAGAAGCGAAATCGATCCAATTTTTATGGAATGCAACACAGTGTTGTTATCATAAATATGCTCAATCATACCCGGTTTCAAAATTTAAAACACACATACAGCCACGAACATTTATTTCATTTCCCAAAATATGCATAGCAGAAAACTCTTCCTTTGAAAACTTATGATTCCTAAGAATTTCCTGTAAAATAAACATTACGGAAGTGCGTTACTTCTAAATGATGCTTTGAGTTTGTGGACTAAAATTTCATGGGATCCCTTTCCCGCAAGTGTTGCAGTGAGTAAACAATTTTAGGAGAAAAACGCCGTATAAGTCATCATTCATTAACCCATAACAGCCCAAAGTGTTTGGAGTGAAATTTAGCTTCAGAGAAATTCGAAGGATTTTTCCCAGTAAATTACGCAATTTTAAGCTCTGGAAAATGCCTAAATCATTAAATTTCGGATTTCCACAGGGGTAAATTTCTTTAGAGTGTGACAATACTGAACTAAGAAGATCCTCTAAAATACATTTTTCTGTTTCTGTTTTCATTTCTCTGGGCGGCAGTGGGTTAACATGATTGTTCCGAACATAAAGACATGAGCTTCTTACCTTCAGTCTTCGCTTCCGTAGATCCTAACTGAGGTTTTGCGCCAAGAAGAGTGGAACTCGTCGAAGTTGTCTGGAACAAGCAAAAGAGAGTTACAAGTTTGGTTTTGTTGGGTGATGCAGCGATTCGATTTGCTGGAGTAAGGTTAGGGACCTATGCACGAGAAAGATGGGTACGACGTACCGATGCGTCAGTAGCACTCAAACTGAAAGCAGGGGCGGAGGCAGCAGGCTGGCCAACCGTCGTCGAAGACGCTGCCGAGGCAGACAGACTCGGGTTCGATGCTCCGAACTGGAAGGTTGGCAGAGCCGGTTTTGCTGCGTCTTTGCCTGAGGAGAAGTTAAAGGTTGGTGCACTTGCAGTTGCTCCTGCTGCCGAACTTGCCGGCGTACTTGGAGTCGCAGTTGATGTTGAAGTTGGTGCTGCAGCTGATACTCCCGGGAGGCTGGGAGTAGTCGAGGTGCTCGAAGAAAGGGCCGGATTGGCCGCTCCGAACTTGAATGTTGGCGTGCTTTGAGCCTCACCACCAAAAGCTGTCAATAACATGTTAACATTATCTACAAACCATGAGTAACTTTGCTCTCAAATATTTTTCAAAGCTTTTTTTTTTTTCAAAAAAAGAAGGGGGGTTATCAAAAATTAAGAGATCGTTCGAAAATCCATTTCTTTCTTTTTTTCCTGGCAAATTGAAAAAGGATGACATCCAAGTCATCAGCAGCAGGAAATAAGGTTATTCGCACGGCAGCCTAACGCCCGTGACCATGACTCAAATCTCAATTCAAACAAAGAAAAATATTCATGCAAAAGACAAAAGTCGAGTCCAAGAACCTCCGCTATACAGAATCTCGAGTAAGCATCTCACTGTAAATTTAAAATGGTGTCATTATCTTCTTCTTGTATTCCACTTAGGTTAACTCTTTCGCTACCAAAAGACGATTCATGACATACAACCACGCAGGGTAGGTTAGGTGACATGATTCAAACAGTCGTTTTCTTATCATAAATACAAAGAAGGTAGAAAAGTAGTACCTAAGGTGCTTGTCGACGAAGAAGCCGGTGTAGCTGATGGAGCAGCGCTGCTGGAAGCCACGCTCGGAGTTGCATTTAACGCCGCCGTGCTCTGGGAATCACAAGAAAAAAAGGAATCATTGTTTTCATTCGTTCAGAACGATCACCGCACACTTTGACAGGACAACCTTTTTCCTGACAGGGCAACCATATTTCTAACCATTTTCCCTCCTCTAGATTTAAAGTAGACCCTGTATTCCGTTGCTTTTATCTTTTTGGGAAAAAAAGGTGGGTATATTCCAATAGGTGAGCAGAGCAAACTTGAGTCCCTGCGATACACCTCAATTTCGATCAGCTAAACAGTGACTTACCGCTGGCGTAATCCCGAAAGTCGGCGAACTTTGTGTCGTTGTTGGTGTGGAAGTTGTAGCCGCTGCAGATGACTCCTCCGAGGTCGACGGTGCGGCGCCGCTGGCGGGACTCGATAATGGGCGCGCACCACTCAGAGTTGTGTTCGTGATCGCGACGGGCGAAGCTGCAAACCAAAACGTTCCGTTATCTTAGCTCAAAGTATAAAACAATGGATATCCAGGTACCGCATTCAGTTTAACAGGTTGCTTTATCTACCTCTTGATTCACACTTTCATTTCATTACGAGGATAGAAACACTGTACAGCCGCGCAAGTCAGATTCCCTCGGTTAGGTGCCTCTATATTCAATGCGCTCGGCTGGACGAGGTGGAACACCAAAGGTAGAAAATGTAACCTTCAAAATAGCCGTATACGCCAAGTACTTACTTTGAGATGGAAGTTGTTGACTGCCGAATAACGGGGAACTAACACTGCGGGTGTTAATGGTACTGCTTAAGGAGAACCCGCCAAACCCGCCCTGAAAACGAATTACAACATTATAAAAAGGCTTCGAGGGAGTCGAAAACAGCCCTTTAATATCAATATGCTTACTCAAAGCTTTGATAGGGAATTGAAATAAGGAGAAAAAATCAATACTCAGTTGACCTGCAAAACTACAAGACTATCCTACCACAAGGTTTCAATTTTTAAAATAATTTACTTATTGAAAAATAGGTAATTATCCCTCATAGATCAAACAAGACGAAATGGTTTTCAAGCGTACCTTCGAGGAGGTCGGAGTGATGGATGCCGAAGGAGTTGAGAAGCCTAATGTTGAGGTGGTGGTTGAGGTAGAGCTTTCTGAAGTCGCCGAGGTCATCGCTGTGGTTGAAGTTGGCACGACTGGAGGGAGACTCGAAACAGCCGTTGAGCTAGGTGTACTTAAAGTAGATAGTGTGCTTAGAGATTTCTTGTCAGTGCTCTGATTCGTTGGCATCGGCGAGCTTATGAGGCTTGAGAAAGTAACTCCGGACTTCGAAGGCTGGGCTTCTGTCGATGAGTTTGAGATGCTTGCTGAATCTGAACATAAAACAAACCGATAAAGTTACTTTAGTGATTCGTCGCCATGTGACTAACACAACCGTATTCGCGAATATTCACCGGAGTATGCTGCAGGACTGCACTCGGTTACGCGATAGTTAGATTACACAGTAATACGCTGGGTTTTAGGTTATCTAAGGCCAAACTCTAAAAAAAAGGCTCAACCATGTGCTGACACGATTCTGGGGTAGGGATTTTATATTCCAATTTGGAAGTAATATAAGAACAAGAAAGGCAATAGCAGATGGTAAAAACAATTTTCAGTTCCCTTGATTGATTCCAACCATCATAAGTGGAAAATTCAACAACAAAAATTCCACCAGGAAATTTTTAAAAAATGCAAGGGGTACCCCTAGATATTTTTCCATTTTTGATCCGAAATCCTCGAATGAAAATTTTCTTCTTTGACGATTGGATCTGATTGAGGGAAACAAGAAACGATTAAAACCTGGGTAAAAGCGATGTGTGTTGCTCACTTTGTCGATTTTTAACCGGACTGAAAGATGGGGCAGTTGACGGCTGGGAGGTTGGGAGGAAAGTCGTAACTTACAATGCTCTTCTGCGAGAGAGCAGATCGCAAATCAACGGTCCAATTCAAACAACATCCGTCATCATCTCAACGAATAAGGCTAAAAAGGATTTTTTATTGACCTTTATGGAGAGGTGACAAATAGTGACAAAACTGTGTTAAGTGGAGGAGAAAAAAGTCCGAGTATCAAAGCGATGGCCCAAATAGAATTCCCTGACTTTTCCCTCGCAAATTTGGGACCTCCCTGACCAATATCAGATCAGCAGCACAGTTCAGATTTCGTTCAGACATCAATCAATTTTTATACTGCTTCGAGAAAAATTCCCCAACTTCTGATCCTATTTCACAAATTTCCCTGATTTTTCCCTGACTTTTCCAGAAACGAGAATCTCCCTGATTTTTTCCTGACTTTTCCTGAAACGAGAATTTCCCTGATATTTCCCTGACTTTTCCAGAAACGAGAATTTTCCTGATTTTTCCCTAACTTTTCCAGAAACAAGAATTTCCCTGACTTTCCCCGGTTTTCCAGATTTGTAGACACCCTGAAAAAGTAGTTGAAGTGGTAATATTGGCAGCCCTGCTCCTAAATCAGTTTCTGTGCTAGTCTCACAAAACGACTTTCCAGTCTACTGGAAGTAGTAAGGAAGTACTGACCCTCTCCGCGCATGCGCGCCAGGAGGCCGCGCAGCCTCTGGGGCCGCTCCAGGGCCTCGTCGACGCTGTCGCGGAGGCGGCCGGCCACGTCGTCGGCGGCGGGCGCAGCGTGCGCCCACGGGCTGGACGTCGCCACGCGCCCCTTGCCCTTCACGCTCCCCTTCTTCCGGAACAGCTTTAGGCTCAAGTCCACCTCCTCGCTTTTCTTGCCGCTCTTCGGCGTCGCCACTTCTGGCGTTTTCGGCTCTTCGTCCTGGTCCTGGTCCTGCAGGAACGCAATGGCCTCACTATCCCGCGCTGCCGATCCACTCTCAACCTTAAAACCAAGTTAACCACCGATTGAATTCACTGATAAATTAAGGTGACACTACGAAGCCCACGAAATTTCGAACGTGAAATTTTCCATCTCTTGGGTTGTACCTTCGGTCGATTAGCCGAACTAAGGCATGTGATCTATCCTAGTCAAGCGACCGCAAGGCGAAGCACGTGACCTAACCTAACCTTAACACAGCCTACGCGGTTATATGGCGCTGATTCGAGGGCTAAAAAAATAACCGTCCACTTCGACGCATTCGTACTTTTAACCCGTCCAGTTGCATTCTCATATGTAGGTACTGGACGGTTTAAAAAAGCTGATTCACAGGGAAATGCATAGAGACCTTCAATCTTGTTAATGTACAAAAAGATGGTAAAAAACAAGAGGGAGAAAATTTCACCGCTCAAAATTGTACCTGACGTGATAAACTTACCTCCTGGCTTCGTATTCCTGGTGATTTTACGGCAACTCCATTTTCTCTCACAGACTTCGATTGTGGTATCCATCGAGGAGGTGACTTTGGCGATGATATGTCGACATTTTCTTTAAATTGTTTATTTAACGCAGTGGTGCTTGATCCGTCCCACTCCGCTAGAAAAAAATATTTATTTTTGAGCATATACGTGTGTAATCTCAAAACACTTGATTAGTCACAGATTTTACCTGTTTTACGTTTATTAGCTGTTAATCGCTGAAGAAGAGCTCTGCTCGAACTAAGAGAACTGAGAATTTCATTATTATACGTGACACCTCGTTTTTTCTGCCTTTTCATACTTTCAGTAGGGTATTCCTCTTCCCGAGCGCGTTTCGCCCTGAAAAAGAACGAAAAACCGACATGTATGCACACCGTATTTCTACTTTACTCGCTGTCGGACAGCTTTTGTACTTCATTTTGGCCGCAGAGGAAACCAGTGCCTGGAGTGGAAGCTTTAGAGAAGTAGCACTTTGAGACTGATAATAGGTTTCCCATCATTTGGTTTTGAACTGTTTCAATACATGTGAAGCAACATCTCTCTGAATGGATCTTCCACAATAATACTTACTGTAAAACTGGATCTATGATCTGCAAGACGGAATTAGGTGATCCAACTGAGGAGGAGCGTCTGAGTCTGTACTGTTGACCATCCCCAAGCCCATCTGGTATTGATCCCTCCCCTTTTCTCTGTTTTTTCTTCATATTATAGTCCTCCTGATAAACAGCAGAAATTCAAGGATTAAAAACTATATGAGGAAGAATAGAAAGGCGTACTAGAAATCACTGGCCAAGTAATGTGATGCGTCTTTGATATCTAGAAGCAGTGCACTTGCATAACTTTTCATTGATTGCTTCATAATTCGACAAGTTTTAAGATTGTAAATAAGTCAAAAAATGAAAAAAAAAGACACAGTGAGTACTTACTGTTTCTTGACATTGTGAATATATTCTTTTTCTAGATTTTTCTTGCAAGCTTTCCAACACTGATTTAAATGATTCATCTGGATCCCCAAAACTGCTTGATCTCCTGAAACACAAAATCAAACACAGGTATGTAATACAAGTTTACAATATAAGATGGATGTATCTCATTCTGGAACACCGTTTGTTGATGTGTCTAGTATTTAATTATTAAGATGTAAAATAATACAGAAAGCGTGAAACTTACTTTCTTTCATATTGGCTTGCAGAGCTAGGCGGGGCTATTCTAACATGGACAGTGCCTTTCCCAAACTTCTGACTGTTTTTAGAAGAAAGAGTGGGCAGAGGCGATGGGCTTCTAAGGTGCACACGGGGAAATTGACCCACTCCATTATATCTAGAGTGCGCATTAGTGGAGGAATCTGCACTTTGATCAGCAGAATCAACAACTCGACTGACAAAGCCAGGACTATTGATGTTGACATACAACCTGAAACCAAAATTTTGATTACAATCAGGGCATAGTAAGGTTTAACATTTTGATGTCACAACCTTAGTAGAACGCACAATATATTGCACAACTGAAAATGAGGCTGCTCACAAAAAAAGAAGAACTAATCACGTTTGCAACAGCTTTTGCAAGAGATGAGTCTTCATTGTGCAATACCTGATAATAAATTTCTAAAAAGACAGAAAAATCACTTGCAACCGCTGAAAAATTTGCTTCTAGCTCTTAATGAAAATTTAAAATGAATTAAAAAAATTAATAAAATCAATAGAAATATAATTTAAAAAAAAATGCAGAATGCAGAATTACAATTTTGCTATCAATGTGCAGCCAATGGATAAGCATATGTCCCTTAAAATAATCTAACAGAAAAGCCTTAAAATAGAGCTTTAGAAGTAGTTCATATCTCAGCTTTTTTAAAGCGACTACAATAGTCTAACACAATAGAAAATTACTGC
>Ga0058701_10003885_pt1 | contig 11987 bp, 9 predicted proteins | sample AgamicOrMae_FD_97039 | JGI IMG/M metagenome (GOLD analysis project Ga0058701, IMG submission 97039) | Agave microbial communities from Guanajuato, Mexico - Or.Ma.e | ecosystem: Host-associated > Plants > Phyllosphere > Phylloplane/Leaf | place: Guanajuato, Mexico | collected 2012-06-04 | reverse complement strand
TGGCTGAACACAGGACTATCTTGGAAAATAACCAAAATACCCCCGTTTTAGTTTCACACCCAAAACAGGTATAGCATTCCCCAAAACGGGGGTTTCGTTTTTACTGTGTTGGTAGAGGCGTTGGCGGATATGAAATTTGGCGGTTTTGAACATTTGAGGATTTGAAATTTGGCGTTTATGATAGTTACCCTTTCGAAGCTTAACTATGGCTGCCGTCTTCTCCGCTTCTTAAAATAAGCCGCGCACTTATTTCCCGCTAAATATGAAATTAAAATAAGGAAGCTTTACTAAGCGAAGAATTTTTCTGTCAGCTAAAAAGTATGTCAGGAAGAGATTTTGGAGGTGTATCTCTCAGCGCACAAAATTAGTTTCCTGTGCAAAATGGCCCAGCATGAAAGGTACGGTGAGAAATCTTGATTAAAATGGTGTCATGTAGGTTGCATACATTGCAGGGGCACAGTAAACACAGAGAATGTTTCCGTAATGCCTGGAATGGTTACAGAGATAAGATTACAGTGAAACGAGGAGGGAAGAGGAGCAGATTCAACATAGGCAGATTTTCATCGTTAAAAGCATCAAAGGCTCCTCCCTTGGGCAAGATGAACAATAAGTTTTGTCGTTATACTTGGTCATGAGAAACAATATTTAAGTTCCTTTCTTTTTCGTAGTTTTTGCAGGTTGGTCGGGAACTTCCTAACAGGAATTTCGTAGCATCGCAGTGCGATGCAGGAGGTTCAACGACATTGAGGTTCTCCATTGCAGTTTTCCGACTCAAAAGTTTTCCGACATAGACCTCATCTCTGACTTCCAACCCAGAGTTCTCAGACAACGAAGTTCCCGTACCAGAAATGGTCGCTGATATTCACTGATACATTGCCTAACAAAAACGATAACCTAACCTTGATTAGGTCTATAAAGCCAGTCGCGGTGTATAGGTTTGACTTGGAGGAGGATAGGTTTAAGAGTAAGGCTGTTCGTTTGTCGAAGACCTCTTTAAACCATCAACACGCAAAAAGCTTGGGGAAATTTGGCACTTTTGTCGTAAATGATTTTTGAATTATGGTTAAAATTATAAACGAAACATTAAAAAAAATTCATAATTGATTTCTAAATAAATAAATAAAAAAACAAATTGAAAAAAGTGACAAAATATATTAATTAAAATGGACGAATTGATTGAAGGCCCCTTAAAACTTAAAAAAAGACTTCCTCTTATTGGCAATATACTGGAATAACCCTTACGCTAAACCCATAAGAGCCAAAAGTATTTGGAGTTAAATTTAGCTTAAGAGAAATTCGAAGGATTTTCCCCATTAAATTGCGAAATTTTCAGCTTTGGACAATGCCTGAATTATTAAATTTCACGTTTCCAGAGGGGTGATACTTTTTTAATTGTGACAAAACTAAAATAAAAAATAAAAAATAAAGATCCTCTAATTTTTTTTCTGTTTCCGGAACGGCATCGCTGGGCGGTAATGGATCAACTTTAAAATCGCAGCAGATCTAAAGTTTTGCGCAATTCATATTGCCGAAAGAATTGCACTGTCTTAAATTTTCTTTGACAAGACGTTCGGTTAATTGTTGGCTGAAGAGACTGTAAGTCAAGTTCTAAATTGTGCGGGGCGTTGGCAAAGCACCACCGAAATAATTTCAGAAAGCTTTGCAAATGTCAACAAAAAAAGGGGAGCCAAAACGAAGCAGTTGGTGGTTCCGTTCCGGCCCTGCCCAGCACAGTACTTTTCCCTTCCAAGGGCTCACACGTGCACTGGCAGGGTGGGCGTCCACGGCCATACCTCTTTGGCCTGGTACGCCTACCCACGCTCCAGCTCCTTCAATTTACCGTCTCAAAGCTTTTAATGAATTACCCAGCAATTCTTGATTATTCATTGTCGAGACGAAAAATGTTTAGGGCATTAGGCGGAACCGGAAACAAGCGCCACGGGTGCATTTCCGAGAGAAAGGCTTTGCTTATCTGACGGAGCTGAATACTAGAGTGTCTGGGTCCCAGAAGGCCCTGACGAACGAATGAAGGCTCTGGCTCATTTCAAGGCTGTGTTAACCCACTACCGCCCAGCGATGTCGTTCAGAAACAGAAAATATTATTTTAGAGGATCTTTGTAGTTCAGTATTGTCAAAATTTTAAAAATATCACCCCTCTGGAAACCCGAAATTTAATACTTTAGACATTTTCCAGAGCTTAAAACTTTGAAGCTCCTTTTTAAGTTGATTTTCTGAGAAGTTCCGCAAGAAACTTTCTCAGGTTTTCAAATTTTTATTTGGTTTAAAAAGGTTAATCGTAGACGCCTGAGAAAAAGTCAAACATTACGAAATATTTTCGCGTATGAAAGGTATTTTCCCGATATCGTTTGTATAAAAGGAATCAGTACTTAATCAGACTGATTGATTGATCTTTATTGTTTAAGTCGTCTCAAAAGATGGAACTTCTAGGGTTCAAAGTATTTCAGCTTGACAAGTTTTTCTGTTCTTAAAGGCACACCCTCGTCAGAACGGCACATACATTGGAAATATTGGAAATATTAGTTCCATTAAGCACACTTCTACGAAGTAATTAGATCAGTTTGCGGCTTGTGTTGGCGCTGTACCAGAACTGTAGCAGCAAGGTAAAACTTTTACGGGAATGAATTCGGTTGAGAATCATAAAATGTTCGTAAAAGGTTTTATGAACGACTCTTTGCTGAGCAAACGTTCCCCTAAACTTTTTTTTTCCTGGCTATGGAATAGCTCAACATTTTCTGAATTTACAACGATCACAGCAACCCTTCAACTATAACATCGCTTACAGTGGACAAATTGGGAAAAGATTTGGTGACGTGGAGGTAGGCTTATAGTGAGAATGTGTAAACTGTTGCGCTGGACAAACGTTTTGTTCATCTTCGCTATTGATACGTCTATATATCTTTCGGAACAATAAGATGGGGTCACGACAGGTCACCGCATGACGTCATGACAGACTCTTTGATGATAACGTTACTTTGACGTCAAAGGCAGTCCCCGTAATTGACATCCCCTCGCAAAGTCCAGTTGTTTTGTTACGGACTGTACTCCTACCATTTGGACAGTCTTAGGGCAAACGATGTGATGGCGCGCGGAGAGAGCGTTTCTGTAAGCTAAATTTGATCGCCACAATGTCAAGAAAGAGACATTGATACGTCCCTGTCGGAATCACGTCAAGAAGAGAAAAGGCAAGAAGATCGCTGTGTCTCACTTGCTCTACTCCTCAACACGCTCGTCGCATCTCTCTCCAACTTTCCGCGAGTCACCGACGACCAGCAAAAGCATCCGCGCGTCTTTTAGATTCCGTTCTTTGTCGTGGAAGTGTGGGCGGTTCCATGAAAAGTCTAATGCGTAATGAAGGACAATGCTTCTGAAATATGCAATCTTTCACGAATCATTTCGTATTTAATCTTCGGAAGAAGTACCTACAGAAAGTGTTCGATAATTTACAGCACCTCAACCACGTCTTGGTTAAGCAGGCCATTTCTATGATTGTAGCAATGCCGAAAAGCTATTGAACGATATCTAGTTGCAGTATAAGAGCTTAAATAAGAGCACATAATTTACATTAATTTCTCTTACTCAAAGAAATACATTTGAAACTGATCTTATCTTCCTAAACCTTAAAAGAAGATATTGTCCGTCACTCACAACGATCTTGTTAACTACTCTATGCAATCAGTTATAGGTATCCGATACTCTATCAAAAGGTATGTACAAACTACCGGTAGAAAATAGAGTCTGCGAAAGGAATAAATAGGACTGACATTACTTAAACAACCTGTCTTTCTATAACAGAAGAGGCACACGAAAACTTATGCTCCAGAAATTATCATAGTCAATTCAAAACGCATACCAATTAATAGACAACCAGTGTAACTAAATTACTAACATTACTTGATATCATTGGTTATAACACTATGAATTATCAAACAGCAGACAAACAAAAAATGCGGAATATACAGAGGTTTGTGGTATGACGAAAAAAAAATTAAAAAAATATGTGTTAAAGCACCTGGTATGACATCTCGATTTTCAGAGGAATTTTAAATCTAATATAGGTTGATGCAAATGATTTGATGCTTAAGGCAGCTGGCAAATCTTAAATTTTTTGAATAATGATTTGACGATGCTGAGGCAATCATTTAATCGAGTCTTTATTTCGTCAAGGAAGTTATGACGGTTTGTGATTGGTAGCGAAACCTACGGAAATAATCGAATCCTGTCATGTCATCCCTCTTTTTCATCAAGTTTTACGCAATCTCTCTTTCTTTTCTCGGTTGCAATATCTTGTCTGAGGAGGTGGCCGCCCATACCCGAACCTTAACCCTGAAGTCTCTCCGAAACATTTCACCGAGCTGGGATGATTGTATTGCTTTTGGAAGCTGTGAGGAAAGGTTTTCAAGACAACAAAAAGTGTGGAAGAAGAGAGAAGGGTCCAGAATAAAGCGAAGCATTGCCCCGACTGGAATGCCTTAAAGTTACAAGCCTCAAGTTTAGAGGCCATTGCCCGTTGCTTGTCCTCTGAAGCTTGTTTCTCTTTGGTTCGCGGCATCTCAGGTGATTAAAGTAACATAATGTAGACTTTGTTCACATTTTTTCTCGGTTGCGTAAGTTCAGGTAACGCTAAATAATTTGGCGATGGGCGAGAAAGACTGTGATTCAACGTGCCGACATATTTTCAGGCTTTTTCGGAAATCCGTTAAGATGAGGGCAATCCAGTGTTTCACAAGCAGGGAACATAACATTTAGCTAATATAACAAATAGATATAATAAAGTCGTATCGAGTTTCATCCGATGAGAGTCAAATTGTTACCAGGGATGAAAGTGAACCCACTACCGCCCAGCGATGCTGTTCGGAAACAGAAAAAATATTTTAGAGGATCGTTTCAGTTCAGTATTGTCTAACTTTAAAAAATATGACCCCTATGGAAACCTAAAATTTAATAATTTAGGCTTTTTCCAAGGCTTATAAAATGGCGTAATTTAATAGGAAAAAGCCTTCGAATTTCTCTCAAGCTAAATTTCACTCCAAATACTTTGGGCTGTTAGGGGTTAAGCTTGGTTTCATAAGCTGAGTCGTCGCAAAAAGTAATGGTTACTCTTCTCCTCAAAATGAAAAGAAAAAAAAGAAATAGAAGAAAGATAGGCTTATGTCGCAACAGGTCTCAGTGGTCATGGTTTGATTATTTATTTTCGCTGCCCTTGGTTTATTCACAGGTTAAGTGACGGTTCAGCTGGGCGACGAAAAGTGTAGCCCAACACAAGAGGCACTTCAACCTTTCAGATCTTCTGTTTTTGACAAGGAACCGCTAATACGCGCTCTCGAAAATGTAAGACAGTTTTCGATCAGATCATGAAGATTTTGCCGTGGATATCGTCAGAGCGACAGAGATGGGTGGTCGATGCTGTAGTCCTCCCCTCTCCCCTCGAAAGGCGAAACGTAACGGTATCTTTGAATGCTTTCTCGGACCGGAAACACTTTGTGTTGCTCTGCTCCACGATCTCGAGCACGAGCTCGGAACGAGAAGTTCGAGGGCCCAAAGCAAACGCTTCGGCAACTTTCGGCGGGAGGTCATCAGCAATCTGTTCTGGTCAATTATTGGGTCTCTCGATTTGAAGACGATGAGATTCTTATTCACAAATAAGATGGAAGAAACTTTAAGGAAATGTTTCTTTTTTGTTCTTATTCGAAATCATTTTAAGATTTATAGACTTTTTTTTTCTTCCGCCCGCCAGTGAAATACGTTATACATGAAGAGGTGCAGGATGAGTATGGTTTGTTTTGCTTGACGAGGTGGTAATAAGGATAGCGCAAACCCACTGCTAAAAAGTCGAAGTTCGAATCCGGAAGTTCTCATATCATTGTCCAGTGCGAGCATTAGTCGGTCAGACCTGAGAGCAATAGTCGCAGGGGCCATTATTAAATTTCGTAAGGTCTCACGAGAGGGATCGACGTTTATAGGTCAAAGACAATAGCCTATTTGAGGTGAGGTTAGAATACGAAGAACCCCCATACGTAATTTATGGATGGCCCCTGATTGATATTTGCCTTTAAGAACTTAAGACCAAAATACCTGTATGCATTAATTCATATTTCAAGATAAAAAATCTTGCTATTATTTTTAAAATAAAAATATTTTTTCAACTTCTCTTGGCTAGGCATATTTGGTTAAAAAATGTCATTGTTTCAATGCATCGAAAGAAACGATATTTTTCATTTAAATATAAGAGCGCCTTCGGAACATAATTAGCTTACCTATGCTTATATTATGATACTTGAATCAAACGTACATTAGCCTTGATTCAAGCACACGCACGCATGCTCACGTAATACGCAAGTATGCTTGAATCAAACGAACAGTAGGCTTGATTCAAGCATTTACTTTATGTAAGTATACGGTAAACTTAACAGATCCCCAAGGCTCTTATGCTTGAATCAAATGTACACTTTTTTCGGTGTGGATTTTTTTGTTCTTTTTTGCAATACTCTGAGTCCATGTCGCTGTTATTTTCGCTTTTTAAGTTCTTCGAGAACCTTATTATATCCATCTCAACAGTTCCATCTTATAAAATCTACAGAAAAAAACTTTTTTGATTTATTTATTTTTTCCAGGCGCAAATCTGTTAATTCCACCCCCGCTTTATGGGAAGAGGTTTGTAATCAGCAGAACAGAGCCCAATAACGACAATTCTAATTACTGCAAATGGCTTTAATGTTGGATTTCTGGCTAACTCAGTTGGAATGAACGGGGGCGGGACATTGGCACAGCATTCTGAGTGGTTTAATACGCGCGCAGTGAGAAAGCAAAATTGTCGGTAACAGCAACAATTCGCGTGCACACATTGCCCTACGATTTCATGTCAAAATCGAAACCGTGCTAATTCAATTATTCATCTAGTTTATTTCGTTTAAATGTCACACACATTGGCTGATTGGCAAAGTATCAATGCAAATGGAAAGTTAAAATATGAATGAGACACGCCTACACAAACAAAAATATGAGGCAGTCCCCGAGGAAATGAAAACTCTAAAAATTAAGCAGGAAGTTCAAAGCTGACTTTTTGAAGAATTTTATTGAAGACTATCCCACTTAAACCATTCCCTAAAAATATATCAAATGTGGAATCTGACCTGATTTGGAAGTTTCTCCAAAGAAATATTCATTTCCAAAATTCACTTACAGGAAATCTCCGATATTATTATTTTGTTTAATATCATAGATTAATCTAAAAATAAAAGATGGAACGCATCGATAAAAAAATCCAGAGCTGCCAACCACAAATCTGCCTCACGAAAAAAAAAAGTATCGTTTCTTGAACACGACAGTAAAAAGCACATCAAGATTTCGTCTCAAAATAAAACTTTTAAATGAAGCTGTAAGTCAAGAAAAGGCAGTGCGACAAATTGAGTTAAGATCTGAGAGGAAAATAGTCTATTTACAACCCAAAACTTCTGTAATTGTAATGTCTCTTTCCTGTCTGTTAGGGTTATTGGTTTTTCAATATTCTTCTTTCAACAAGAGTCCTGGATATAATAGATTACCGCGACCGGAAACCTGTCGTCTGCTTGGAGACCGCCATCTTGGATACTCATAGACCCACCAAAGACCTCACCCTCCTCGCTTCCCTCTTGTAGCGCTGCACAGGTGCAGGATTCTACACACGAGTTTCTAATATGGCGGACCGTATAAGACTCTAGTAGATAGGGCTATGGGGGAGCTGGCCCACCACCTAACCTAACTTAGCCTAGGTTTATTTTGAAAGCTAATCTAACTTAGCCTTGGTTTATTTTTCAACCTAACTTAGCCTAGGTTTCAAAATAAACCTAGGATTTGTAAGTAAGGTTAGGTTTAAAAATAAACCTAGGCTAAGTTAGGTTAGGTAGTGGGCCAGATCTCTCATAGCCCTATCTACTGACTCTACATGGCTTACTGCTTCATCTCAGTGGCCGATCGGATGACGTCACTCTCGACCAATGACACGTAGGGTACGCCGGTCGCAGTTCTCTGTTAGGAATATGCAGGACTCTACTTCAAATGAGACGATTTCACTGCGGTGCTTTAATACACAAAGTTGTTTAAGTGATTGCTACCGTAGTTAATTTCATGTGAGTAGGATTCCCAGCCTCACTAAAACTTCTTCAGTGTTCTTAAGCGAATGTGTCGTGCGTATCTTGTTGATTTGAGGTACAGTAGAAGGAAGCTCCCCTTAACTTGTAAGTTAAGACTTCACAGTGTCTCTTCCCTCTCCAGTTTCCGGCACATTCTGCTCAAAACACGCAAAGGTTGCCTCTGGAGCAGGTGTTACACTATTTTACCTACAAGGATGGCTTATGTAGGGCACCAGGATTCTCGCTGTGCGAATAATGTTCTGCCCTCATTTCAAAGGTGTACCACAAAATGGGGCCGTATAGCACTGTACCGGCAGAGCGCCCCATCAAATTCATGGGAAAATGGGCCCCCTTACGACGCATCCTTTGTCATACCCTTGTCCGAATAACTGCTGATTATCTCTTGTAATAAGCCCTTACGCGGGAAAAAGAATGGAAAGTATCAATTATAAAAGCGGTTCCACTTGTCTGATTAATGATGAAAGCTGTCTTGAAACCTTAATTTGTGCACTGTAAAACGCTCTCCTTAATTGTAAAAACATTTTTAACGTACTATAACCTTTATTACGTAAGCGCCAAACCAACGAGCAACAGCGCACCTAACCTATTATTTCCTCGCCTGGTAAACTTTACCGTAAGGCTGTCAACACAGGCAATATTCTCACGTCGAATGCCACTATAAAAGAGAGAAACCGTCTCCACAGACGTAAAGCAAAGCGAGCCGCCAAAACGAGTCTCACAGGAGCATTGTTAACAGGCCGACGTGAGACTTTCATAACCAAGAAGACATTTCGTTTTCCCTAAACAAGAATAAGTTTAGCATCCTACAAGGCGCAGGCCTGGTCCCAAAATAGCTCATTGATTAAATGATTGTAGAAAGCGAGAACAGAGACCAAAGCAGTGTTGCAGGCAATGTTGCCAGATTTCGCTATAGAGTAAATTTTAACCGTGATTGATTGGAGAATCATGAGATTATCTTGTACCATCAGTTCAAAAGGTATTGTCCGTTTCGGGTCGTGCAACAAGGCGGTGGCGAATGTATTTCCCCATAAGGCGGAGCCTTCCTGTGTGACTAGAACCGGACAATACATTTTGAACTGGTATGTTTTGGATCACTTACGAGCTGACAACGACATGCAGCTTGGTTATCTTTAACGGTTAAGAAGGAAGCCGTGTTTAAATTTACCCGGTCGTGAAATCTTGCAACACTGGCCGAAAAGGATACATGTATATCAGGCGCTCCTGTTAGGTTGGGAGCCATTGTCGCCAGAGTAGCCATGGCAACCCGAGGGGGGGAAAGAGGATGCCCCAGTCAAGGTCACCGTGGTGGGGTTGGGGTCACATCGCAACGCCTAGGATGTACATGCAACAGGCAAGTCCAGTAGTCTACTCATGAACACCTTTTTACAGCTGGGTGCGAAGGTAGCTAATTAAGGAAAGTGAGCACCCATTTCAACGTGAACAATTACGAATAATTACTCTGATTTGAAAACTGATGAGTGGTAGACTGGAAAGAAAATACTCGGATATAGATATTGAATTTTTGGAACGTTTAGTTTTGCTCAGAGGTTAAGTTTGGTTGAAGTTACTGAAGAATAATCAAGACAAGGAAGGGCTAGTTTTGGTTTGAGTGCATAACGCTATCAAAGGGAGTTCAGGTGAAATCAGGAGATGTAATAAGAGTTCAAACGTGAGTTGAGTCTTGATTCCGTTAAGCTGGATGAAGCAATAAAATGGGAATACTTAATTTTGAGACATGGTGTATGAATAACCGATCATTTCGAGCACCTTTTCGCTTAATTTTCAGATAGAAAAAAAACAGTGTTTTACAGTCTCTTTCACTGTGGAAGCTAGTTTATCAAAAGAACTTATTTTCTTCGCAATGTTTCGTCACGAAAAGTTTGACGGCTCTTGTTGAAGAAGCGAAGAAGGCACTTAACATTCTTTAGCTTCTTTGACAAAGAAATGACTCATTTCTTTGTTTGCCCAGAGTCAAAGGGTGTCACCAATACTGCGACCTTTTTCAAAAATATATTTTGTTGCGTTAACATTGGTAAAACAGGTTAAAACAATGAAAAAGGTCGGTAAATGAATGGTCATGGACTTTACCGAAACAAAAGTCATTATTCTGAATACTCAAACCCTAACACCTAACCCTGTGCGTACTTGACTAACTGTAAACTAATCAGTTGTTTTTGCTGCAATGCAAAAATTCACTCACCGACATAATTTTTTCGCGATGTACGTGTCGGCGGTAGGCCTTGATGGCCGAAAGATTGCTCAAGCTAGGTGAAGTTTAGTTCAATAATGTATGTTGTGCTTCGCTCAGCAGCCAAGTACAATTAGCGTTGGAACAAAACAGATGAGAATTTCAACCTTCCAAATTTACAATAAAAATCGGAAAAAAGAGTCAAATTTTCGAACAAGATATGAACTGTATCTGAATAGGCAGTGTTTGATATGAGATACGTTGAATACTTAATAATTGGGCCATTTTGTATTCACACATCACTTTCAAATTTCCTGACTCTTTCAAAGAGGAAAATAGAATATAAAAACGAAACCGTCAAACTTTAATCTCATAATCTGACAGCGTCGTAGAGAACAAAAGGCAAACAGCGCCACATAACGATTCTACTCAGCACAGACAGAGTAAAGACTCCATTATTCGAGATAATACAGCCCGCTTTGTCTACCCCCCCCCCTCTCATGTCGACCGACGTACCACGAAAATGCTTAGAGATCTTTGATCTTTAAGCATTCCAGTCGCTGAGTATATTATCTTTTGGCGAAGTAGTTACATTTGGCAGATTCTTACCAATCTTTTTTTGGTTAAACGAAAAAGTATCATGACGTAATTAAAAAAAATACATCGCTACATATAAATATCTTTTTTGGCAAGAACACGTTTAAAAAATGAGAGTTTTATGAGCGATTTTCCTGAAGATTAATAGATATGCCAAAGGTCACACCTGTACGAAATTAAGATTAATAAGATACGGCTACTGGTATTGGTATAGTTTAAAAATGAATCAAGCTGTACCAGTCGAACCTTTACTGACGAAAGAGGAATTTCGATGGCTTCAAATGAAACTCTACCAGTTTAAAATGCTGTTTCAAAATTGTACTAATTGCAATGTATAAGCATAGGAAATGGTACATTCTTGAACGAGCATTTTAACTAGTACAGTTTCATTTGAAGACATCAATTTGTCGAGCCATCACTTTCGCCTTTTCTTTTAACGAGGAACAAGATAAACTGCCTTTGTTTCGACAGCGGTTTACTTGAGGAAAAACAATTAGCGATTTTAGAAACAAAGCGTCAGAGTTTTAAATATTTGAGATCAAAGAAAAAGTTTTTGTTTGGGAAGAAAAGGCTTAAATTACGTTGTTGGGTGTCCTCAGCGAAACTCCCTTCTTACTTATCAAAGTAATTTGAGTAGGTGAAAAACATACAATGCGCAGTTAAATCATCATATTTTAGGACGACTGATTTCTTGCATTTCTTCACTAAGCTTAAATAACAGGCCATCTAAATCCATTAATCTCTCACTTGCGCACTAGGCGTCTACGTTAACCGTAAGGGCGGGAGAGAATGATAGGTCCAGCTAGGTTACGTGCCTTGTGTTTTGCTACGCTACCGCTTCGTTTGGCGATCGTTGGATTAGGTTAAGTTAAGCTAGGTTACATGCATTAGCCTCGCTCTTACCGGCTTGGTAACTGAAGGTGTAACACAAGAGGCAAAAATCCCACCTTCGTAATTCACAGGTACAGAATTCCTTGACCCACTTGGTGTAACAAAAGAGGCAAAAATCCCACCTTCGTAATTCACAGGTACAGAATTCCTTGACCCACTTG
>Ga0058701_10003884_pt1 | contig 11988 bp, 10 predicted proteins | sample AgamicOrMae_FD_97039 | JGI IMG/M metagenome (GOLD analysis project Ga0058701, IMG submission 97039) | Agave microbial communities from Guanajuato, Mexico - Or.Ma.e | ecosystem: Host-associated > Plants > Phyllosphere > Phylloplane/Leaf | place: Guanajuato, Mexico | collected 2012-06-04 | reverse complement strand
TGTTTAGGAATGTTGTCCAAACATTTTAAGCACAGAACGAACATTTTTAACCCACTGGTCCAATTTCTACAGCAGTTTTAAAAAACGAAAAAAAGTGAGTCCACACTTTTGACCGGTACTGTAACCTAACCAATACCTAACCTAACAGAACCAATAAACCAATGTTATTTGTCGTTATTCGGAAGAAAGAACGCCTGGTGTAACACGGCAGGCTCCAAGCGCGCAGATCCCAATATCAAGATATCGATCGCTACTCCAAATTGGCGACGTTTCAATTTTTTATTGCAATCACTAAGTAAATAACTTTTTGCTACCAAGAAAATGTCTTGCCGATTTTCTTAGTTAAAAGAAATTTTCGAGCTTTTTAAGAAATAAATGTGAGGGTGGCCCAGGATCATAAACTGGGGGGGGGGGGAAACCCCACTCAATTATGAATAAATATGACTTTATTGAATTGCGAAAATAATCGGTCACAAGATACAACTAAATTGGCTCAATTAATCGGGCTGAATCGATCCATTGGTCATCTATGATGCTCTCTTCGTTGCCTAATTGATAATAAGGCTGATTGCAAAGTGTCTTTAGAGGCCGGGCAACCTTTTGCACAGGTTGATTGCAATGATTACAACCGAATTCATTTACCAAATTAAATTAGCAGAAAAAGTAGGAATCACCGTAACAAATGTTGATAGTTTAAACTGTGCGAATAGTGGGCATTGACGATATTCGCAGTTTCAAGGAACTGCGGTTATGATATCAAACAACCATCTGCTATTCCTGTGGAGAATTAAGTTGGATTTTGGTTAAGTAACTTGATAAGCTTATCGCAGTCGAAGGAAACTGCGAATAATCTCTCTTTTGTAATTCTCAGTTATTTTAATTTATGTAGTTTTATAATTGTGCAATGTTGGACAGGCGGATACCGCCGTAACGGTACAGTATGCGTAGAGCTAAATTTACCGTCAGAGTAAACTATCAATTTTAACTCTTTACCTGAGCGGACAATGCAAAGCAGTCTTTCTTGTTGCATCAATCAATTGTGCCTCCCAAAAATCAGAACAGTGCCCAAAAAATCATAACAATGCAAAATTTCTTCCTAAAAAAATATGCGTCGATAGGTGCCAGTGGTTATCGAGGAGATGGTTTTCGGCCTTGTATTTTTCAGGGTTACCTTGTGGGTGAATTTCGTTGTTCATATAACTGCAAAATTGATTAAAAAAAACTAAAACACCAAGCATGATACGTTTGACCTTAATGGAAAATCTCTAAACATTTCATTAGCGAACGCAAAATTGCATAATGCCGGTGCTTTCGCTAGTAAAAAAAGAAAGAAAAAAAAACCTTTGGATTTTTTTTGCGTGCGATAGCACAACGTAATAAGTTTTAGAAAAATCAATTGATATACTCATGCCGGGAATATTCTAACTGTTTTCATGTGGCTGAACAAATCCTTGAATATACGTATGGGGTAAGAAATGGACTCTTGCAGAAGCTAGACACAACACCATTTTTTAATATAGCTATGTATTATTAAATTACTTTTTTTAGTTATGAAACTCGTGCACGCTGAATATTTTTTAAAAAATCGCTAAAGGACCATGATACTTACGAAGAGCGAATAAATCGCTGGAGTCCGTAAAATATCCGTCTTAAGCGCGCCATGATTTCAATTGGGCAGATATCGCGACGAGATCCTCTGCTATAGACGGCACTTGGACTCGCCGACTGAGGACTCGGGAAGCTCGGGAGGTGCTCCGATTTCGCACCTGGTTGCTAACGGCGCTCGAGTATCATCGCTCATCTAATTTGTCAACATTTATTGCTAGTCAATAAGGACGTTGACTGCACAGTAGGGCGACTTCCCGAACCCCGTTCCACATGTGGCAACCACTCGGCGGTTGTTTACTTCGAGGCGTGAAAGGCTTCATTACTTCGACTATCATTACTTCATATACTAACCGACAAATATTTCAATCCTTCAAACCGCGAGCTATGCATGGGTACGATCAGTGAATGTTTGAGAATATATTGTTGGTTTTGTTTCTCATTCCTTTGTAATCTTCTATGCTGTTGCCAAGGGAAGTGCTTCCCTTCTCTCGGCTTGGTGACGATTAGAATAAGCAGAAAATTCAACCTTTTCGCGGAGTATGTGTGCTCTTTAATGTGGGGCTGGCACGACAGTAGTTGATTTCAAAGTGAGATAATTTTCGCAAAGACAAACCCCCTAATCAACACGTCGTCAGGATGTCGTTAAAGTCCCATTAATGAAACTAGTGTAATATGATATTAATTAGCTGACAGATTTATATGGATTGCCTTGTTTTCCTGATTAACAATTTTTTTTGTCATTAGCTGTAGCGTTAGTAATGATGAGCATTTCGGTAAAAGTTCCTTTTTCCTTAAATGCAGCATACTCGCATCATCTGATCTCGTAGACAATTCTCAAACCATGTCTAAGCTCTTAATTATAGGGATATGTATGTGTTGCTTGGGATTCTCTACAAGTAAACGTGGCACAATTGTGAAGTTACCGGTAAGACAAAAGAATATTTTTTTCGTAGCAATCAGAAGCTTTTGACTGTGTGCACACACACTGACTCATTTCTAAAGGTTTGATTTTCCGCCTTTGTAATTTGTCGTAATACGAAAATTCATTATGTATCGAGGGCTTACGGCTAGAGCCCTGAAAAGTAGAGAAGCGCGAATGGTGACCCGTGCCATGGGAGCCGCCATGATGGGCCCAATGTATTCCTTTCTGAAAAACGGGGCTAAACATGGCTTCCGTGGGTTTCATTTGCGCCTCTCTACTCTCCAAGGCTCTAACAACAGCGTAAGTTCCTCGTGCTTTTCTCCGCTTGTGCTTCGCTCGAAGTGCCTTCATCGCTTCATCGATATTTTGTTACGGCAGAATCGCTTGGCTCTAACCAAATCCAGTGTCCTTTACGGTAGCATTAGATTGTGACTTGTGTGATTGTGATCGTGTGAGGTTACGATTGCCTCAGTAGAGTTGTGCCTTGTGCATCGCTTGGTGACGAAAGGTGGAACGCAAGAGGTGGAGGATGCAATGCTTGAAAGTATTAAGCGTGAGGATGTTTCAGGCATATAAATATTGATTCCTTCGCCACTGTTTTTCAGACTCCTTTCCCTGGGCGTCTAGTTATTGCTCCTGAATACTTCCAAAATTGTGAAAACGTCTCCGCGCCTATAACTTTGAAACCTGTGAAGATGGATTTTGTCGGACGCTCGTCCTCCTTGCTGGTCAACGCTGATTTCGAATCCACCCAGAAGATCGACTCAATCGACAAGGTCATTCATCCTTTTGGGTGTAACTTGCCTCAGTCTAGGAAGAAAAAGAAATGGATTAGTCCTGTACATTGTAAACGCGTTTGAGAAAGTCAAGGATACCGCCAAGGAACTGCCAAAAACGAAACTTAATCAAGATCTCTTCCTCCCTCCTTATCTTCAAAAACTTTTATCAAATGCAAAATTAAGGTCAATTAATCGTACATATCGTTTTTTTTCTGTTTACTTATAGATAGTTCTCGATGTCCAAAACTGCGAAAGCTCAGCTCTTTCCTCATGTCAGCATTTCCAAACTTGGCGGTTCGACAATAAGTTCTGTGAGTTTCTGACGGTCAAGAACGCGTTTTGGAGTGGGATAGTCGAAAACACCCATCCAGAATTTCGATGCCCATTACTGCCTGTAAGTTTCAAGTACGGATACGTCGGAACAACACTCCGGCGTGCTGTTGGACACTTCTAATTCGGCATTCCCTCGTCAAACTCGATACGCCAGCAACTTTGTTCCAGATCGCATACACCGTGACGAATGGTTCTGTGAATCTGGATGTGTTCGAAAATGCTCCGATCCCTGTCGAAAAATATTTTTGGCGGGTTCATGGCGAATTCTTTGACAAATCTTCGATGGTCTTCTGTTACGATTCCGCTGCTCGATTTTACCGTATCCGCAGAAATTGAAAAGCTCCTTAAGATACGTCCGTGAACGCATTTCAAAACCGACGCAAAACTCAGTGCGAAGCCCCGATAAATCGTGACAGAGTAAATGCTTGAGTACATTTATTTCCATGTTTTTTTTAATCATGATATTCTTCAGAAGGATATTTTGATTGTTTCGAATCCCACACATCTCTTTGCCGAACGAAGGGCTACGATGTACCATTCAAGTTTTCTTTTAAGCCTATTTTTCATCTTACGAACTAACTCGAGAACCTGGGACGATATTTTGTAATAAAGCGGCGCCGTTTTAAGCCATTCCGTACACTTCTCAGAAATATTTACCAAATTTAGCGTTTTTGGACGCAATTGTTATTGTGCTTCGCCCATAAGAAGAGTTTGGCGTAGGGTGAAGATATGCAAGGCAAACGGTGTCGGCTTAAGGGGCGTATCAGCGCTATTTTCAGCAATAGGGTAGCGCTCCAGTTATTTCAAAGGTAAGCTTGAAGTCTCATACCATGTACGAATTCAACATTAGCCCATAACAGCCCAAAGTATTAGGGGTGAAATTTGAGAGAAATGGGAAGGATCGTTTCCATCAAAATACGAAATTTTAAGCTTTGAAAAATGTCTAATTATAAAATTCAGGTTTCCAGAGGGGTGATCATTTTTAAAGTGTGACAGTACTGAACTGAAAAGATCCTTTAAAATATTTTTTTTCTGTTTCCGAACGGTACCTCTAAGCGTTAGTGGGTTAAAAACACCGACAATGCTCTAGTATATCACTTTTTGCTTGGAATCATAAACCTTGCAGGTATAATGTCAACTGTACCTCGCTTGACTGTTTTGATTACCTACTGTTTGACTGAGAAACGCAGCCATTGTGTCGAATCTATGTCTTGAGATGCAGAGGTACCTCGTGACGTCACTTTTGGAACGTCGCTTTTTTGTTGTTTCCTCCTTTACCCTTCTTTTACCCCTTATTATACCCAGACAGATCGCCCCTCCCCTTAGAGCGTAACGCAAGTCGTGTACGGCCCTGAGGTAACTTTGAAACACTCGTCAAACAGAGGCTGTACCACATGATGGGTTTCTATCCAACTGGCGTTCGTACCCTAACCCCTTCCTAGGACATAGTTTGTGTTATCTCAACACTGCAATACATTTGCAGACTTGAATCTAAATTATTGCCGACCGCCTTTTTTTAGGGCACATCTCATAAAAAGAAATCAATTTTCTCTGAATTGCGCTTCCTTAGTATTTCCACTCCGCCCTCCCCACCCGGCGATTTCGCTATTCCTTTCACGTAACAGTGTCGGTTTAAAAATGAACTATGCTCGAGGATGCTGCCGAGCTTAGGAAAATCCGGCTTAAGTCCATTTAATCTGAAACGATGTTAAAAATCTTCGAAAGCCCCCACCTTCGGCAGTTTGGAGGCGATAAATGCCTACGCGGACCTCCTCGCGGCGGGCACTCGACACCAGAAAACGATCCTTAACTATCCACCATGAGCGTCAAGAAGTTGGCGCTATGCACCATCATCAGCGCGGTGTTCTGGTGCTCCCTGACCATCGGCACCGATGTGCCGCAAGGAAGTCTAGAACTCAAAATGGTCCAAGTGGTAAGTGCTGCATTTTTCCACGTTACAACAGTTAAAATTTCACACCCCCTCTTGTCTGTGCTTAGACTTTTTATATCATGGGAGTTTTTAAATCTTTAATCCCAGAAGATCATTAAGAACCGGCGAGCATAAGTTAACTGTTAGGGACTTATTAAGATATCGTCATAAAAAGAATAAGTCCGTGTTAATAATGGCCGATTCCTGGAAACCTGTGTCAAAACACCTGTGTAGAATAGCTCAACAGGTAAATAACAGCGAACCTGAAATCTGATATGTTTTTACAGGTGTACTCTCGATCTTTTACTCGAAAACAGTAAGCTATGGCATAAAAAAAACTACAAAAAAAACAACGGGAGACTAACAATTTTTTGCCATATTTCACTCTAATATAGCAGTATTTTTCTGCTTCCCCGCAGCTAGTAAATTGATAAAAAGAATGTCTCAAGGGGATAAGGAGTTAGGAGAGTATAGTCTTCTGGGGGTTACCGAAATTTGAGAAATGTCATCGGTTTTCTTAAGAAAGCCTTAGGTTCGATTTTATTACAGTTATAAGCCCCAATCTCTTATTTTTATGAAATGAAGTCCTATTTGCTTTTATCGGCCACTTAACCACGTAAGTTGCTATAATACTGTTATGCGCAAGAAAATTTTATTGGGCAGGCTAAATTTTTGTTTTGAGTCCGTAATTCGCTTAAAAAGGGCCAAAACCTTCTTTTTTTAAAAAAAATAATATTACTAATCGTTACCGCTGAATATGAACGGGTTGAGGACCCAATCAATCGTACATTAGGTATTGACGGTAGGCTACTTACAACGATATTGTATTGAACACCTGGGGTTCGGTAGGGAGTTTGCTTGTCACATTCTTTGGGCTACTGACAGTGTTATAAGCAAGAAAAAAAAGAAAAAAAATCCCCACCAATCGTCACTCTCCAGTTTAATATTGGAATCATTTCGAAAGTTGCATTGAAGCATTTTAGCTGGCTGATTACTATTTAGGATATCTGGAGAAAAAGTTTCAACCAGTAAACCGCTGCGGTGCTTTAGGTGTAGGTGCAGTCGAGGTCAAAAGTGTCAACCGTGTATACATGGGATATCTGATGAATATGGCGACGCGACTCTTGATCTCGACTGTACTCGAAATAAATGTTCTTTCCCAGGTTTTTCGTCACGGCAACCGGACACCTTCAACCTCGTATTATAACGATCCTAATGAAAACGAGACCTTCTACCCTTACGGCTGGGATCAACTCGACAATGTAAGAATCTTTTGTGAAGAGAACAAACAATGAATAAATCATTACAAAGAATTACAGTGTACTTTTGTGTGCAGGCCGGTCGTCAAAAAGCTTACAACTTGGGGAGGTACCTTCGGAGTCTATACGGCCAGTTGGTCGGGCCCGAATACATTCCTGGGGTTGTCAACATCACGAGCACTGACATGCGGCGGACCAAAATGTGCGCTCAGCTGGTCGCCGCAGGAATGTTTCCTCCTTCGAACGCCCAGAAGTGGGGATCATACAATGGGCTCGGACAAGAATGGCAACCTATTGATTTTGACTATACTCCTATGGAACAAGATGATGCAAGTCACGTTCCAAAAACCATGTTAACAATTCGTGTTTGGTTTATGGTCTATTTTCTTTCTCTCTTAGATATACCCTACACCTAATCTAACCTGTGATTTTCTTATGTAACCACACCTAACCGAAAATCTTCTCACTCGAGCTGACCTTAATTGATCTTTACTGACCTAATGCAACCAAAGCAGAAACCTGCCTTGGCGGAACCACAACATTCGCCGCACCAATGTAGTCGTTTCAGCCTAAGGTCATCGGGTCCATTGAGCCGCCGAGGCGGTGGATCCCGTCTTCTCCGTTCCTGCCCTGCGTTTGGATACCCTCGGCGGGAGGGAGGAGACTCTAGGGGTATTGGCCCGATACACCTTAAGCTGAAGCGATTTATGCATGGGTTCATAAAATACACAACCTATGAATTTTTTCCAGGTTTCATTCCATCTATGATCATTGTCTGACGGATCATCTTCTCTGTATTTGCAGTTTATCTTCATGAACAGAATACCCTGTCCTGCGTTCGACGAGGAACTAGCCAGGGTCCGGCAGACACCTGAACTGCAAGCGCCATTAGAGAACGATTCTGAGCTACTTGACGTGTTGGTGAAGAATGCTCGCATTCAAAGGACTCTAGGCGGCGTAGAGGGACTCTTTCAAACTGTCAGAATCGAGGTATTTATTAAAATTAAGGAATCGATACAGTACTCTGGACTCTCTCATACGCCTTGCCTTTGTACCAGGAATTCAATCATTTAATTGTTCCCGATTGGATTAAACCCTATTACCCGGATCGGATGCTCCCTATCGCGAAAATGCACTGGAAGTCACTTGTGTACACCACAAAAATGCAGCGTCTTAGGGGAGGTAAGGACGTGGTCTGTGCAGTTTGAGGAGATTTTTTTGCAAAATACCTGATGCTCGTCGTGTACTTCTGTCTAGGACCGCTCGTGAAGCACATTTTGGAACAATTGGACCTTTACAAAGTAGGAGATGCACCAAAATTGTGGCTCTATTCTGGCCACGATGACACGATTTCACGGGTAGGTATGGCTATGCGCGTCTGGGGAGACTTTTATCCGGACTTCAGCAATGCTATAATTATAGAACTGCATAGTGACCAGGCTGGAAACCTGTTTGTCAAGGTAAGACTCAATATACCCTAGTGAACCATGTACTTTTATGAATGCATTTGAGGTTATTAAAGGCAGGTCTTGATAAAATGTTCTCTCTTTTTTTATCAGACTCTGTTCCACAACGACACATCAAGTAAGCCCGATTATACGTTAACAGTAGAGGGCTGTACAGAGTTATGCCCATTGGAAAAACTCAAAACCATTCTAGACGACGTAATTCCAAGAGATCATGCAGCGGAATGCCAGCAAATGTAAGTTTGTGATTGATTAAGCCCTGAAAATTATATGCTGTACTAATGCAAACTTCATTTTCAGGAACGGCTCGCCTATTATCTGTCCAACTCAAGTGTTACTTGTAGCAGTAGTTCTACTGCAACGACTGTTTTCTCATAAACCTTAGTTTAATTCTTAGATATATTAATTTATTTATTAAGCATGCCGACAGTATTGCCAAGACGATTAGTGGTGCTAATCCGGTGTAAACTCGAACTGGTCGTGGACGAAAGGCCGTTTAATTTTTATCACCTAGTTTTAGTAACGTATGTAGATCTCTGGCTTGAGAACCATTGAGAGGTCATTCCTGAGCAGTTTGCTGTTTGTACGACACCCGGAGTAGGATATCTGAGTGTTTTTATGAGTAGGACATCTGACAATGAGTGGTTCTGATATCTTTCGTGGATCTATGGGTAAGATGTCTGATCGAATGTATCAGATATAAGTGGTTCAATGAGTTGGTCAGCTGAGTGGTTCTATGAGTAGGATGTCTGAGTGGTTCTGCGAAGGAGTCATACTCCTCCTTCGCAGAGGGAGACGATAGACGACGGACCAAACTGACTGTCAGATGAGGAACGGAACTATTGTATAACATTTATGGGGCTCACCGTCGATGTTTTTTTTTGTAAAAAATGTACTGTATATCAATCTTTTTTTTAAAAAAACCGTACACACAGGATCTTTTTTGTTAGAGAATTCCGTTTGACAGCATAGTTGCTTTCGGCGCTTCCAGGACGCTGTAGAACGGTGGGCCACCCTCGTTGATTCCTTTCCACCCTATGTGTGGCCTTGGCCAATCGGAATAGGCTTTCGCATCCGATTACATTCGATTCGAAGTAAATCTTATCCAATTTTCAATTCGATCGTCGTTCTCCCATTTTGATACTGCCTTGACTTCGTCATTTAGCATCCTTTACCGCACTCATTTTGGAATATCACTCCGTATTGTGGTTTTGCATTTGACACGTTAAGTCGTTTGCGTGAATTTTGATATCAACGCTGAACAGGATGAGATGTCGAACTGCATACGTATTGCGTTTGTTTCGAACCGGTTGTTGGAAACTGTTATTTTGAGTGGATTTATCTCCTATTAGACAGAGCTCACCAGGGTGGGTCGGGAGCACCCCGGAGGATCCACAGTTCATAAGTTCCTACGACCACAAATCATAAGTCCCAATTGTCGGAAGTTCCAAATAGATTTTTTTTAATCTGACCTACTCCGACCTAACCTAGCCACTAATGAGTCGAAACTTGGAACTCGTGAAACTAGGACGTAGCGTCGTTGGAACAAATGAAAATTGGATCTTCCGAGGGCCCCCCGGTAGGTCGAGCAGTGCAAGCACCCCCACGGTAATTTTTTATTGTTTTGAATGACGTAAAGGTACTAATTGTATGCAGAATTTCAATGAATATAGCATCCACTCCGCTAGAAATACTATTTTTACTCCAATGCTATGTGAGTCAGGCGGGGCCATTCATGAAATAATTTGCGCTCTATGGGGGAAATGGTTACGTAACCATTCATAAAGGTATTCAAAGAAGCGTGGCTGAAAGTGGGCAGGGAGTCCTGGGACTATTTTGCGTAATGAATTAATATACGACCTCTTATCAAAAAGGTACACTGAACAGTTTTTTGATTGAGATTCACACGAGATGCGTGAAATTTACTTAGATGATAATTCTCTCTTGTGAGCGAATATAGAATTTGGCGACGTGAGGGGCTTGTGCTAATCCTTTCTGGAATGAGAATGGGTCTCTGAGAGTGAAGTCCAACTTCATGGAGGGTGAACAGGTTGAATTCCAGATTTCCCTCCCAAATCTTCACAGTGCACGCTGTCACATTTTCACGGGTAATGGCGCACTGTCCTTGTGTACTTAGAAAGCAAACAAAACGCCTGCTTTTGCTTACAAACCAACACTCTTCGCTTAATCCTATCATTTTTGTGGCCCGTCATAACCAACGTCAAAATTAAACTTCTGACGTAGTTTGTTCAACGGTGTGTACTTCATTTTATTGCTGCATACCCTGTCTTCATGTCTTCTGTGAAAAGGCTCATGTAAGTCCGGAATACATGTAGCAATAAATGCTGTATGTTCTGATATTTTTTTTATTTCTAATATTGATTTTATAAAACCTGCGACGATAATCTAGTCGCTTCGAAAAATAGGAAGAGTTTTACAAAACCATAAATTATGAGACAAATCAATGACTTTTAGCATAGCGTGCATTTGTTTACTGAGACTTGGAAGCTCGTTAATCACAAGCATCCGCTTGCATGTATGAGCATGCGCAGAAAAGCATGCGCTTTTCTGTGTATTTTATGCAATTGTCAAATGCAGTCTTACACAGATGATGCTGAAAATAATTTGTTCTCTTGAACGAGGAAGGATTCAGGATTGACGTTCAAGGACAGTAAAGAGAACGTTCCTACCACCCTCAAATGCTCACAAAATTTGGGAAGATATGAGGTTAAAGAGAGGGGAAAAAAAGAAAGAAAAATAGTTAATGCTGCTCTTCCCCCGCCCGCCAGTTATTTTCGCTATCTTCACTGTCACGTAACAATGTTGTTTCAAAAGAGAACTCTTCCTTCTTATTACTGCTACCGGGCTTAAGGAAATCTGACTAAAGTTCATGTAATCTGAAACGGTAGAACAAATTTTCTTGTGCCCCCACCATCGGTAGCTTGAAGGTGTTGGATGCGTACGCGGACATCATCCTCTCAGTGGGCACCAACCATAACCATCCGTAATGAGCGTGAAGAAGCTAGCGCTCCTCATCATCCTCAGTGCTGTGTTATGGTGTTCCTTGACCATCGGTGCCGATGTTCCGCGGGGAAGACTAGAACTTAAAATGGTGCATGTGGTAAGTTCTGCATTTGTCCACGTTACTAAAATGAAGATGTTTCCTCCCTTTTTATATCAGACGTTTACTTTTTCTTACATCTATCTAAATTCTATCATCTGAATTGAATCAGTGAGTTGTACAATCAGCAAACGTGCTAATATTCTCGATGACCAGCACTTTTTAGGATTAAGAGATTAAATATGTGCTCTGTGTTAGTAATGGCCCATCACTCTGACGAAATACTAGCACAAAACACACGTGTAGAATAAATAGTGTATGGGTTTCCAAGGTCTCTGTAGTTTTTTAAGGCATGCTTCCAATCTTTCCAGGGTATACGTAAGTTAAAAATAGGAAAAACCTTTTTAAAGGAATATTTTCGCTGGTCCCTAAAGAGAGCATGGTATCTGACAGCGTCGGGACAAGACCCTGGTATCTCGCCGCGCCACGGACAGACCATGCTATCTTGCAGCCTGTTCTAAAACGTAGTTTACGGAGGGCTGTGTTTGTGTAACGGTTTTTCGGAAAAGTTTGAGAAGCCAGTACATTGTTTAAAGGTTGGCTTTCAGCAATGCGTGGGCTTTTCAAGCA
>Ga0058701_10003883_pt1 | contig 11989 bp, 9 predicted proteins | sample AgamicOrMae_FD_97039 | JGI IMG/M metagenome (GOLD analysis project Ga0058701, IMG submission 97039) | Agave microbial communities from Guanajuato, Mexico - Or.Ma.e | ecosystem: Host-associated > Plants > Phyllosphere > Phylloplane/Leaf | place: Guanajuato, Mexico | collected 2012-06-04 | reverse complement strand
GGTGTTTAATGGACGAAACATGGAATACTCATGGGAGAGCTTTTCGTCTCCAAACGGTGATGCTAACAATTGCCATGGAGAGGACGACGAAGAGGATGATAACAGAGAAGTGAGCGATGATACCGATACTGATAGATCTCTATCTAGTTAATCTAAATGAAGATATATTGAGTTTGCCAATAAAGAACAAACGATAATTAAAACTGTTTCACCGGTACGAATATTCACCAACCAGAATGGTTGTGTTTGTAACTATTGGCAGTGGTTAGGTGGTTTGTGTGTTATGTTTCAGCTTTGAGATGGCGCGAACGACAACAACACTTCCATGTTGACAGTCTCATTTGGTCCTCTGGGCCATCACCAAACGCCTGCGCAGTACAGACCAGGTCTAGTGGTGTTGCCAAGCTATTGGCAAGCCTCTCTCGCTGAGACAGTGTCTCTTTTGCTTTGCTCCGTTGGCCACAGAGTGAAGATTACCGCCCGAGACTAGTTTCGTCTACCAGACTCTTGGCATGAGCGGCCTACGAGACTCACGAGAGACTGCCAAGCTTATCAGTGTTGAGCCCTAATGAGTTAGCTTGAGAGGGAGTTGTGTGTTAGCTGTCCGTGAGCCAGACTGTCACCTGCGGTTTCCTGTGACAAGCTCGAGAAGATGCTGGGCCAAGAAACGGGCCTTGCAATGAATACTTGAGCAAATTTCGATACTGCTCTCTCGGTGAAACAAAGCAATCATCTGCCGCGAGTAATGCAAAGTAATCATGCCACAGATTTGGGCCCGATTTGTCTGAGTGGTTTTCCAATTTAGGAAGTTGACAATTGTGTGTGACAATTAGGATGAGAGAATAATTGGGAGAAAGTTGAAATAGACTGACTATTGTTGAGCTCGGAGGAGTGGCCACACAGATGAGAGAATGCGAGCCAAAGGGCACGAGACAGAGTTGTTGAATTTGGCTCTGGTGATATACATCGCTTTAGGTGGATTCCTGTTCCATTGGATGGGGGAATTTGAGGATAAAAGATCCATCGGAGATGATAGAACGTCAGCGGCGTCCCTTTTGGAGGCCGAGGGAAGATTTGTCGATAGCAAGAATGAAAGAAAGTATTTAAAATTCAACAATTCGTCCAGCAGTGATGGAGGAGGTGTTAGTGGTGATTATGTTGTTGATAGCAAGCACAGTGGTCCAAGTGATCGTTCAGGGCCCGCCGAGAGGTTGCACCAATTGAGGGCCAGCTCAGTGAGGCGCATGTGGATGATAACCAATCAGTTGAACATCCTCTACGAGGCCAACTGGACCGAGTTGATACTGGCCGAGCTGGTCGACTTTGAGCGCGAACTGATGAAAGCGGTCCAGTTGATTTATCTGCAAAAGCAAGAAGAACAGTTGTCCAACGATGAGGATCAGCTGGAGGAGAATGTTTCTTCGGATTTGGCCGAAAAAAAGGGCCAAAATGGTCAAGAGTTGGCCAATTTGGAGAGAACAAGGCGGACGCAACGCAAGAATTGGAAGAGAAGACTAAGGTCCATCGAGAGATCCCTCGTCCACTCGCTGGCCACCATAACCACAATGGGTAAGTGTCCTTATGTGTAATTCTCAAATGGAATTCTTTAAATTTCAAGTCTTTAATCTCATACAGAATTCCTTAATGAGAGAGGAGATGATTGAGATCATTCATACTTTATATGATATTCAACTTTTTGATTCAGTTTGAATCGTTTCAGAAAGTTTTTCTGTGTTTGTGAGGCGAGCTCTATACAGTGTCTACTCGCTGGAGTCGCGAGTGAGTGTTGATGTTTGGTTTCTGCTTGACTTTTCCAGACGAAAGTCAAGCTCAAAATTTGTGCAAAAAAGTCAAGTGGCGACAAACAGAGCTTCAAAGTGAGAAACTGGTACGAAAGGAGAGAAACTTTCGACAAATTTCAGCAAATTTCAACAAATTTCAACAAATTTCGACCTTTTCGTCCAACTCGAAACACTTTTGAACTTGCTTTCCGGCACTTGCACCTTGTAACTAATGAGCTATTTTCAGCAGTAGTTTAGTCAAATCGGTTCCGAAATGCAAAAGAACAGCGAGCCAGTTTTCGTCTAGTGCATGCCAAATGTTTCGCGGAGAGCATTCAACTTGCCAAATTGATTCGGCAGTCTTGGAGCGTCCCTTTTCCTTGGCTAGCTTGCCAGTGGAGCCCATTGAGCGAGAGCGGCAGAAAAAAAGGGCAGCCCCTTTTGCTCAACTGTGTTTGATCGATCGACTGATGAATCTGCTGCAAGTTCCCTCACCAAAGGTCTCCTCGAGGGGCCGGAAAGAGAGACGAAAAGGCAGACAAAGGAGATGCGGCCCGAGGAGATCCAGAAGGACGGTGGAGGAAGACAGGCAGGAAATAGCAGTCCTGTTCGATGCTGAGGTGTTGCGGAAGTGAGACTTTAGCAAGCAGGAGCTCTTGCTGACGGCGCCTCCAAGCAGGAGACTCCATTGAAATGGGCTCTTCTGCTGAACCGGGCGGCTCCAAAGCCCGCCGGATGGTCCAAAGTCCATCCAGACAGGAAGAGGCCTCGAGTGGGGGGGATTTTCTGGCCGCTGGATGCAATTTTCAGTCCCAGTTGCTGGCCACAAGCCGGCCAGTCGACACTGTGGGTGCTCCAATGAATTCGGGCGCCTCTTTGGTGGCCAGAACCCAAACGTCGGCAGATTAAAGAAGGCACCTTTGCCACCTGGCCCTGCTTAGAGTGGAGGGCAAGCGAAGAGGCAAAGGATGCCTTTTCGTCCATCGCATCAAAGCAAACCCGCGACATTAATTTGGGCCGCATCTTGCGGCCCAAACGCTCACTCGAGCCAGTCCCAAAGCTCGCAAATGGGAACCACTGGCGGCCAGATTGGACGGCCGAGCAGCCCCCCACGGAGATTGGCCAGCCGTTCTTCAGTTCTTTGCTCCATTCTTTGCTTCATTCTTTGGTTCTTTGCTAGTTCGTGCGGGCGCACCTCGGCCGCAATTTGGCCCCCGGCGGCCAAACAATTGGACACGTCTGCCTCGCCGGCCGGCCGGCATGGTAATAATTGTCACGTACTCAATTAAGTCTGCCCAGTTCTTCTCGAGTTTCCTTCTGCGTGTCGCCCACTTGCTCGGCCCCCAACTGGGCGCCCTCCAAGAGGCTGCTCCCTCTCCTTCAGCTCGATATCATCACCTGTTCGAGCGTGAACAAGAACCGGAACGCCGCCCGATCGGCTCGAGTCGAGCGAGCCCCACGCAAGAAGCCTCTTCTCGACCATAGACCTACTGCTTAGGTCCGCCCGCATCGGCCGCCCACTCGGCCCCAATCGTTCATTAGCGATTCATTCATTCATCCATTCGGTGCCATTTCCTGCTATTTTGCTCAGTTTGCGGATCGCAAACTGAGCCTTCCAAGCTGGACGCCTAAGCATAGCTAGACCTTAGCTCGCCAGACCTTCCGATCGAGCGACTCTCGCCGCAGACTAGCGCAGACTAGCACTGGCTACACACTAGCATACACTACCCGCACACTGTCCCCCGTCTGTTTGGCCGCCCGGGCGGCTCGTCCATTCACACACGAGCGAGCAGGAGCGATTTGGCCCACTCGCGAGAGGTCATTTGAATTGGGGCCGCTCGGAAGACTGGCCGCCGAGTGGACGCCAGACACACGGGCAAGCGAGCGGCCAGCGAGGAGAAGCAGCGGCGAGACCACCCAGCGAGCAGCCGAGCTGCCCACAGGCCTCAATCAGCGAGCCCAATCAGGCCCTCCAGACGGCCTTCCGGGTGGCCAAATTGGGCCGATGGGGCGGCCTCGATCGCTCTTTAAAGAGTCTCGCCCCAATCAGCCAGGTGATTGTTCGCGCCGGCGGCCGCTTTTGCCTGCATGCGGGCGGCCCTAAGGGCGCGCCAGCTACTGGTCAGTGGCTTTCACTAGCGTCTTGCCAGATCTGCCTTGACCGAAGTTCCAGTCGAGTTGCACTTGCGTGCGGGCGGCACAAGTTGGGCAGCTTCCACTCTGCCCTTAGCCCTAGTCTCAGGCGGCCAAATTGGGGCCAAGTGGGCCGCTCGTGCTCTGCTCGAGGCTAAGCAAGCAAGCCGCTCGCAAGTTGTGCCAGTGGCAACACTCAAATCGGCCCCCAACTGGCCAGACACGTCAGACCAACAACAGGCCTAAATTGACACTAAACGCCCCCCAAAGTGGCCAAACTGGCGAGCCCAAACTCGACACACAAGTGCCGGGCTCGCTTCCACTTCCGGCGGGCGCCAAGTGGAAGCGCCAAGTGCGAGCGCCAGGGGCCAGAGACTGTGTGCGGCCGCTTGCCAGAGCCACTCTCTGTTATGCCCTGTTATGCGGCTTTGGTTGGGCGCCAATTGTGAGAGTCCAATTGTAATTCCGAACTCGCAAAAGGCGCTCCAATTGGGCCGCAAACAGTCTGCCCAATTCGATGCGACTTTGAGGTCTCCTTTGGGCTGCTCTTTTGGGGGGCCTTTGGGGCTGATGTTTCCGCTTTTGGGGCGGCGTTTTGTGCGCCAGAAGTGGCCAGAGACTAGGGCTGGGCGCAAAGGCCGGGGAGGCCTTTGCGTTTTGTGTTCCGTGTTTTTATCCACTTAAACTGCAATTGTTTGTTATTTGATTGTAGTTGTCGTGTGTTTTGGTGGGTGAAAAATTCGCCCTTTGGCCACTGGGCCGAGATTGCAACTGTTTGCCGCCGCTTTCGACTGTCTCCAGTTTGCCACTGTGGCTCGACTTCAGACTAGCTTGCCGCAGACTAGCTTGCCGCAGACTAGCTTGCTGCAGACTAGGGAAGAAGCGGAAGAGCAAGGGGCCAGAAGGAGGAAAACAAAGCCGGCAAGTGAGAGCGATGCAGAGCTTGCACACTGGCGCCAGTGTGGCGCCCAAAGACAATGGGCGCACGCAAACGAGCGCCGCAAACGGACCAGAACGGCCCAGTGGGAAAAGTGGGAAAAGTGGGCGCTTCTTTGGTCTCTGAGGCCACTTTTGCATGAACTAGCTGGCCAAAATGGGGCCCATTCCGCAACTGAGCTTGTCTGCGGCTTGCCCTTGCCTGTGGGGCGTCTTTGTGGCCACTTTGGACACTTTGGCTGCAGTCTGTGTGCAGCCAAACTCGCCTGCACGTCACATAAACAAGCGGCCAGTTATTAGCATTCATACTTTGTGCTCGGACAAGAAAGGGACGAGCAAAAGGGCTGCTCTTCGCGCCCTTGGCTTGTCGGCCGGCGGACTTGGCAGTCGCCTGTTTCCGTCCGCCCGTCCAGCTTGGGGCCCAGCAGAGCGGCGGAAACGCGACACCTTTGGGCTTTGGGTGAGCGCAACTTGGGTGGCCATTTGGGCAACTCTTGGCCGCTCGCTTGTTGCAATTGGGCCGCCCACATGCAAAGTGCGCGCTCGTGTTCCTCTTCGCTTGGGCTGCGCCCGAACACAGTCCCTATCGGATGATTGTTTGTTTGTGCTCGTGTGTGCTCCAGTGATTGCGCTTTGTTGTCTCGCCCACCAGAAAGAGAGAGAGCCCTCCAGAGAGCCGCTCTTGAGGGGCGGCCAAATGTCTGTTTGCTCAGCGGGACCTAAGGTTCGGCGGGCTTGCTGCAGCTAGTCTGCTGGAGGCCAGTCTGCAGCAGTCTGCATTGGTCTCAGCCAGTCTCGGCCAGTCTCTCGCTAGTCTCTTGCTAGTTTTCCCCACTCTCAGCCGCCTCTTCGCCTCCTCCTCCTTCACTCCAAGCGGCTCGGATTAACTGTCGGCGGCGGAACAAGAGAGTTTGATTAATCTGGCCGGCCTTTTAGTGCGAAATTGATTCCAGCCACTCGCCATTGATTGGGGCCGGCGCGTTTGCTGCGCCCACTTGTTCGCCTGCTCTTTTGCTCGCTTGCTTGTGCAGCACAGTCCAGCAGTCCAGCAGGCCAGCAGTTCAGCGGCTCGTCGGTCAGTCTTGAGCTGCGGGCCAGTGATTCGGGGGAAAAAAGGCGGCCAGGAAGTGGCGGCGAGTCTCTGGGCGCCTCTGGGTGGCCCTTGAGGCGCCTGCTCGGCCTTCTCGGCCGCTTCTTCGCCGCTTCTTGGCCGCTTCTTGGCCATCCGCCGGCGGACAATCAATGGAATCTGCTGATTAAAGTGATCGCGAGATGTGCGCTCCGCAAGCAGGCCAACCAGCCGCAGACAGCCCATGGGGGCCCATTGTTGGTCGCTTGTTTTTGAGTGGCGACTTTGGCGCAGTGGAGCAATAGCGCAATGGCAAAGCAATGGCGCAGTGCACCAGAGGAGCATTGGCTGTGCGTTGGGCCGCGCGGCAGACTGTCTGCGGTGCCGCAAAGTCGCCGCTTTGCAGTCCAACGGCGACACTCTCTGGCTGCTCGGCGTTGCTCGAGCGTGCGCTTCTGCCGTCAGCAGTCGGCTCTCTCGGCGGCTCTTTCGCTCAACTCGGCCCACTGGAGGCGGCCAAATGGCGCCGCCAAGACCGCCAGCCAGTCAATTGTGCAGTCTAGCCAAGTCTGGCCAAGCTGGACGGACAAAAAGGCCGAGAAAAAGGCCAAACAGGCGCCCCAAGGAGAGTGGAAAGGCCGAAAGGGACGCCCAACTGGCCAGCTTGGAATTAAACTGACCGGAAGGGCGCCGGATTGGCGAGCGGCCAGTTTGCGTCAATCAAGTGTGGCGAGCGAGTTGGGGGCGCATTGTGAGCTCGAAGCTGCCCATTTGCGCCTCCTCTTGGGCCGCCTTTCCACTGTAAAATGGGCTCCTTCTGGCCGCCCTTTGGACGCTCCTCGGCCGCTCCTTAGCCGCTCCTTAGCCGCCGTCCAAATGGGCCAGTCGTGGTGATTGGCCGCCCAATCGCCGGCCGGCCATGACACTTCACTGGGCGGCCAATGGGCGCCCATCACGCCCAATTGGTGAGCTCCAAGGTGGCCCAATTGGCCAGGCGGCGCCCAAGTGGCTCCCGCGGAAACAATCAGCGCCCGTCCCACTCGGCCAGGTGGCTCCGAGCTAGAGCTGTGGAGCTCCAGAGCTAGTCTCTAGCTCTCGAGCGGCGCCCAAACGGCCCACTTGGAGGCCCAAGAGGGACCGGAAGTGGCTTGACGCCCGGAGAGTTGGCGAGCCAGTGGGCGAGGAAATAAACATGATCGATGGGCGCGAGTTTGGGGCCAGTTTAGGTTGAGTTTGGGTTGAGTTTGGGGCGGGCGAGGTGAGAGAAATGGCAGAAGTGGGAGAAGTGGGCAGCCTCGTGGACGTGGACGCGCCGGCAGAGCACATCTAATCAGCCTAATTGGCCGCCGGCGATACTTGTGCGAGCGGTGGGGCGCGATTAATTGGGCTTGGGGGGAGGACAGTGGTCGGCGGACAGTGGTCTCTTTGTGCTGCTTTCTGGCTGGCTGGCATTCCAGTGGCGCGTCTCTCGTGCGTTCCGTCATTAGAGACTGTGTGCGGGCGGCACACAGTCTCTGCACAGTTTCCACACAGTCTCTACACAGCGCGCAGCAAAGCCGCTCCTTAGGGCCGGCCCGGCGAGCAGACGTGCCCCCAAATGAGCCGCCTTTGTCCGGCCGCGCAATCCGGCCCGCCGGAAGTGGCGCCGAGATGATGATAATGTTTAGAGGGCCTTGCCGAGAGTGAGTGGCGAGCTATCTGGCGAGCTTGGTGGCGAGCTTGGCGAGCTTCCTGAGCTTCCTAGGCGCGCTGAGATGCTGTTTGGCCGCGCCAAGTCGCCCGCTCGTGTATGGGGCCCATAATGCATTCAAATCACGCATCGGGCGGCCAATTTGGACCGTTGTTTGCCCGCCGAGGCTTAGCTCCAGTCTGGCGGCGTCTCAGCGGCTGAAGCCCAAGAACGAGCTCGGCGCAGTGCCTTCTCCAAGGCAGTCTTGCCAAGCTCGCAAACAGACAACACTGGGCCCCAAGGGGCAGCTCGAGAGAGTTGGAGGCGCCGCTTAGCTGGGGCTCTGTGCGCGCGCCCTCCAAGCGGTCGGGTGGCAATAAATCAACTTGTTAATAAGTTCATTTTTTCTCCCTCGCGCTCCTCCTCCTCCTCGAGGGTCTTGCTGGAATCTGGATCGGCGGCGAGAGACTGGCGCCCGCAGGCACAGTCGGGCTCCAGGCAGCTCTCTCGAGCTCTCTGGTCTCTCTCGAGCTCTCGGGCGTCTCTCTCAAGCTTGCGGGCGTCTCTCGAGCGACTTGGGGCGCCACCCGGCGCCTCGACGGGCCGCCCGAATCATGGGCATCTTAATCGCATCCGAATCGTCCCATCAAGGCGAGCGAGGGCTGCATGGGGGCGCCCATTGGGTAGGCCATTTATTTTTATACGCGCGCAGTGTTTTCACTGGGCCAGTGTTTGCATTGCGCGCGGCCCGCAGACTGTGTGCGGCAGACTGTGTGCCGCAGACTGTGTGCGGCGAACCCAAACACTGGCCCAAAAGACTGCAGCAGCACGCGCACAGCCGCACACAGTCTGCAGCGCGTGCATTTGAATACACTGCGCTGCTCGAGTGCGCCCCGATGACAGTCTGCGGCCGCAAGTGCTCCTGTCTGGCTCGCTGCAGGCCATTGCGGCCACAGACCGGCGAGTAATTATCAATTTTCCAGCGCCGGAAGGGGCGCCAGGAAGCCAGCGAGCCAGCAAGCGAGCGAGCAGGCTGTGAAGTGTGAAGAAGAGAGGGGCGAATGGGGCGAAATTCCTGCCGGGGGAAGAATTCCACTGGCACTGGGCAATGGGCAATGGCCAGACAGTCACGCCCTGGCGGCTGCATCAATCATGGCGCGGCGATCATTTGGGCCGCCGGTGTGCAGCTGCGGACGGCAGTTGGCGCCAATGCATTGGCGCCGCAAGACCGCAACAAAACGGGCCCCAAATGGGCGCCGGCCGAGCCCTAATTTGCACCACTGGAGGCCAACAAAGGAGCAAGCGAGCGAGCTGGCCGCTCGTTTGGGGCCAACTGGCCAGCGAGTTTGGCCAACTCTTGGGGCTCCTCTGCGGGCGCGCGATATCATATAAGCGATGACTTTTGTGCCAGAAGTTGTGGCGCAAAGTTGGCGCCAGAGGAGAAGCTCGCCAGGGCCAGTTGTCGGGCTGGACAACTGGCCCAAACTTGGGGCCAGATTTGACTTGGTGGCTGGCCGAAATGGTGGCCAAAAGGCGGCCAAATGCAGGCACACACAGACTGGCTGGCCGTTGGCCAGAAAGCTGCGAGCGGCGGCAAGAAGTTGCAACTTAATCTTGTTTGCTCGCCTCGGCGGGCGAGAAATCGGATTTGTGCCGCCTCGACGACGGGCCGACTTACTTTGGGCTGCCTCGCGGGAGCATTGAGCCAGATTGAGGGCCGGCCGGCGAGATGGGGGCGCCCCTTAGCTTTGGGCGCGTCGCTTGGGCGCCCAAATCCAGCCGCAAGTGAGGCGCCGGTGAGGCGGCTAAGCTGGCGCGTCTGCAGAGCAAAATAGTGCACAGGCAGCCGAAGGAGTGCCCGGTGGGCCGATCCTTAGGGTTAGAATGCTTGCGCCCAGTTTGCATTGCAGAGCACCGCACGCGAGCACAACACGAGCGCAGCACTGCAAGAGTTGCACGCCAAACTCAAGGCCCGCGACGCACAATAAAGATGCGCCCAGACAGATAACAAGCGGCTTTGGTTGCTCCGAGCGGACGATAATTTGCATGCTCATCAAGTGATTTTCTCCGCCGAGAAAATCTTCGGAGAATCGCCCGGCTTTGGCTGAATTCTCCTCTCGAACACTGACCCCCCGACGACTGTCCGCCGGCGCTGAGCCGCCCCAATTGGGACCCCAGTTGCAGGCTCTTTTTGGAGGTTCCACTGGCCCACAATCGACCAAGAAGGCGCCCTCTCAGCTAGACACAAGCTCCGGCCACCTGCTGGCTCGAAGGGGCGCCCTTTCGGCGCCTCTTGGACGTCTTTTTGGCCTCTCTCTTGCTGCTCAGACGGCCGTCCAGTGGCGCCGAATGACCAGGAAGACTTCCTGTCTGGAAGCTCGCCGCAGACAGTCTCAGGCTGGGCAGCTCGGGGTGAAGGGCTCAGAAGGGCTCAGAAGAGGTGAAAAGGCCGCCCAGAAGCCGAACTGGGCCGGTAAGCAGATGCAGAGTTGCAGGGCTGAGGTCTGGCCGCGTAAAAGGCGAGATTTGTTGCCCTTTTGGGGGCCGAATTTGTCGAAATTCGCGAATTCGGAAAGTCGGAAATTCGGAAGTTGGCAAACTCACCGGCGACCAAGTGCACTTTGCAGGCCGGGTGCAACACTGTCTAGGCTCCACTTGACGTTTACTGTGCAGTAAAGAGCAGCGGAAAGCAGTGGAAAGCAGCGCCAAGTCGCCCAGTGGAATGCAATACTCTCGAGAGATGGGCCCAAATTGGATTGTTTTTCATCTCCCGCAGACAGTCCGCGGGGCTCGTAGACTGTGTGCGGCTGCAGACTGTGTGCAATGGGCTGCAAACAGTCTGTAGGCCTCGCAGACTGTCTCGCTTGCCGAGATTGAGCTGTGCAGGCTGGCGACTGGCGCGAGTTTGGCGCTTGGCGGAAGGGGCGAAATTGTGCAAAATGTTGCAACGACGACAAGGCTCGAGCTCGGCCCACTGGCTGCAGCTGGCCGCCAAAAAGGCCAAAGTTGCACGAAACGAGCAGGAACTGTCCCCGAGCGGAAGTGGCCGGGCGGCAAAGGTGGAGCGGAAGTGGCGGCAAACTAGAGTGAAGCTGGGGGACAGTTGTGAGCAGCGGGCGGGCGGGCGAGCTCGAGGCTAAGTGGCGCGCATGATTTACATTCAATCAATCATTTGCATAGGCCCGCCGGCTCGCCAAGGCCTGTCATTGGCAGATTGGGCGCTTGCTCGAGGCCACAGTTTTGCTCCCAGTTCATTTCGAGCTTGCGGCTGGTCTGCACTTGGCCAACTTTTTGGCGAGCAAAAAGCCGGCTTGGCACACAGTCTCTGGCCGATGACTGTGTGCCAAAAGGGGCCAAAAGGGAGCAAAAGAGAGCAAAAGGGAGACAAGTGAGCGCTCGTTGGGGCCCACTCGTTTGGCCAGAGGTGAAGAGCAAACAGTTTTTCCCCCAACGAATCAATGGGCCTCAGCTTGTTTGTTGTCCTCCAATGATCGATTGTTCGCCGAGGGCCAACTTTTAACTCGCCGCCAAACTCACTTAGCTCGCACGGAAGCGGCCAGAGCGGCAAACAGGCGCACCTGAGCTTGTCTCTGGCCCCATTTTGCACACTTTTGCACACTTTCCTGCACTTGTTCCGCTTTTTTCACTCTCTCTAGTTCGCCCAAAAGAGCTATTCTCTGGAGCAAAGGCAAAGTTGCGCCTGTTCTCTCGCTGTCAGACTGTCCAAGCTAGTCTTAAACAGTCCAGAACAGTACAGAAGTGCAGAAATACACAAGTCCGGAAGTGGAAAAGAGCAGCCAAAGTGAGCTTGTCCTGCGCGCAGCTCAGCCTTGAGTGAACGCTCACCACTACGCCTAAGTGTCCGGCCCAAAAGCGCCACACACTCTCCCCAGAGACTCGCCCCGGGCCTCAATCAAACGGCTGACTCGAGCACTTCCGGTGGCCATTTAATCTTAATTGTTTTGCTGTTTTGCAAGCGCCGTTTGGGGGCCGTTTGGGGGCGAGCGCGAGACAGTGGCTAGCGAGAGACTAGCTTGGGGCCGAGCTGCGAGCTTAGGTCTGGCGGCGAGCCCGGCGGAAGTGGCGCACTCCTTCGAGAGCTTCTTTGTCTGCCTTTAGGTCTGCCTTCTGGGCGACTTTTGGTCCAAAGTTTCGGAGCGACTTTTGGTCCAACTTTTGGGGCGACTTTGAGCCCCGAAAGTCAGTCTGCCGAAGCTAGAGACTGGCGCTCCTGGTCCCCAGAGCCGAGCTGCGAGGAGGAGGAAAAATAATAATAATAACAACAGTAATAATCATGGGCCAGCGAGCGTCTGCAGCTGGACTAATTTGCAACAACTGCCGCCAGCAAGTGGCCAAGAAGTGTCTTAGGAGCGCGGACAAGGCGAGGCTGCACATTGGGCG
>Ga0058701_10003882_pt1 | contig 11991 bp, 6 predicted proteins | sample AgamicOrMae_FD_97039 | JGI IMG/M metagenome (GOLD analysis project Ga0058701, IMG submission 97039) | Agave microbial communities from Guanajuato, Mexico - Or.Ma.e | ecosystem: Host-associated > Plants > Phyllosphere > Phylloplane/Leaf | place: Guanajuato, Mexico | collected 2012-06-04 | reverse complement strand
TTTGGAGTTCCGAAATACTTCAAACATTCCGAAACATAGATTGTAAAACAGGATACGAAAATTTCTTGAGCAAATTTTGCACTGTTTTCTTCAAGGATTCACGTTAAGGGTTGCAGGGGGTGCGAAAACAATCTAATCGGAACCAAGTCTTCTGGACTTTGTTTAGGAATGTTGTCCAAACATTTTAAGCACAGAACGAACATTTTTAACCAACTGGTCCAATTTCTACAGCAGTTTTAAAAAAACGAAAAAAGTGAGTCCATACTTTTGACCGGTACTGTAGATATTGAATACCAAGTGAACATTTCGACCGACTATATTCAAAATTTTCGCGGATAATGCTTTTCAACAAGGAAAATAAGATTTGAATTCTGGAACAATGAGCAGTTTCGGATCACTCCTCTTAAAGAGGGTCTTGTTAAAAGAAGCTGTTATAACTTCTTTCTCTGCTTTTATTATTTTGTTTTGAAATATTTTTTTCTGAGATGGAACGGGGGAGGCGTGTGTCGCCCCTCCCCCGTTCAATTACAGGGAAAGGGGGGTCTCGTCACCTCTGCACCCCACTTCCGACGCCGCAATAAAATTTGATGCAATTATATTTCTGGTAGCATGCTCCTCCGATGGCCAAGTACCGGTATGTCGTAGCTGAGAAAAAAGTGAAAAAAAAAGTTGAGATTTTGACAGATCTTCACGTTTTGAGGTCCCAGGCGACCGCAAAAGTATGAATCCTGTTTTGGAAAATGTCGCGAATACTCTGCTCTGTTTACTGAACTCTGTTCTCTGCACGACGAGTATACTGGAGACATAAGTAGGTATTAAGATGCACATTTTTGGAGTATGTAATTTAGTAATTAACGGCGATAAAGAAGGCGGTTAGTCACTACCCACAGTAAAAAAGAAACAAACAAACAAAAACACCAAAAAAACAACATAGGTTTAAAGATTTAAAAAAAAAATAATCTTCGTCAGTTATTTCACTCGTGCACCTGACGTAGTGCCGCGGAACACAATCCAAAATCTTCTGTGTTTTAAGGACCGCAAGATCGAAAACAAATATGTAAAACTTTGTTTCCAGATATCTTTTTCAGTTGTCATTTATAGTGATATCTAAGCTTCTTATATCTCTGAGATATTTTATAAATGTAACGTCTCTGTTTGGGTTTAGTTATACCGGTACGAGTTTCTTTATTCTATTATTGAAAAACGAAAAATCGAGGTTTCACTGCCATGATTATTACCTCAGGCGTTAATCACAATTATTTTTCCAAGTTTCGATTTGGGTTAAGCGCGTTGTGTTAGCTTTGAGATATAAACTTCGAATACATTTCATTTGTTTTAAGAAAGCCGGATTCTCTAAGCGAATGACCCGAACACCCAAGAAGTATTAAGTCATCCATGTGCAGTCTTTTTTTTGTTGATTAATTTTCTTAAAATTCAACAGGGATCTATTACACAGTAGTGTTTAATGTTGTACCGGTCGCGAAAACCCGCCCAACTGTCTTCCCATCATGACTACCAAACGCGGGAAATCTTCCGAGGGAGAGCAGCTTTTTTTGGTTCAGCCAAGAAGATGGCCGATTTTTGCTGTAGCTTTGTTGATTACACTGAATGTAATTCAACCGACTCATGCGTGGGAGGCAGCCGTAACGGATGCGTAAGTAATTCATCGATCAACAATCTCGCTTTAAAATAAGCAAAACTACAGTTTTATAACTGCGATGTTTTATCACAGAGTTCAACACTGGGCTGGATTAATCAGAGATGAAATTTCGAGAGCTGCAGACCTTATGGGACACCGCACCGCACAAGAGGTGAGATTTTTTTTCTGGAAATAAACGTGTGTAATAATAGGCGTTGATATTACGGTAGATATCATAAATGCGACCCAATTCATTTATACGGCACGTCTGCATAAAGTTTCACAGGAGGTATCCACCGTAATCGATTCTACAGTACATATGTATAGTGCACGACTATCGTTACTGGTGCCATCTTCGCTTCTCGCTTAAGTGCAAATGGGCTCAATAAAAAAAAGAGGCCCATTTGCATTTAAGCGAGATGTCCTCGACATGTCCTTCGATATCAATAGGATACTTGTGCGACGATTAATACTTATGTTTGTTTATTTCAGAAATTTCAAAATGTAAAAATGGCCTACATAAACGGGAGTAAACTTTTGCACGAACGAGCTAATCTCGTCCGTGATCTTTTGTACCGAAGGAGAGAGGCAGTTGTGGTGAGCAATATTTTCTTTGGTAAAATCTTTCTTAATGCCGGAGGTGTTTGAAATTTCTGTGCTTGAGGTACATTGGGGTAACGCGTGTAGACCCACATAACTACTGTTCTCACTTGAGTGGGAGCTCCTGACGGACGGGCGATAGGCAAACGAAAGACACTCATGCAATGCTTGTGGTCTATTACCTGTACCTCTGTTAGTGTAGGTATAGTTCAGCACTACACTAAAGGGCACATCTACCCAGGTCAAGGGGGGGGGGAGTTGCAGGGAGGGAGGTCTGTTGGACCCAAGTTGGACCCTTGTGATTGTCTCGCATTTGTCACGCTACTGTGATATGGCACGCGGCTTCTGCTGCTTCTCTGCGAACACACTGTCTGGGTGGAGATAAACCATTGGCAGTTCTTGTGTTCATTGTCGTACAACTGCCGTTCAAATTTGTTTATAAATTTGTACTAGTGCGTTCTTCCCAGAATTAGTGTTTGCAAAATTATCCGAGACGTATTTCAAACGACGAAAAATATCGATCTACCTGCTCTCTAAGGGATGGGCTTGGGTCGGTCGTTTGTGGTTATACGGATGCACCCAAACATGTACCTGAGTCTTACCTCCCCCCTCGCTCCTACCTTCCTCCGGCAAAAGCCCTGGTCCGGGACAACTGCTCTTTAGTTTAGTGACTGAACTATACTCTCGCTGGGATCGTTTGGAATGATTTCACCATTCAACTTTACCTTTTTCTATTTACTATATGACGCTTTATTTGAACTTCTATTCCCTACCCTAATCGATCTGCCCGGAGTACGGATAATTCACCACGGATATTCGCATGCATATCCGTATGTATGGATATCAATGCAAATTGTGAGAGGGTGTGGGTGGATATCCGCACGGATTCCGTATGGATATCCATGCAAATTGTGAGAAGTTGTGGATATCCGCGCGGATATCCGTATGGATATCCATGCACATTGTGAGAGGTTGTGGACATTCATACGGATACCCTTGCTCTGTGAGCATTTGAATTGGATATCAATACGGATATCCGTGCAGATGTCGAATTATACATGCACTGTACCACGGACAGTTCGACGATGGTACTTGCATCACCCTTCTACATTTACTTCAGTTCTCTCCTGGATTTATGCGCTTCATTCGCGTTCTACAACATTGGTTTAGATCATCTGTTATAAATTGTAAAGATTTTCAACCTTCGTTGCAGCAAGCGAAACCTTATACTGAGCATTATTTTGTGTTAAATTTAATACCTTGGATTTAGGTTGAAAAAAATCGCTGTTTTTAAAAAAGTCGGTGACAATTCGGCCAAGAATTAAGATGGGGTTGATTCAGCTTTTTTTGGGGGGGAGCCCTTCGAAATAATTAAATTTAACGGCAATTAAAAAAAAAAATGAACATTCGCTTAGAAAATTGGCTTTATTATGATTTGTTACAGTGGACGCATGGTATCGGTACTTTATACGTTGCCTCTAGTTCTGCCCCGCCATTGAAAACCCAGTACCATAACTACGTTTTCATCTATCATTATGTTAACCTTCAACGGATGTACTTGTATATCGTAAACTTGACTCTGTGGCAACTTTTTACTAACGACTTTCGGTTCATAATCGGTTTTTTGACTTTTGGTTGAAAAAAAAATGTTTGTTTCCGCAAGAACATTCGGAAGCGAGCTGAGGCTCTATCAGACGTACGTCTCCCAGTCGGGAAGGACTATCCCCAGCCTTACGACGCCCTCAAAAGTATGAAAGTGGACGACGAGCCTATGAAAACGCCGACCTTCGCGCCGCCGGTTTCCTCGGACGGCATTGCAAATTGGACTGCCGATGGCTCAGCTCAGTTTCCCGGACTAGTCAACCTATCCGTGAGCGCAGTTCATGTTCCCAGCGATGTCTACGACGGCAGTAAGTCATCTGGAAATATTTCAAAAGTTTCCGAGCAAGGTATCCAAGTAAAGGCAAGCTGCAAGTTCCCTGACGTAAAAATGCAATAGCCTTTGTCACCTGACGCCACCTCTCCAAGCTTTTAACCAGGCCGTAGATGGTTAGGTGGCGGCACTCCAATGCTGAAAAGGGGGCCCAAAACGTGCGTCCGTACGATCCGGCGGCAGTTGCCTACGCGCCAGACGGGTAGGCCGAAATTTCATTTGGGGGAACCGGCCGCGCGGACGTTCAATCGCTCGCTAGCCATTTTTTTCGTCCTATTTCAATTTTGATTGGTTTTTACGAAGCAAGGCTTTGACGTATCGTTATCAGTCTTGAAAACCAAAATTGGACAAAAAATAAATGCAGGCTGAGGCGGCGGAGAAACAGCTGCACCCGACGTTGTCGCACTAGCCAAATTTTTATTTTTGGTCCAATTTGCGTTTTGAAGGGCGAAAATTATTTGTCAAAGACTCGCCTTTGACACAAACTAATTGAAATTTCAATTGAATAGAAAATAACGTTTGTCCGATCGAAAGAACATCCCCGACGCGTGAAAAGACCGGACAAGTTTGGTTGTTGTTCACACTGCAATGTTTAGAGGCTGTTCGCATTGTTTGAATTATATATGATACCTTAAAAGAAAACAAAAAGAAAACTAAATAAAATGAGATTGAAAGTATGCATGTTCCAAACTGTCACGTGTTGTTTTTATCGTGGATAAGGATCGCAATCGTATCAAAACGATCATGTAAGTATTAGGCCGTCTTCGGACCAATTCTTCAAAAAGTGAATTCGAAAGAAGGTCAAACAAAACGAGCGAAAAGAGACGCAGTAATTAAAACCTTATCGCAAGGTTTGATCCGTCTTCCATACCTATAGGTCAATGCCTCATGCAAATGAAATAAACATTGATCTCTTCCCTGTGTTGCAGGCTTGCCGCCAAATCTAACTGGTAAGTAGAACGGAGACAAAGCCTCGCCTTTTGAAAAGGTGTAGTTGAAAATGTTGAAGGACTTTTTGCTTTTTTCATCAGTATACGAGAACCATCAGAAACAGGGTCATACCGTGTCAGATTTAGGGGTGGGGGGCAAATAATTTGTCTTGGCACCTACACACCGTACCTATCTTTACCACGAGGCGCGCGGCGCCTCTTGATCCCCCATGCAGAGAGGCAGAGTAGGCCTAATGGTTGGGGAGAAGAATTCCACCTTACAGCCGTTGTTGCTGACCATTGACGAAGTTGACCATTACTTACTTAAGACCCTGTATCAAATGGCACGATTTAGCTGCTTAATCCCTGTATCGGGATGTTGAAACTTTATCTATGCACTTTTTTAACAGAGCCCCTTATTCAGCACGGAATGTGGGTGTCCAAAAAAATCGAACCTGCCTTCCTTGAGAATTTTCGTCGAGACAATACAACATCGTATCAATATTTTGCTCACATCAAAGGCTTTATGAGACTTTTCCCAGGTACGTTTACTTTGAGCATTAATGCGCATTTTAAGATTTGTTCGTTTTCGGACGAGTGTTATCACCAAGTGGACCCTAATAAAGGTAATTTTCAACTTTTAGCTGTTCAGATGGGTGACGAAAACGATTACTACGACGCCCGTTTCCGGCCGTGGTTCTCGAGCGCTGCTACTTCCAACAAAAATATAGTGATTCTCTTGGACAATTCGGGCTCCATGAAAGGCAAAAACCTCTTGGTGGCCCGTCAAGTGATTCATAACATACTCGACACTCTCAACCCGGACGACTTCGTCAACATCATTTTGTTTGGCCAGAAAACAGTTAACGCCACTATCAAGTGCCTGGAAGATAAACTTGTGCCGGTAACTTGTCTAACAATTCAATTCTGAAATACCACAAGCCTCTACTTTGTAGGAGTGGTTTCGATGATTATGGAAACCTATAAAGTGCGCTCCATAGGTCTTCTTTTCTTAGTCTAAGAGAAAATTAGACCTAAAGTGGGCTTATTGTGAGCCATAAATCGAGACTCCCGGGTCGAAGGCTCCATAGGTGGATACCCGTACATAAACAAAAGGATATCCATACAAATATCCCTGCTTTAATGGATATCCACGTGGATACCCATGGGACATGGATGTCCATACATGCGTAGAGACATCGACATCAAACACAGTGGATATCCATGCACGGACTCCCGTAGGCTTTGGATATCATACATATATAACAGCACCTTTGTCACGACGAAATGCAATATAATTACATATATCTTAAGGGTGTATATGGGCATACAGTATTTATTAATGTATTTTTGAAAATTCATCGAGCCTATATACCTATTAAGAAGTTGGTTGAACATTCTGTCTTTTTTAGTAATTTGGACAGGTTATGCATGCATGGATATCCATAGTGGAAAACAAATATTTTCTAAGTTCGAAACCGAAAAAATTGTTGTCAGGTCTCGTATCTAGGCGTTTCAAGGTGTCCTGAACCTATGTTGAGAAGTTGGCAGAGCATTTTTTTTCTGTTTTAAATAACTTCGCGGAGTTTTGAATAACTCAACCGCCGTTATTACGAGTAGAATCGGTGGTGTAGGTAATAGATCGTCCGCTACCCCGGTTCGAGGCTTACTCAGGATGCACTTTTTTATGTTACGTAAAAATATTAATTTACTTAAAGGTGAGGGTTAGTTTGTGTAATTTCAGCTTTTTTAATATTGTAGGTAACCTTGAAATAGGTCCTTTTTTAATCTAGGCAATAGATATCCATAACCCACCGATATCCATAGCTCATGAATTTCCATAAACTATGGAAAACCATGTTGAATTCTCAATAAATGGATATCCATATGGATAGCCATTATCGATATCCATGTACGGATCCTTCGACCCGGGCTATTTTCTTAAAACACGTATTTTGACTGAAGCCAACAGAAAAAAAGCGAATTTTCGTTTTGTGCTGTGAGCTGGAGTTGTTTTTGTAATGGGTAAAATTTTGTTCTATCAGGCAACCTTCTTAAATGTTTTTGAGCTGAAACGTAGCCTTGAGTCGCTGGAACCTAGTTGTCCTTCGAGTCTCGAAACCGGCTTGAAGTACGCTTTCAAACTTTTGAACCAGGTAAGATAAAAAAGTAATATTGAGATACACTCGCAATCAAAGCTTAAAAAACTCAAAACCTTAACAAGTCATTTTTGAACCGGGATGAAGGAGATTTTCAGCAGTTGCTGAGCTAATCTCGCAAATGTAGACGTTTCTAAAAGTAAAGTAACAAGCCAAATCTCTGTTCGTTGAGAGATGGCTCGCGGATGCCTTCACGGCCTGCGAAAGTACAGCCTGGATCTTCCATTCAGGTACCGGTATTTGGTGGATTATACGTGTACTGTACGGATGCAGCTTTGGAATAACCAAAATTTACATTTTGATATTTCTAAATATTCAACAGTTGTTCCTGAAAGTCAAACAAGAATCCGTGATCTAAAGCACTGGAGAAAATATCTTAAGCTTTCACAATCACACAGCAATAAAAACTCACAATTTCTAGAGGCTTTTCTAATCTTTATAACTGGGTTGGAAAGGGTCAAGCTTCTATAGCTTCTTGAGCTAAAATAATTCAAAGTGTATAGGTAAAATAGCTAAAATACGTAAGAGGACGGTGACTTAAGGTTTATTTTTGTGCTCGTAATAACTTTATTTATGTTTGCAGACAAGGGAAAACCGCATTGGTGCCATGTGCAACCAAGCCATAATGGTGGTTACAGACGGGCCATGGATGGACACCTCTATATTCGGCAAACATAACGAGCCGTTCGGTTCAGCGAATAAGCCCGTCCGGGTTTTCACTTACCAAGTGGGGGAAGAACTCAGAGAGGCACCCGGACTTAAGTGGATGGCTTGCCAAAATCAAGGTATTGTCGTTACAACACACAAAAAAACCTTTACTGCCTACTGGGGTGAGCAGTTAATATCCCAAAAATATTTTTTGATATTGAAAAAAAAATTAAAAAATATTTTTACGTACAATGTGGAAGTTTTTAGACTTCTTGGCTGTTGTCCTAAATAAAGAATCTTATAGGTGTAATTGCACAAAAATCTTGAATAGACATATTCTGCGAAGACGAGCTCTATTTAAAGGGAGCAATGAGATCAAGTACTTGCGACTCGTTCCCTATGCTCCCTCTTGGGCTCCCTGGGAAAAGGCCTCATTTTATGCTCGAACCTATGAACTGTAGTGAGGTCTCTGCAGTTCATACTCGAACCATAACTTATTCTTCGTTGTCCCAAAACACTCCCGCTTCACTCCCTCCCTCAACGCGGATGACCTAGGTCGTCATATTGGAATTGGAACTTTACTGCATCTGGTCTACAGTCGGCTGGCTGTAGACCAGATGCAAAATAGAAAGAGATTTGGGCTGGTCGCCCAAATCTCCTTTTTTCATCACAATTATATTAACAATGGTAGTTATTTTCATGAAGACGGAAACTTATCTAAGTATCAAAGTCCTTTTGATTTGAGTGATTTAGATGTTCTGAAGTTGGGGCGGGAAGTGTGAAGTTTATCGGCCCCAAAACGTACACAGTAAAAAATAGCCTTTGAGAAGCGTTTTTAAGGGTCATGCTTGCCTACACTAACCTTTTTAAAGGCAAAACTTACCTAGACTAACGATTTTCTATCGATCTGAGTCGTTGCGGCGAAGTTTTGAAGTTTGGGCGGAAATCGCGAAGTTTACCGGCCCAGAAAGGGTTACAGGTCAGGTAACCCTTTTTATGTTTAAAAAATGTTAGCAAACCTCAACTAACGATTTTTTGTCTAAAATTTACCTGAACTAACGATTTCTTATCTTCTCATGTATTTGGAATTGGCATTTTAAAAGTGGGACCGGCCAAGGGTGAAGTTAACTGGCTCTCAAACAAATAAAAAGAAAGGGAGGGGTAGTTTTCCTAAACTAACGATTTTTTCGCAAAAAACTAAACTAACGTTAAACTGACGATGTACCGGTATGACTTCTGATTGGTAAAATTTTGAGTGGGGCCGGAAAATTTCATGCATGTCTGGCTAAAATGTAAGTAGGATTATATGTATCATTCACCGTGAAAATTCTTCGCCCTAACCACGAAAAATGCTTTCGTTTTTACCCATATTTTGTGGTGTTTACAACGCGTACAGTGCAAACCCACTGAGAGCCGTTAGGCGATGAGAGGGAAGAGAAGGTTGGAGTGGGGCGGCAAATGTCGGTTACGGCCAAGGTGCCTCGGCGGTGGCCATATTCCGCTTACTTCGCGCAAATAGTCCATTCCTTCGCGGCCAAAACGACAAGTAATCACGACTGATTGGTTCATGTAGGGATGACGCAAGTATCTTTTTGCAACATTGGTCTAGTTTGTTACGTTTAATATACGCGGAAACTAGAAGGAAATTTTCGTCACTACATTGCGCCAGTAAGTTGTTTCATCACGGCAACAATCTTTGACAGTGTATCTCACTTATTTTAAGGGTGGTATCTGAACGTGACTATTGAGGCAGCTGTGCGGGATCGCGTGGCCACTTACATTCCAGTTATGGCCCGCCCATGGCTGATGCATCGCGAACACCTCATCCACTGGACGCACACCTACTTCCACAGAAAGGTAATGATTATGCGATTCGAAACTAAATAAGAACAGCTGTTGAAAATGTTTTATTCAGAGGGTAGGAGAGGAGGATGTTCCCGACCAAAGCTCTAAATAGATGAAGAGGCTCAAATGAAATGGAGTAAAAATGGCCGCTATACACGGGCGGTATAGGAGCGGCAGCCATTTTTTCTATGCAAGCGACTATGTCTGTCTGTCTCGCACACACAGCAAGTCGTATTTTCTCTCTTTCTTTCGTTGACCAATCATAGCGCTCACCCTTTCTTGCGCCTCTTTACCTATACAGGGCTTTAGTCCCGACTAGGAGTAAACTTTGCGAGCGGTACTCTGCGAGGTACTGTACATAACGCGGCTGTTTCGTTGAACCATTCGGTACCAGAAAATTTCCTGCATCTCTATTTTTGTCAAGGATACAATATCGGTCGATGCGGAATGGGTTGATCTTGAACGAGGTATCCAGAAGAAACGAGTGCTCACCTACCGCAAATATCGCAAAACACCTGACGAACTTCCATTTGGCAATGAGGATAAACCGGTGAGTTGCAGTGATTGTGAAGCTTTGCCGCGTTGCAGCTTCCGGTTGGGATGAAATAGAAAATTCTATTAATTGCCTATTTTGTTTTTTCAGCGATTCCTCAAGGAAAACCAGGCCAGAGAGGTATTCAGCTTATCAGCGGCAGCGAGCAAAAGTTACATGGTCGTTTCAGTATCAACACCAGCCTACAACATTAGCACTAATGTAGTGAGTATCTTCAAAAGACGCCGTTATTAGAGTTTTAATAGAACTCTAACTTTTCTGTTTCCTATTTCAGACTAGTCCGTATGGAGAGCTTCTTGGTGTAGCTGGGATCGATATTCCCATTGAACAGATTAAATTGATTCTATCATCTCACAAGGTACCTAGCCTGAACAAAAACACTGGAGTACATTCATCTTCCTCATTGATAAAAAGTTGTGTAATTTCAGATGCTAAAAAATGTAATTTTCATTTCATCTTTGAAATTTTTATCTTGTTCCAGGCCGGCACCAATAACTATTTTTTTATGGTAAATAATAATGGATTTGTGATATTCCATCCAGACCTACGACCAACGGTAAGGAGCTCATTACACTTTTTAAAAAAATAAGATGAAACAGACCATATTTTGTTACATGTTTTGTCTGCACAGTTTTTCGGTATACTGAAGCCCACATTTACGTCCGTGGACATGGCAGAGCTGGAAATAGACCTTTCAAGTTCTCCGGGAGACTCGAAGGGCATCGAATCTGTGAGACGCACACATTTATCTAGCTCAAAATCTTTTTGCATCATTATAAAATATGTCAACAATCTCTTGGGGTGAAAATCGCGTATTTAACCATTACGCATATTGCGGTTGATGGATTTTCAGTAAGACATAGTCAACGATCCCACTTAATTAAATACGGAAACGTTTTGGTTTAACATTAGATTTTTTTGACATATCCAAGCAAAGCTTACTTACGTAGCTGTAGCTTACTCATCACAATTGAGATGGGAACACTGACTGTCTGAGTCTCTTACTGCCGTGTGCGTCAGCCGGCTGTATGTGAGCGCCGCGCCAGGTAACTTTGAGCGCCTGCAGGTCATAGGATAGGCAACAGCAGGGCTCAAGTGTCACGCGTGTTGCCTATCCTTGCTTGGTAAGGGGCTCTCCATGCCGCACCTATCAAAAGAAACAAAGTAACTTTTAGTTTACGGTACCTTGCCATAAACGAGTTCATAACAGTTCAAATATCAATGTACAGTGCTAACACCATTTGCGCGCTCTTTTTGCGCGATATCCCATCTGCGTGACATTTCAACCGCGCGATGTCCCTTAGTCGCGCAAATGGGATTTTCCCCACCGTGGAGACCACAAGTCGTGAGATCCTCAACATAAGCCAAGGACTCGCCAACTTCTGATCACCTTGACCAAAGGCAAAGCCGTTTTTTTCCCATGCCCCCCCCCGGGGGGGGGCATGGCTCACCTAGCAAGGGATTCATGGGTACTCGTCGACGACTTTCTCTTCTGCGCTCTAATAGTCAAACGACTTGAAGGTCAAACGACTCCGTAGCCAGTATCGAAGTTGGAGTTCTTATTCACAAAATTTTAAGGGCCCAAACGGCGCATTGGGGTACATACGATTGTGAGTGCTTCAGTATTGCTGCATGGCAAGGGCGGATCCAGAGCCGTCGTAAGGGGGGGGGGGGCAATATTCTTC
>Ga0058701_10003881_pt1 | contig 11995 bp, 8 predicted proteins | sample AgamicOrMae_FD_97039 | JGI IMG/M metagenome (GOLD analysis project Ga0058701, IMG submission 97039) | Agave microbial communities from Guanajuato, Mexico - Or.Ma.e | ecosystem: Host-associated > Plants > Phyllosphere > Phylloplane/Leaf | place: Guanajuato, Mexico | collected 2012-06-04 | reverse complement strand
GCCAAGTGGGTGGCGCGTGACGTATTGATTCGCGCGGAAATTGGTCCTCCTGCTCCAATTGGTCAGCTTTGAACATGCTCGCCCAATTGAATTGTTGACAAATCAAAGTGACTCATTTGAAACTGATACAACTGCACTCCAGTTCAAAGCAACTCTTCTTTATCTCTCTCCTTCTTCTCCTCCTTCTCCTCCTTTTCTTCTTCCTCTTTCCCTCCTCTTCTCCCACACACACACACGCCCACTCTTCCTCTTTCCTTCTCACTCGAACCAACAAATGCAAACGTCCTCTAGGTGGAGACGAGCGCACGACTTTCACTCTTGTTTCTCTCAAGGTTGCGCAACCCTGAAGATTAAAGCCAAAACTTATTGCCCTCCACTGAGCACAGTCCAAGATCTAAAGCAAGACCCCATTTTTCTCCACACAAACTGACCAGCCTTCTTCTGGCTCAGCTGAACCGCTCGAACAAGCAGCACAACGAAGACAATCCTGAACTTTAGCCACAAAGCCGGAAGTGAACAAACGAGCCAACGGAAGCCCATCAGTGTGGAGAATCTTTTGTGGCCATCTTGTTCTCTGGTGGCCAAATCACCAAGAGGAAGCCGCACGTTTGACCATGAGCAAAGAGGAGAAGAAGGTTGCTACTTTTTGCTGATCGCCGATAAGTTACGATCATTTGTGGGCGAAGAAAAGGGAGAAGAATGCTTCGTGGGCGAGTGGCAGTTGGACAAGGAGAAAAAGTTCCCCACTTGATATTCAGTTTGGCTCGTGGAAGTGTGTGAAAGCAGTTGCAAATGATGATGTGCAACTGTTGTGGGCGCCTCCCAATGCGTTGTGCCAATTGAATGTTCTGCAACATTTGGCTGAACTTTTTCAACCAACTCGAAAAAAGTTCCAGCGAGACGCCAACTGAGACTAGCATTAATTAGCCACCCATTCAGTCTCTTGGTATCGAGGAACAAAGTCACACTGACGCCCAGCCGTTCGATTGTGTTGGTCTTTTGGCCAATGGAGCATGGGCCCAGTGAGCTCGCTGGAGACAAGGTTGAGTGTCGCAATGGCTGCTGAAACTGGAAGCAAACCTTAGGGTGTGGAGGAAAAAGGGGAAGGAAAGAAGCACGTTTTGTGAGCAGTTCAGTTGGGAGGCAGCCAAGTTGTGTTTGTGTCGCGTGGATTTGGCTCGAGGTTGCGCGCCGCTCGTGTGCTCGCCTTTCCATTTGGCTGCCATTTGTCGGCCGGCGTCTATTTGTTGCCGGTACTGTGCACTTGTAAACAGAACCTAATCAACGAGCTGCACTGTGTCAAGCAAGCCACTTGCTTGGAGAGCAAACTCACAGGCAGAGATGGTCGTCCGTCGAATCGGTTCGAAGGGAACCAAGACGACGAAGGACAACAGTTTGGCTGGAGAAAGTCAGGTAGATGTTGGTATGGAATGCGGGAAATGAGCTTCCAGTTGGCTTGGTGGATTTGCACTCGACGAGGGTGGAGAGAAACTCGGGAAGGACAGCCCATTGCGAACGGTGAGCAGGCCTTTCTCCTTGCTGGCTGGCCGCCCGTTTCTCTGTTCACTGCATGCGTGTCTCTGGGCGGCGCGCAAGCTTGCCAGTTGGCGCCCAGTCGGCGAAGAAGAAGCGAGGAGAAAAGGGAAGCCAAGAGGATGGAGAGACGGCTGGCCGATCTCAGTTCTTCGCCCGCCCGCTGGCCAATCTTAGTTTCCTCTCTTCTCTCTCTCTCTCTCTTCGCGTGAATGCTCTTTTGTCCAACTGCGCATTTTCCTCCGCTGGTCTCGCTTGCCAGACAACACAAGAAAGAGAAAAATACAACAACCTGCTCCGTCTTGGCTCTCCGTCTTGAAACCGGCCTGCACTCTGCAATGCGATCATCATCCTACTCGCAACAAGCTCATCACTTGTTGCCTTATGTCTCACTCTATCCCAATTCTCTCCCATGTGAACTGATCGTGATCGTATTAACATCTGATAGCCTTTAAAATTTTGTAAACAAATAAGTATCCTTCGGCTCTTTTAGCTGAGGAATCGCCCATTTCTATTGGCCATTGTTCCCAAGACAACTTGTTGATATTCTGCCTCCCTCTCACAATCTAATGGAGATTCAAAAGACGGGATATTTCTACCAGCATCTTAACTATCTCTATTAGGTTCATCGGCCCAACGAAGCTAAAAGAGCCAGGCAAGATCTTCTAGATTGTCTGTCAAGTGAGAATTGGAATATTATTATTACGATAGTCTTGAAAGTTGGTGGACGTATGCTGGCACACGAAAATCTCTAGTTGATTTTCGAGGAAAATCTATCATAACCAATTGTAGCAATTTAGACAGTAATTGGAACTTCAAGAAGCAAACATGACGAACGTCATCTCAAAGATGAGAGTCATCAGTGACTCCTATGGGATTCCATTTCATTACGTTACTCGAGGTGCCTGTGTGGCCATCTTTGGAGCCTATGCTTGTCACATTAGTTCACCATTGATCAAACAAGGCCTTGAAGGTCTCAAGAGGCAAGCTTTAAACTTTCAAGATAAAACATCCTCCATCGAGGGCACCGAAATGAATGCCGAAAGTCATCTTAATCTACTTGCAGCAGCTAGACGAGAGGCTAATCAAAGGAACTCTCAGGGGATCAAGGAGAGCTACACCGATTTTGGCCCACCGAGAGATAATTTCCTAATTGCACCAATCGAAGAATACATGATAAGAGCGCTATACTTCTTCCAATATTTGACAGGCATCAATGTAGATTTCATTGTTCAAATGATAAAATTGATCCGCATTATGATTCCGGCTGTGGTATCGAACGAGACTCTCATTTTAGTTGCTCACACACTATCACTAGTATCAAGAACATTCCTATCAATTTATGTTGCTAACCTGGAAGGTAAAGTGGTCAAGCATATCGTCCGACGAGATGTTTACAATTTCTCCTTGATGCTCACTCAGTGGCTTCTAGTTGCATTACCAGCAACCTTCATCAATTCGTTAATAAGATTCTTGGAGGGACAGATGGCGTTAGCCTTTAGGACTAGGTTGGTCCGTTACGCCTATGATTTGTATTTTAAAAATGACACATATTACGCCGTCTCCAATCTGGATGGTCGTCTAGAAAATCCAGACCATTCTTTGACGGATGACATTACCACATTCTCAATACATTGTGCACATCTATATTCGTCAGTCACGAAACCATGTTTGGATCTGACAGTAATAGCATTCACCTTGGTTAGTATGGCGAAGGGATTAGGTGGCTCGTACCAATCTTATGGACCCTTGATGGCCTCTGTTATTGGTTTTGCCACTCACGGTATTCTGCGCTGGTCCTCGCCTCCATTTGGTACACTTGTCGCCGAAGAGGCGCGCCGTAAAGGTTTCCTGCGATCGCTACATTCACGTATTGTTACCAACAGTGAAGAGATAGCTTTTTATGGCGGACATGATATCGAATTGAATCTATTACAACAGTCCTACAAGCAATTGGCTCAACAAGTTAACAAGATCCTAAATACGAAGCTATGGTATATTATGCTGGAGCAGTTCCTCATGAAGTACTGCTGGTCGGCAACTGGCATGGTCATTATTGCCATTCCAGTTATGACTGGCACAATGCCGGTCAACCCCCAGAGCCTGGATGACCCAAATACCGACGATGTCTCGGAGAGGACACAGTACATGACAACAGCGAAGAATATTCTCATTGCTGGAGCGGATGCGCTAGAAAGATTACTCTCTTCCTATAAGGAGGCCCACGAGTTGGCAGGTTATTCAAATCGTGTCGCCAAGATGTTTACGGTGTTTGAGCAGGTGAACAAAGGAGTTTACAAAAGGCCAGGTGCAGCTGTCGCAGCAAAAGCACGCAAATCCACAACAGATATGCTCAAGTTCAAGGATGGGATGCCCCAAATCCTTGGTCAGGTTATTGAACGATCAGGTCACAATTTGACACTGAAGGATGTACCAGTGATAACACCTAACTATGATGTGGTGGTGCCTAGCTTGACCCTCGAGGTCAAGAATGAGATGCATCTGTTGATAACAGGACCTAATGGATGTGGTAAAAGTTCGCTCTTTCGTATAATGGCCGGGGTCTGGCCTATATTCAATGGAAAGATCGAACGTCCACCTAGTCGCGAAATGTTCTATGTGCCGCAGAGACCCTATATGTCGCTCGGAACTTTGCGTGATCAAGTAATCTACCCAGACTCTTTGGCTGCAATGCGACGGAAGGGATTCACTGATGAAGACCTAGAGAAAATCTTGGACAAGGTCCATCTTAATCATGTTGTTCAGCGCGAAGGTGGTTGGTCTGCTATCGGAGATTGGAAGGATATCCTTAGTGGGGGAGAGAAGCAGCGTATGGGCATGGCTCGAGTTTTATATCATAAACCACAATTTGCATTGCTTGATGAGTGCACCAGCGCGGTATCCATCGATGTTGAGTCACAGATCTATCAAGCCGTGAAAGACATGGGCACTTCTCTCATAACCATCACACACAGACCCTCCCTTTGGAAGTTCCATACACATCTGCTCATGTTTGACGGTGAAGGCGGATGGAAGTTGGACAAATTGGATGCTGACACGATCTCACAATAGTTAGAATTTTAAACCTAAATGATATTATTTAGAGATACATAAAGTGCTGCTAGGCTAACATGACCTGCGCTACTTCGTAATGTTTTACATAGATGATATGACCATATTTCACAACCGTCTATCAATAGTGCACTTTTAATACAACGTAAGTGCATATCTTCTCGAGAATTCGCTCACCACCATGGTACGTTACTACTATCTTTTGCCTCGAAAAGCACAGAGACTAACAAGATCCAGATAGCTTGGAGGTCTTTGAGCTTGTTTGTATCTCTAGCCGTCGTAACAAGTATAAACATAGGTGAGTTCTGAATCTATCCTGATTTGCGAGAGCTTATCATCAACTTAACGATAGTCACATGATATGAGAAGTGAGATCATCCAAGGGATCGCTTGTTGCTTCTAGTTTGCCTGGGGAATTATCGACCCCGAGTGCTTTCTAGCGCAGTCATTCATTGTTATCATCGGTGTTCTGCTTCGGTAAACTATCGGCTTGTTGTGGAGAATCAAGTCCACTCTAGTGTCGCTTTCTATCATGGACTTAATCTTATCGACGTGCCTATTCACGAAAACATCGCCTGGTGTCTCTATTAGTACTTTCTCAAAGTCCTCCAAAGCGGATCGATATCTGTACAACTCGGATGAGGCTAGCCCTCTTCTGTAGTACGCCTTGATCATAGATGGATCTATTTGCAATGCTCGATTACAGTCGGTGATGGCTTCGTAATATCGTCTCAGCTTTAAATAACACATGGCTCTATTAGAAAATAGGACTGCAGATTCTCGATCATACCGTAAGGCCTTGTGGTAATTTTCGAGGGCGAGTTCGAATTTTCCGCAGTTGAAATACTTTTTTGCATCAGTTTCAGCCATCTTTGCAAGATCCATCTTTTCATCTGGAGACATCATGAGAAGACTCACTTTAACCCTAGCACCGATGAGCCCAATTCCTGATTTTGTTGCCTGCGCGCCCACGTGACTTTTTGTACTGATTTCAAGAGCTAATATTTATCAAATAGTTAATTTAGATAATGTCCCGTGAGTAAATATTGTATCTCCACAGAGTTTGAAATGTTGAAGAATCAAGGTGAATAGTTGAATAAGGATGAATATTTCGGCAGCTTCTCTCAGGAGGAATGGATTGCACATAAGGGCGCTGCATACACGTCTTTATAATTCGCGTCACTTATCAAGTGTGAGTGAGCGGTCAAGTAGAGCCGCTTCGGATAGTACAGTGGTACAAAATGCGGAGGCCAAGCGAACATCAATCGAGCCGAAACCGTCTTCCATGCCACCTTATGACGACTCCTATGGGTTCTGCCTCAACCACGTCAAAAAATACGATCACGAGAATTACCTGGCCGGTCTATGTATCAAGGATCCCCATCTGAGGAGGATAAGCTTCGCTTTGCGCGCCTTCAATGTCGAACTTTCACTTGTTAGAGATCTGACAACCAATTCTGACCGAGCTAAGATTCGATTCCACTTTTGGTCTAAATTGATCGATGAAATAGTGAGGCGCAATGCAGACAGTGGTGCGGCCTTCTCCCTTGAGAAAGACGTCGCTTACTATCGACAAACGCCAGTGGCAAAAGAGATGCTCGACCTTTTTGCATTTGTCCAAGTCACTAGCGAAATTGAGAGCCTCCTCAGGGATCTCATCGGAGCACGCATATCATCTAAGGTCCTGGGATATAAACAATTCGATACAATGGATGAGCTGGAATTATACTGCGTTAAATCAAACAGTTCAATTTATCAACTCGCTTGGCGTCTTGACTCTCAGTTCAAAGGCTGGCAGCCTCGCGGAAGTGATCAAGATTTGGTATCTGTGATAGAGACTATTTCAAAAGACCTTGGCAAGGCGCAGGGTTTGTCTAATGTGATAAGAGGGATACCGTATAATTCAACAAAAAACTGTTGCTACATCCCGAGAGAACTGATAGAAACTTATGGTCTATCTTCTGTGGACTTTACGGCTAGGAAATTGGACGGAAGGAGCGTGAGACCTGTGGTTGAGCATTTAGCGAGTCGATGCAGGACGGTTTTGGATGGAGTTTATTCAAATTTGAGTAGATTATTATCATCATCAAATCGTTATCATTATCGTCACTTAGAGTATTTGTTTCTTTCGAGGGTTCCTATTGAGTCAAGTCTCAAGAGATTGAAACGATGTGGCTACAACATTTGTGAGCCCTCGATGGGACGGCGGAACACCTGGTTGGCGTTGAATTTAAAATTAGCCTCAATCTATTATAAAGCACCAATTCTATGATTGTGGATGATTCTGTTGGTTGAGACACAGAGTGAGGACCGCTTTAAGCGTGCCTAATAATAATAGTTAATAATATTAATAATAAGTAATAATATCAATAATGAGCAGTAGAAATGGTAATAGTCTTGATCAATTCAGTTGAATGAGATGAAGTCTTGAGTCGCGATGGAGGGTGTTGTTTTCGGAGAATGAGGTTGGAGTGGTTGGTGTGCATGAGATTCCTGAGTGTTCAAAGACTATATACTATTACTACTCGTATTTCCAACAGCATTGAATTTCTCAGCGAATCGTTTCCTTTGACGACGATTCGTGAACCACTTTCTAATTGATCGGGTGGGTATATTTAATTCCTCAGAGATCACGTCTAATTGATATCGGTCTGGATGATTATTTTTGGCAAATGCATCCTCTAGGTAATGCTTAGCTTTCTCGTTAAATAACACAACCTTTCTTTTTCTTTCACGAGGTACTTTGGTTACGGCGCTCATCATGGGCAACTGTTTTCCATTTAATCTATGTTTTTCCGCCCAATCAAGCCAATCTTTTAGGAGAGGTATAAGTTGCATAGCTCTTTCGGGTTCTAGTTGGAGATTCTCGAAGTGATAAATAATGGCATCTGTACATGGTTGTGCACCGCCGGTAAAGGCGCGCAGACTTTGAGCAGCACCTTTCTGAGATAGTCTGATAGATTTTCTTCGTTGTTTCAATTCTTCAGCGAACAATCTAATTGTCACTAGATCGTCATCGTCTGCGTCTGATGAATGACTGTTATTGTCATTGTTGACTGAGTTTCCACGATGATTATGATGATTGTTGTTGTTATTTATATTAATATGACGATGGTGGCTATTAGTGTTGTTACTAGTATTATGTGAAAGATTATGTATTTGTGAATCCATAAGTCTTTCATCATCGTCATCCTCTTCATCATCGTCTTCGTCGTCATCTTCCTCTTCCTCTTCATCGTCAACCTCCTGCATTTGTTGTAGGAAATGACTTGAATTTTTGGTTGGTTTACTTTCTTGCTGTTCCTCTTGTTGCATTTGATGGTTATGATGGTGCATGAAATGATCATTTTGTTCATCCTGTTGCATTTGGGCTATAAAATTGGCCGCAACAGAAATGGCGGCCAAAAGAACCTCCTGCTGCTTTGGGCTGAGCAGGGAGGCAATTTGGGCCAATGAGAGGCTTGACAAATCCATGTCGATCACTGTCTGGAATAATAATTTAATCGTTGAGCGTTGAGATGAATAGTATGGGTAGATGGAGGGGAGAAATGTGTGAAAGTAATGAGATAAATTACATGGGGTATGGGTGTTCCCTATGGAAGGACTGTTGCTTCCGCTCCAGAAATTCTGGCTAGGCCAACGGACAAAAGCCACAAGTTTGAACTCGGACTTCGGGGCGCCTTTGGCGACGAGCACAGAGGCGTGCCGAACCGAACGCTTATCCGAGTGCGCACAAACACAGGCCGAGTCTGCCGCTTTGCACCTGGAACCCGATTGTTGTATGTCTGTGCGTGTGTGTGTGTGTGTGCGAGCGAGCGCGAGTTCTTGCTGGCTGTTGCTACTGCTGCGTCTGGTGCTGCTGGGCTCGCGCTGGAAAGGAGGAGAGAGCAAGCGAGAGGAGAAAAAGAGAGAGGGAGAAAGAGAAAGAGAAAGACAGTGTGTGCGAGGAGCGAACTGTCGAACGCGCGCCGAACGTGTCGCGCACGCGCGCGAGCTGCCTCCTCTTTGTTCTTGGGGCAGCCTCAGCTTCAGCCTTAGCCTCAGTCTGAGCCTGAGCGGCAGGCCTGCCGGTTTGTGCGAGAAAGCGGGCGAGCGAGGGCCAGCCAGCCAGCCAGCCAGAGAGCGAGACAGGCCAGGCAGCCCTGCTGCTGCTCCTGAGCGAGAGCGCGTTCAACAACCGCCCCAAAAGAGGGAAGTCGTCGTGGTGGTGGATGCCGCGCGCGCGACGTCTTTGCTTCATTGCAGCTTGGGCCGCTCTTGGCGTGCTGCGAGCCGCGAGCTGCGAGCTGCGAGGGAGCGAGAGAGCGCGAGTGTGTGCCGCCTGTGGCCGGCCCCGGGCTTGTGTCTGTGCGCGCTCTGGCTAACAAAGAACCCCGAAAACTTGAGCAATCGGCGCCAGAGGAACGAGCAGGCGAGCGCAGAAGTAGCAAGAGAGCGCCGCGCACACAACAGAAGGCGAGCGCGCGCGTCTTAATAGTCCCAGGAGTGTGGGTCTGGGTCGGCCGGCGAGAGAGCAGGCCGGCCGCCAAACGAGACGACAGACACGGGCCGGCCCAAGACTGACTGTGAGACTGGGACTAGGACTGGCACTGGAGCTGACAGTGGAGACTGAGGCTGAGAGACTGAGGCGCGCAGAACCAGCGTCGCGCCGAGAGCTCAGCGACGGGCTACGCGCGGCGCCGAACTTTGCCGCGCGTTGCGTTTAGTTCGTTGAGCTCCTCTCGCAAAGAGGCTGGCTCTGTGCGCGCAGTGGTTCGTCCTCGGCGCTTGTGTCTGGCTCTCGCTCGTTGGGCCGTCCGTTCGCTCGCTCGTTCTATTCCTCGGCCTTTGCAGAGAGAAAGCAAAGCAGAAGCAGCGGCGGCCAAACAACAACAACAACAACGTGAAGCGGCGCCCAACACACAAAGCGCGCTCGCTCGCCCGGCCTGGCTTTGCTTTGGTGCGGCGGGCGCGCTCTAAACATTGAGGGCCGGCTGTTCCAGTGGCGGCGCGCGTGGAACAGCACCACCACCAAGCGCTCGGCGTCTAACACGCGCCCCAAGCTCCGAGCGAGCGAGCGAGAGAGAGAGAGAGAGAGAGAGAGCGGCCAGCACGCCGCTTCCTTCTGGTGTCCGAGCAACTGGGACTGGAGGAGACTGCAGTTGGCGCGCCACTGCGATCTGCCCCAACTGGCTGTCATCCGGTGCACACACAGAGGGCCACTCTACTCTTCTCGTTAGCCGCCGACGCCGCCATCAAGTGGTGTTCGTCGACCTCGGCGGGGCCGCGCGGCTCCTTGTCGTCCGGCTGTTGCTGTTAAGGCGCCGCCATGGTTCCCCTCCCGCTGCCGGCTGGCTCGCTGGCCCGACCTTAGCCCCAGGCCCAAGCTCAAGCTCGAACTCAAACTGGCCAACCGTTCGAGGCTGCTCTTGCCGCCGGCTCTCCACACACACTGGCCATTTGGGCCGCCCGCTGGCCAGTGTCTGGCAAACAGGAGGCCAGACCTCAGCTGGCCCGAGCTTGTCACAGTGGGCCCGCGCGGGTCGAGCAAGCGCCCACCAGCAGCAGAGCGCCGCAATGGCCGCAACCAGCCGGCCAGCCAGCCAGCCAGCCGGAGACAGTCTGCGGGGCTCTCTCTCTCTCTCTGCATTTTGGGGCACACGCAGTCTCTCGCTCTAAAATTAGCTCGGCCCAGCGAGCGCGCCTCAGCAAACGCACAAAGGCCCTTTGTTCTATTCTCGGCCTCTTGCTTCTTACTTGTTGCCTGACGCACAACCCAAACTGGGCCTCTTCTCGAGCTAGACGAAGACTCTCTTTCTCTCTCATTTCTGATCTTGGTGGCTGCTTCATGGCAGAAGATCAACAAAAAACTCACTCTGAATTGGCGAGTTGACGAGCTTTTGTTTGGGCCATTTTGACGCAATTTGCTTCACAGAATTTAGCGAAAAAATTCTATCAAGCGACTCTCATAACATGCAGGCCACTTTGGGGCCTCTCTTGCTGAGCTTCGTGCTACTGTTGCTCGCCGTTCAGTCTTGTCTGTTGGCGCCCGCGAACAGTGACAAGAAGCCGGAGAAAAAGGATGATGTTTTGGTGGAAAATCTCAAGTTTGTTCGACCTGGCGAGGAGAAAACGATAGTTCTCGATCCAACGAAGCACCAAGACATCGCCCAAAAGTTGCACGAAAGCGACTCCAAATCGAGTGTTCAGCTTGTCGAAAAAACTCTGCCCGATGGACGCAAAGTGACCTACGAGATTTTGGACGAATTGGTGGAGGGCGAAGACGAGGACGAGGATGAAGATGAGGATGAAGATGAAGAAGAGGAGGCAGAAGCAGCAGAGGCTGAGCCGAAAGGGAGAGAAAAGGAGCCGGAGAAAAATAGCGGAGGTGAGGGGAAAGTGTCTGGAGAGGTCAATGAGGTCAAGCCAGATGGGAAGGATGGCGAGAAGAAAGAGGTAGACACAGACGCCGGTCAGCCCGACGAGGAGGAGCAGCAGCAGAAGCAGCAGAGGCCAAAGAAGGCGACTGGCACGCGAGCTGAGGAGGCACCGTCGGCTGCACAAGTGCAAACTACCTCAACCAACGTCACTGTTGGAGGCTCCCAGGTTGTTGCAGTGCCGCCGCCGCAGCAACAACAACAACAACAACAACAGCAAACAAACCAAACGGCCGCCGCGACAGCAGACGAAAGCGCACACAAGGATTCGGACGCTCAGCAGACGTCTGATGCTTTGCCAGTGGTGGAGCAGAATCACGTGCGCCCAAACTCCACTGTTGAAGCCAGTGTCCAATCCGAGAAACCTGAAACTGGTTCCGACGACAAGGATCAGCAGTCGGCCACCTCTCCGGCCCCTCCACGACTCGAGGCCACCAACAATGGCCCCGAGAAAAGCTCCGGTGAGACAACAGATCCCACTGATGGCGATAAGCCTTCGCAGGAGCAGGTGACGAGCACCAAAACAAAGCCTGAGACCAATCCTGATATTGCTTCGGAATCTCCTTCTAACTCAGATAAAGATGACGGTACGGACGAGAAAGAACCGGACTCCAAGGATGAGGAATTGAGTGCCAATAAAACCCTCTCCAACCCAAGTGATAATGCGGCAACCACACAGACGCCTCCTCAGGAGATCGGCAAGGAGGACTCTCAACCAGAAAATGAAAAAGGCGGACAGAAAAAACCTGATTTGAAAGATGACGGTTCGAAACCTGAAATCAAGAAAAAAGCCAAAAAGTTGATTGCTGGTGATGATCCGGAGGACCAGAGCAAGGAGCAGGAAGCAAAAGAAGCGGATGAGGAAGCCGACAGTGATGATGCAGAATCTGAATCACCTGATGAATCCAGTGATACGAATTCTGAAGAGGATGACCCCAGCCCGAACGAGGCGAAAGAGAGCGAGAAAAAAGAAT
>Ga0058701_10003880_pt1 | contig 11997 bp, 4 predicted proteins | sample AgamicOrMae_FD_97039 | JGI IMG/M metagenome (GOLD analysis project Ga0058701, IMG submission 97039) | Agave microbial communities from Guanajuato, Mexico - Or.Ma.e | ecosystem: Host-associated > Plants > Phyllosphere > Phylloplane/Leaf | place: Guanajuato, Mexico | collected 2012-06-04 | reverse complement strand
TGTTTTTGGGGGGGGGTTGATGGGGGTTTTCGTTTGCGTTTTGCGCAATGTATAAGTTTAATAGGGAAATGCGCAACGAAGGGAGATAGGGGTTAATTTAAAAAGGGGCCTATTTATCGTTTCGTGTAATGTGTGCACGACCCCTTAATTTCTATGTGCGTTGCTCACGCTTCAACTTTTACTCTTGTGTGTAGCTCGTTTAAGTTTATTTTTTAAAAGAACAAGTGTCTTGTATTATGGAGCGAATGAGGCCTGAAGTCCAAGAAGTACCTCAAAGTTACTGTCCTTAATTTTATTCAGTTTTTCACCTGCTGAAAACTTTCAGTTCCTTCAGTGATTCGTAAAAAGGCTTCTCTTCAATCAGAAGAGAGCTATCACCTTTACTTACCGCGGGTTTTCCGCTTGTGGATCTCTAGCCTTTATTTTTTCATATGGGAGACGATAAATGGCTCATTAACACCATTTTGGCACCATAAATCATTCTTTCGATAGACATGCGGATACCTCCTTTTGCAACGTCCTTTTCCTTCTTCTCGCCGCTTTTCTTCAGAAACAGCTTTTCTCGCGAAGGTACTTATTAATACGCTATAGGGTACACTGTAAAATTATTTTATTTTCGGACGCATTATATCCGATTTTTTAAAAATGTTTTAAGAACTGAATGTCCTTACCCCTCCCCTTTTTTTCTCCTTTACTCCTAAAAAGCTTAAAATTATTTTATTTTTTTAAAGCGCATTCGGTCCGATTTTTTTTCTGTTGAATGTATGAGTGCCTCTATGTAAAATACTTTTATAAACTGCGTTTTTCTAATCGTGTTGAAGGGATTAGGAAAACTGGCTCTTGACATTGCCAATATTTTTCGGGCGAAGTGGCTAACGTGAGACGAGAAAGCTTTATGTCAGTGGTGCCAAAAAATAAACAAGTGAACGTTGCGGCTTTGCAAAGTGTGACCGTAAAATTCGCCAGCGTCTTGAGCGTTCCCATTTCCCATTTTGTGAACAGCGCAAGCGCTTCGCCGCTTATATTGCCTCTCGGCTCGTTTCCTCGCTACCGCCTCTACTCGCCCGGCCCGTCGTCAGGAACATTGTCATGCTGATTGGAATGCTTGGACCCACGTGTCCGAATTACACCGTTCAACGAAACTCCATAAAATAATGTCGTGTACAGATGGGAATCGCGTATTTTCGAAGAAAGTGTAACTAGAAAACTTTAACGACCCAAAACTAAATTTCCGTGACTATTCTGGAATTCGCTAATGAATTATGAAATATTGGCACAGTTTCCTAAATTGTGAGAATAATCCTTGCGGTAACTATCCACAGACTTAATTAAAACTGTGAATAATTATAACATGTCGAAAAAGCAGTTTTGTCACTTTGCACTAAGGCCTTTTGCAATGTTTCTAGCGTTGTCTATTCAAAGTTAGGCTTCTGCAATTATCAGAAATCAGAATTTTCAACAATAAGAATCGTCTCTTGAAATTAAGAACGCAGCGCTTTATTGAAACGTTTCGTCCCATCATTAAGTGCTTGTTAAAAATATCGAATTCATGCCCCATTCTTCACAGATTTGATGAGCGTAAGACTCATAAGCAACTTTGCTAAAGCGGCAAAAGTTGAATAACGAGTAATACGGATATTTCATTTTTTAAAGGCAGACAGAACAAAAATTAATAAATGGTAAGAAAAAATCTGTCTCGTTCTTTTTCGCGTCGAAGTATTTTTAATATATTCTATTTCGCGATCTTTAGATGGTGTTCAAAAACAGCCTTACCTCTTCTAACACACATGTAAAATTAGTTGTCGAATGGCTCAAAAACTTGGTTCATAGATTGCTCTCAAAAAGTTTAGTGGTTACTCCGCAAAAATACCTTGATCCCAATTCCAGCCTCCCTCCCTTTTTTACACTCAATTAGAGTTTTCCTGAGATAGGTCACACATTTTTAAGTTGTTCCACTTTTTAAGTGTCACGTTGAAGTTTCCATGACGTCTGGCCCTTGAGCGAACACGCATGCGGTAGAAAACATAGGATTGCTGTTCTTGGCTCAGTATTCCAACCGCTAAACATTTCATGAGCGGAGGGCGAAGGGCCGAGCGCGTGCGAGCCGAGAGGACCCCAAAGTTTGGCCGCCGTGGACGGAAGGGCCGAAGGGCCCTGAGGGATTCGCGCTACGTGATGGTCGCTCGCGCTGAATACCTGCACTACGGCGAAATAAAGTACAGTCTGCTCAGAAACCACTGGGTCCAACGCAGCAACAAGCTTCCGCCTCTTGGTCTAAATACACGCTCCCGGCAAATGGCCGTCTTTACTTCGAGTTTTCCACCCAGGCTCCACCTTCCGTTACCAAGCCAACCAGACACAATTTTGCAACCTAGATTAATTTCTACGAGGTTGTTCCTCCTCCTTGATTGAATGAAAGGTTGAATCCGGGTGGAACACAAGGGGAAGAAACTGCGACCTTTAGAAGCAATTAAGATAGGACGGTGAAAAGTGCTCTCTCCGGAGAAAATCTGGAGGTAAATTGCTATAGGAAGCATTGGCTCTGGTTTTTATGCTTTTATTGGAAACATTTTACCATTTACCATTTCTAGTGATGAGGGGGGGGAATCAGTCAGATTTTGCACAGTTGGTCACTTACTATGCTTCGTAAGCCAGTTGCGCTCAGTTAGCGTTGTTGTAAGCGAATCAGCATTTCTTGTAGAGCATTTATAATGAGGGGAGGGATCGAGAATGTCGTATACCAAAACAACCGCAAGGACCATTCGACAGTTTTCTGTCAAGGGATATCACGGAGGCGGTCTTTTTGAAATGTCAAAAAGTGTCGATAAATGTCTCGTTGAATTGTACTCGCTCAATCGACACCTGGGCAGCTGATCCTCCCTTCCACTGGTCAGATAGGATTCTCCTGACAGCTGCCTCGCCACTTTTCAGTCAAATACCTAACTTCTCTTATTAGCTTTGACGAACATTCCGTCCCTAAGCGACTTGCACCATCTCTGACGTGGTGTATGCGAATAAGACTAAGCAAACGGTTTTTTCCACAAGACTCTTCTTGGATTTTGTAAAGTATGAAAAATGTGCGTTTTGACGAGCAGGAAGGAAGGTTAGTTGTGCGAACTTCCCAAAATGTCGCGAGAAAAACGTGCTTATCCCAACCCGGCTCCCACACTGAAACCAGGATGGAAATCAAAGGGATGTTATACCTCGAAAACTAAGACCGTACAAGAAATAGTGAAAGATGAACGCAGTTTACGTACCAAGCTTGTTGTTTGCTTTTAGAACTTGCAAATATTGCCAAAGTTCCGAGAGAAAAGAAAAAGGAGATGAAAATAAAAAAGAGTCCAGGAGCTGTGACTAGTGCAGGTCAACCCCAGCCCACAACAATACCACATCTGCCTGTTCCTCGTGAATCCACCCCCGTAATGACAGAAATTGGTCCAAAAAGGAAAAATTCAAGCATGATTTCAAAGGCCGTGATATATTACTCAACCTGGGTCAATTCTATAAAAACTTCGATTCCCTTAATCCTTTTATGAATCCTTCTCGGTATCAGATAAGCTGGTCCTTTCTGCATCCTTTACTTCTACGTTTTTGCCAACTTTTCAAAGGACAAAGGACCTGAGTCTTTTTTTTATATACATTTTTTTCTTGTTGGTTTCAAGACCGACGGTCTTTTCCTTAAAAGAGAAACTCGATATATTTTATTCGAAAACGGATCGCTGGTTTCGGGCTCCCGAGCTTTTATTCTTCTTTTGTAGGAAAATGCTTGGACCGTTCCGAATCTTACAAGAAGAGCGTGTGACTTTTTCTCGATTAAGATTTTATCCAGCGGACTTTTCTGCCATTTTTACACCAAAATCAATAAATTATTAGAGCTGAAAGTAAAGTTCAGATAACTCTTGACCTTTGAAATGCGTTAAATATCGTTTACAACGATGAACCGAAAATCCAGACGACGATACTGATTTCAAGGGCTATCACCGATTGGAGGAGGCCTGTTATTTTTTATTTGCAATCCACGAAGTCAATAAATTCCTAGAGATCATCTCATTTAATTATGAAAGATTTCCTTCCTTTTTCCTGAAAAAAATCCCCCCCACCTTTTCACGAGAAAAACACAGTACTTCTTCGAAAAACTTTGCTCTAATACCTCTTGCGTAGGAAAAAAAGTAAAGAATGTCCTATGTTTTTGAAGATCTTGCTGAAAAATTCGCCGCAACGTGTGGCGTGATTTACCTATTATTTATTGATAAAATAGTTATATAGGCATTTAAAACAACAACAATGCTCTCTAAAAATATTCCTTTATTGCAGATGCGATCGGAGGATCATGCGTTAGTCAAAAATGTACACGATATCTCAAAAGTGATTTTCGCGAAATGTGGTCTTACATCTTTAGTGAACGTTTTTGCATTGTTATTGCGGGTTATTCAGGTAGGTTATCCACAGAAACAAGATAAATCGGCTGAGCGAATTAGAAAAGAAACTGTCTATGAATGCATACAACGAAGAGGCCACCTCATTGTTAGTCTATGGAATTCCAGTGACCAGTGGGTCTACTCGGCCGCGATCCATGAAAAGGCTTCGGAAAAAGACACGGCACACGGCCACTTGGATCGACCTTATCCACTGGGTGTTTGCAAAAGCAACACGTTTCATTTACTCATATTATATTCTCAACTGTCTCATTTATCAATATAATACACCTTGTAAAACCAGCCGAGGATTGTGTTACGGTACACCCCCGGGATCATCAGCCACGTGGCCAAGCATACCGACGCATCATTTGAATGCCTGCCTATTCAGATATGAGATCATCCAACATGCCTTGAAATATGCCATTCATTCCCTGTAACATCGATTGGCAAGGTAATCTGTTATAAATACAGTATATTTTGACTGATGTTCAGATGCTTCACACACACACACCCCGTTTTGTGAAAATTGAGGCACAAAGAAACGTTTTCCCATTCGTTTTTGGAAAAGTGATCCTGTTCCGTACTATAGTTCTCTGTTTAGACTCACACCTACAAAAATATACATTGAAAAAATGAAGAAAACTATATTTTGTAAGCAATGCGTTGACATTTTCCAGAGGGGGCTCATACCAAAAAATAAGCAGCGTCAGCGGGATTTCAAAGGCAACTTGTATATACATATTCTACGCTCTTTGCTTTAAAAGCTTTACTTTTTCCCGGTGTGTTTCTTTTACGCTCAGCATTTTTATTGCGTCATAAGCATAAACGAAATAAATTAACAAAAAGGCTGAGGCGAATAGGCGTTAGGCTTTATTAGGATAGGTTATTTAAGAGCCATGTGCTAAACTCGTTCGGCTTGGTTAACTTAGGTTGGGTTAGGCTAAGTGCTTTTTTTTTGTCGCGCCGCTGGCTTGACGCTGAGAAAAGAACACGACAAATGCAAAATTTAACATTCAAAAGAAGTCAGTCAGTACTCGTGATTTCGGAAAAAGCGCTCCTACAGAAATGATTTCTGATGCCAAGAAATCAAGATGCCAAGAAAATGTTTTCTTGAGTGCCTTGACAATTTTTCTTGCCGCAAAATATTTTTTTTCTTGCACCGAGTTTTTTTTTCTGTTTTACTGCAATAAGAGTTTTTTTGTGCTAAGAAAAAAATATTGCGGCAAGGAATAAATGCCTGAGGGCTTAATTTGAATGGATGATAAGACGATTTACTGTTTACGTAAAATAGTATCGTCTTTGTGGAGATAAAACACTCGTAACTAAGAGCAGTGCTTGGTCAAGCGAAAGGGATGCCTAATCGTGAGACGAGTGTTTATAACGCCGACTCGTGAGAAGCTGTGAGTTTGGACCCCCTGCAGCGTCTGTAATCTGCTGCCTTGCATGACAGATGCCTGCCTCGCTTTTTGATTATTTTTTTTGTATCGAATCAAATGATTTAACTGGTTATCCGGGTAGGATAATACTATACGCGAATCGTGATTCATGATTCATGGTGAACCAACGCAAGGGCATGAATGGAATAAGCCTCAAGTATAGACAAGATCAAATGTGTCGTCCCTAAATACACAGAACAGCTGACTTAAGAGGCGGCATTTAAAAAAATCTTGACTGTTCATTTCGCGTTCACGTCCGGCGCCGTGTGTCAAGAACTACATTTCAATGTTCTGCTTTGGAAGATCATGTTCTCAAAATTTGTTTTATGCTGTAGAGTAGTCATTTGTATACGGAGAAAATGACTTTGTTACTTCAACAAAACTTTTGTTTATGTAGTGTCAGCTGGGCAGGATTGCTGTGTTGACAATTTCATCCGTTTCGGCGACAATTTTAATTGTTGTGTTAACAGTTCATATCGTTGTAAAAAGTGACATTGTCTCTTCAATAAGTCTGGGTTGCTGGCGGTATATTTACAAACGGTTTGTTGATACAAACATTTCAAATAATTTGCAATAAGTCATTATCTCCGTTACACACGGTCAAGTGACGTTTACATTTCTGATGAGGAAGTTTATGGGTTTTCACGTTCGCAAAGCACATTTCTTTACCTACAAGCCTGTTAAAACTGTCAACAGGCTTCGAGACAGTCCATCCGAGCGTTTGTGGAGCGATGAAATGCACGTAACCCAGTTTAAATCTTATCTACCCAAGAGTCCGTCGTTGATAAAAACTAGGTGAAAGTTTGAACTAGGGTGGAACATTTGTGAAAAATCTTCCATTTAAACTAATGAGAAAAACTAGAGATTGTGGATTGCCTTGTCTGCAAAATCAAATCACTAGCTGTAAGACGATTAGATTTTTTTTTTTTAAGAGCCAGCGGAATAATCAGAAAATAAGAGCAACGCGTCACCTAAAATACACAATATTCAAAAAGAAAAATAAATCGAGCATAGGGTTGATAATCACACAAAAAAAAGGATCTTCACTTTAACTAACCGCCTGTTACACTCATTACGGTACATAGGTCTATCGAGCAAATTTAAATGGTTGTAACATTTCGGCCTCGTACAGTTTCGTCCGGTGATCTTGGAGCCAATTGAAGGTATCCACAGGACCCTCCTATGAAATGAACACAAAGAACTTTGCCAGGAAATCGAAAAGAAATCATTGTGCATTTTACAAAAACGTTGGTGATCGGGGGAGGACGGATTATTGAGAGAACAAGCGTTTTGAACTAAAAAGAGGGTTCGTTGCACGTCAGCGAGGTAGCAACACCGATGTGGTCGGTGGGTCGGGATTTTGAACTGTGATCTTTCTCGTGATTGCCCTTATCCGTTAGTGGGTTAGTGCGACAGAGACCGACGAAGAAGCGCGAAGTGATAATGGGTTGAAACGAGAAAGTCATAGTTCTGATGGGCCGCTATTTTTCAAAAACCTTGAATACAGCGGAGAAGTGTCCATTTGGCAAAAATTCTCCATGGATGGAATCATGAAGATTGCATATTTTGAATAGGGTACATAAAACTTTTCATGTTATTTATTGCGGTTTTTGCTATTTTAGTTTGAATTATATACATTTAAATGAATTTGCCTTTAATTCATAAGTATGTAAGCTATTTAACAGCAAATGTTTAAGACACTTGAAGTTCATGTTGAAGTGTGGAAATGATCGCCGTAGCGGTGAGGTTGTTCAGGGACGTTAAACACGACAATGAGTGGATTCCGCTCAATAAGTTGAAGCAGTCGGACTTTATCCAGTGTGGTATGCAAGACTTCTTGCTTTACAATAAATTTCTGGAATCAGTATATGGGCTAACAGTAAGATGCAGGATGGATTGAAATAACGCCGTCACTTCAACCTACCGAGGTGAAACTGTAAGTTGTAGGACGGCGAAGTGTATTTTGCTTCGTTGGTTACATTCTTTTACTAACTGTACTGATCGCCCAATTTCCAAAGTTCGGTCGGATAATTTAAGATTTAATTTAAGAGAACTTTCTGCAGCTTAAATTCTTTAAGATGTGCTTTTTTAATGATTTCAAAAACTCCTTGGGCATTGAAGCGAATCATTCCACTGAAAAAGTTAGTGGGAGAAATTCTTCGATCGTCAAAAAGCAAAGAATGTTAGAGCTGTAATAACATTTCCAGACAGAAAAGAATGTGAGTGCTTTTCAAGATGATCTCAGATCTGCCTTCATACTTGTCAAAACGACCTGACGCTTGGTTTTATGAAGAGTGCAGATATTTGGCTCAGGTATATCGTGCGTTAACTTTTGTGGTCTGCTCCATAACTTTTTGTGAAGATTCAAATCAGGTGTTTCTATGATTAAGTTTTTGATCAAGTCGTATGTAGGTATATAAAACTTCATGAATATAACGTACTCTTCAGTACAAAAAAAAATACTAACATGTTTTTTGTTTTGTTCTGTTTTTTTGTTTTTTTGCTCCGATTTAGATTTTTTAAAGCACTTAAACTGTCTTATGTTTGCAGATTAATTACCATCGTGTGTAATTAGTGGCTGTTTTGGCCGTTTTGCAGCACATTTTCCGCTAATCATCACAAATCAACCTAACATCGGCGCTGTAAATATGAGAGGCTTAATGATTTTTATCCTAATTCCCTCTCTCACCAAGCAAATAATTGATCGTAAGCAAGAAGGCACTTACTCTAACGTTAGTAAACTCAACTGGACAGTTGGCAAGCCTGTTTCCCGTATAACTTCTTAGCCAGCAGCCTGCCACCAAGGGATAAGCCCCATCAGGCTTATGTTTGCGAAGCGACGCCTAAGACAGCTTTAGTCTTGCATGGGTCAACCAAACCTACGCTGTTGTATACCGTCAACACCTATAATTTCATTTATTAAGGTTGAACAATAGAGGGTTGACTTCGTGTGGTGGACGGACAGTGCTACCTTGGAAACAGACTGAGCAAACATTTTTTTTTTCCTGCAAAATTAAGAAAGATCTCCGTAAACAACGAAATCAATCAAAAACTACCTACTCCTCTTACCGAGGTAGCAGGTTATTTAAGATCGTGCCCCAGCGCATCGGAACCTATGGTCTTTAAATTTATGAGTGAAATTAGCTGTGACTAAGTCGTGTGCTATTCGGTAAACCGGTGAGGAAGCGCGCGTAAGCTATCGCATATTTTAATCGGTGCGAGCTCTGGGCACTTTATCAGGTCGCGATCTTGCAACTTTGTTGCAAATTTTCTGTACTTGAGATCAGTAGCTTTGCTAGATGTAAAAGTCTGATTATGCTTTGTTGCAGTGACTGGAGCATGCTATTTTTTCTGCGAATTCTACGTAAATTTTACCTCTTTTTTTATATGCTGTATATCTGTGTAAAATCTGTCTTTCACCAGTTCATTTTAAAGGTGGCATTTCCTAACTCATGCGTGTCCATATTTTTCCCCCCTGAGAAGAGCGAGGCGTGAGGCGATTGGCCTAATTAGTTGATAGGGTCGTGGCTATTCACACGCCATTGCAAATAGAGGGGAACTTGATCGCACGTAAACCAACCTATTGCATTTTAAATAATGCGAGGTGACTAACGCACGGAACCAACCTCATACATTTCAAATAGGGCAGCGTGTGAATAGCCACTTCGTTAATTTAAGCTCGTCAGATGCACCTCCTTACACTGGTTTCCATATACCATGCAAATACCGATTTTTAACATCCACCGCAAAAAAGAAAACTTTGGACATTGAAAAGTCGATAGGTACCGCTTACACGTTTGGGGGAAATAAATGTCTGCGTTGGACGAGCGCTGACCTTACCTAATCTTCACCAGATGGTGCAAATTTCGAACATTTTCGATCAAACCTCAGCTATTAATTTGAACCGCCCTCCGGCCATGAGGTAGGCACAAAAATACGACGACCATCTGGCAAAGAGATCTCGTGTGTGTGGGGTGCAAACTTGATCCGCCATAATTTCAGACGTTTTCCGAACACATCTCAACATCTTTCTACAACAAATCTAACCTTCGCTGTAATATATCGTTAATCCTCGTATAATAATGTCAAATCAAATTGAACAAACTGTATTAAGAAAACGCCACCTTTCGACTACAGAGTACGAAAAAGTGTACATGTGCCGATACGACTAGCATATGTTGAGCGTTTCATGGTTGTTTATAAGGCCCTTTGAAAATTCCCGCCTGAGGAGAGGAGCGCATTCGAGTGACGCAAGAAGCACTTTCGAATGCTGTGGACTTCAAACAAGAAAAAATGCGGCCCCGCATTATATGGCGAGCGTCCGCCGCGCAGCCCGCCTTACGTTTTGTTGTTATTTTGTCGGCAGCGTTCAAAGTACCTCTGACACACGAGGTACCTGTTTCGAACGAGTACCTGATTACTCGTGGCGTACTGGCGCGGCGCAGTGCGACGCAGTGCTGAGAACAGCCTCGGCCAATGATGCTCAGCAACAGTACCGTCCAATTTTACCAACATTTGTTACGTTGGCTAAATCAACTAACGTTTGTTGAACCAGAATTAACTTGCCTGGAGGGAGTTTCGTCTTAGAAAGTCTTAATAAGTAATGAGTAATTTTCCGCTTTTTTTTCTCCCTCTCTCTCTTGATTTTGACAAAAAAGAATAAACCGATATTCTGAAAGGAAATATGGGAATAATACTTCAAAAACTAATGGAGAGGTTTGATTTGGGGCACGCAAAATGTTGATTTTATCGTTCAGACTGCGTCTTGAAAAACGTGTCTTTGGCTTAAATTCGGCCGCTTCGTAAAAATAACAAAAGAGAAAACAAATGGGTAGTTTTGCTGAAGCTTTGATCGAAGTGCAACAACTTATAGGATCGAATTCGAACGTTTTGCGCCAGTGGTTCATAGAGTCAAACTCTTAATTTTACAACAAAAATCAAATCCGCTACCTATTCTAAAAAAAGAGGAAAACAGTGGAGTAGAGGCATCCTCGCGGATTCCGCCTGTGCAGAGAAACGTAGCCGTCAGGAAAAGAATAGGCATGTCCGTGCGTTGAAGTCACCTATCTTTTTATTTTTAAAACGCCGTCTGACTATCTCTTCAGTCGCAAGTGGGTACTTTGTAAGTCTTAATTAAAAGTTGATTAAGCACACACAAGTAACAAGCACGTTAGTAGCGTAATTGGTGGCAAATCCTATCAATTTTGCTTTTCAACATAAATCAATTTTACTTTTTAGGCTATTTTTATGTGTTCCACTTTCGTACGAACAGTGGCCGTATTTCGATACCGTTGCAACAATCTATTTTCTTATCTGTTTAGTTTTTGCTTCTTGGAACTAGCTGCAAGAAGCTTCAAAGGATATAACGACCACGTAAGTAAGGTTAGATAAATCACGGTTCGTCGTTATTGCCCCGCTTGACTGCCGCCAACCCTGATGCCACTTTGGAGGCAGTCGCTTGCAACCGATAGGTAAGCGGCTTGAGGCTTGGCGAACAATAGATCAGGTTGGGTTAGGTTTAGTTAAGGGGCTTATCATTTCTCTCCGCTTGGGTTGGTGACGAAAGGTCGTGGCACTCTACAAGTGCTTGTTTCCACCTCCGTCGTCCAGATTGGTAGAAAATACACCTTTGAAATATTCCGTGGCCAGCCGAGAAAAACTCTCTCAAATAACATGAGGAGTCTTATTAAAATCGCCCCTCGAAAAAGCATAGCGATGTTCACCTCACCTGGTTATCCGTAAAAACGCGGTAAACGTGTGACAACACTGCTTCCAGTGAAGGGAAACACTGGCGAGCGGGTGAGGAGAGGAGGAATATCACTCAAAAATATCCGATGGACAGTGCATCACGCCTCGACATTTACTTCGGTAACACCGCATAAAAGTGAGACACGACCAATACCATAATGGCTGGTCCTATGACCACTTTGACCGCGTCGTCTCCACGAAATGTATCCCTTTTTAACGGCTTACCAAAGCAGCCTGACCTGGTACCGTGAGACTGGTTTTAACAGGGTATTTTTGTCAAATATATTTAACGGCTTTGAAGGACATGATCTTGCCATCATTCTGGACAGTTTCCCAAGTATACCACAACGGGGGGGGGGGGGGAAAGGGGGGGGGAGGAAAAATTTTTTTTTTTT
>Ga0058701_10003879_pt1 | contig 11997 bp, 13 predicted proteins | sample AgamicOrMae_FD_97039 | JGI IMG/M metagenome (GOLD analysis project Ga0058701, IMG submission 97039) | Agave microbial communities from Guanajuato, Mexico - Or.Ma.e | ecosystem: Host-associated > Plants > Phyllosphere > Phylloplane/Leaf | place: Guanajuato, Mexico | collected 2012-06-04 | reverse complement strand
GAGGAAGTTTCCTTAAAATTAGAAAACGTGATTGTTCTTTTGAAAAATTGGTTTCAGTCCAATAAGTTACTAGTGAATCTAAAATAAAACACACATTTTATGCCTGTAAAAAGAAGCTATTCGAGCTTAATTTTTTGGAAATTGTCACCGAGTCATCCGGATGCAGTGGCAGTCACTGAAATCAAAAGTCAGAAGTTTATAGGGGTAACAATCGATCAATTTTTTAATTGGAAGGAGCATATTGATGACCTGTCGGTAAAATTACAATTTATGGGTTATGTGTTCAGAAAACTGGGGAAATACACCGACATTAATACAGTAAAAATAGCTTATTTTGCGTACATTGAAAGTAGATTAACATATGGGATTTTAGCTTGGGGTTTTGTGCATCGAAGGAAAGTATTGAGAAGATGTTTAAGAAACAGAAAAAAAAAATAATTAGAATCATAAAAAAGGCAGAGAGGAACCCGTCCCGGTCGCTTGATCGTTGCGGTCCCGGCGGAGCTCCGGGACTGATCCGGTCAGCTTCGCCGGTCTGCGTCTGGCGGTGCAGAGTCGCGCGGGACCGTAAACATACGTCTACCCTTACGTACGGATGGGTACGTTCTGCGTTATGCGGACCGTATTCATAATCCTAGCAGACTGCCAGTTTACAAGCAAAAGTAATAACTCCTTTATTTTGGATTTTAATTAAGTAATGAGGACTGAAGTCTTAGGTACATATTTATTTACATTTATTTACATACAAACGAAAGCAATTCTAATCAGGCACGTGTGCCTGATTGTTGTGATACTTGGCATCGCATTTTGCTGACAAGCTCATTAAAATCAACCGTGATTCTTTTGGCATTCATTATGAGCAAAATTGAAGACATATTGTTGTCAGACAACCTGCTCCTAATTTTTGATTTTACTATTTTCATTTCGGAAAATAATGCCTCACATATACATATGTAGTCCCAAACATACACATCACTTCAGCTGCGAAGTAAGTTAAGAGTGGAAATTCTTTTGATTCGGCAACAGTTACCCAAAATTTTTTCAATTGGTAATGTTTTCTGTTTGTCTTCAGACGAAGAGTTACATTGCAATCCAATAACTTCCTCCGCCAATGTACCATCACAATCAGTGCCACTATATGGATCAATAGTAAACGGCGAGGTAAATAATTTTAATTTTGAAGATAGATCGTCGATGGCAGGAAAGTAATTGTCAAATTTTATGGAAAGATCTCGCAGAGGTCCGTTAAATTTTCCTCTCTCGGAGTTACCAAGTTCAGATTCAACACACAGCGATTTTAGAGTTGGAAACATCAAAAGATTTCCCTCCGAACTTTGCAATGTGTAAAGTTTGCTGAAAAGTCTGATCTTAATCACGCAATTGAATTACAAGCTGTTGTTTGCTTTGCAAACTTTAATCTAGCTTGTCCAGAATATCTCACAAATCGGTCAAAGACCCTGATTGCGCCCACCAACACTTATCATTCCATTCCTTCGACACCGAAAACGTTTTACTTTTGGTTGCTCGTTCTTCCAAAAAGGGAATTAGCGCCGATTTTACTGCCACAAACTGTTTAAGAGTTTTTCCGCGACTAAGCCATCTGACCTCTTATGATACGATATATCTTCAAGTTCCCAATCACTAGCTTCAAGGAGTTGTCGAAACTGCCTGTGATTAAGCCCTTGCGCACGCACGATATTTACCACAGACTTTACAACTTTCATAATACTTTGCATAGATAAACTTTGAGCACATCGATTTTTGCGGTAAATAAAGCAGTGCACCGGTGGGACTTAAGGAAGACCAAGTGATTTTAGGGTTGCATTCAACCTACCGATGAAACCCTGAGCTTTGCCAACCATTGCTTTCGCACCGTCAGTGGAAACCGATTTTATTTTAGCCCACTCTAACTCAAACTTTAAGAAAAGACTTCCGACCGCATAAAAAACGTACAGTCCTGTCGTAGTGTCATACAAAGGTACTATACCGAGGAACTATTCGAAAATTTCAGAATCTTCTGTCACCCCATGAATAAAGACTGCCAACTGGGTCGTATCAACATCTGTTGATTCGTCAAGTGCGATTGAAAAGGCAACAAAACGTTTGCACAAGATTTTAAGAAAATCTTCCAATTCGTTTCCATTGGCGTTAGTCTTGTCGGCAACAATATTTCTCGACAAACTAATAGCAGCAAATGAGGACCGTTTATCAGGAGCCACTTCTTCTGCGGCAATCATCAGGCATTTTTTAATAATCTCCCTTTCACTAAATGGTTTGCCATGTTTATTTGTTTCTTCTGGGATACGAAACTTGCGCGTGTTGATCTTACCGACATCTAAGCAAAATTAAAGAAAAAATATTAATAAAACATTTAATAAAAAAGCTGCCATAAAAATTAACAATAAAACAATTACTACGAAAAAAATGCCATTGCCAGGGCGACAATTTATTGTCATTTGTGGTGCTCTCCTATTTGTGGCATTTGTTTGCATGTACAGTCCAAATATTTACTTGATATCTATTTATGGAAGCTGTATGACGGTACTTTTACTGGTTGAATGCAGTCTGAAGTTTCGCCTGACGAAGACGAGCATGCCGTCGCCTCGTTAAGTATTTCCGCTTTAAGGTGCCGGTATTTCGCGGACCTCTGAGCGTCATTGTCAAAGCCCCATCTCCCCATTAGGTCATTACGGGTTTTGTGATGACGCTGAATATTACTTTCCTTGGGGTACGACAATGTAGCGCGACTAATTGCGCAGCGAATTTCGTTATTCATTAAAATAACAAAGTACGCCTCACCCCAACGTTCTTGATAAGATCGGCTTTTTTCTTTGCTGGTTATTTGGATGCTTTTGCTCTCGGACCCACAGAATCATTCGGATTCATTTCGAACGTGTCACGGAAAAAGTTTGGGCGCGACTGATAAGAGCCTGACCGGACCGCGAATAAGTTTGGAAAACTGCGGCCGCAACGACAGCGTTGCAGCGGTTGTAAAAAGTAAACAGTGAAAACACATTACTACGGCAGAGGTAAACACAGCCGCTGCGGACCAGCCGCTCCGGCCCAGCCATTTGCTGCTGTCTAGCCGCTGCGCCCGGCCGGGCCGGGCAGCCAGCGCACCGGTCACGGGCTGAGCGGGCAGACCTGGCGGCGAACTGGCTTCCGCGGGAGCCGCGGCGCGAGGCTCCAAAGTCGAAAAGAGCCTCACTTCGACACCCCTGATGTATGCTGTAGTGAAGGCGTCAGTGAATACGTGATCGTTGACGCTTTGGTATCTGGTAGTGTTGTAGAAACAAAGCAGAGCGCGACGACTCCTAGTGAAGGTCATTCAGGGTCTGAGCGAACGGAGTCAGAAAATGGGCAAAAAAAACAACAAAAACAAACAGAAGTTCGGTCGAACTACAATTTACGCAGTAAAGGATCTGTGGAAAGCGCTAGTATGCATGTTTTCAGCGCTGAACCGGATCATGTTTCTGTTGATGAAGCCATGAAATCCAAAAACTCGGAACATTGGCGGAAAGCTATAAGCGAAGAGTTTAATTACCTTCAGGAGAAGGATACCTGCGTTTTAGTGGATAGGCCTGCTGATAAAAATGTTGTTGAAGCGAAATGGGTTTTTAAACTCAAAAAATGAACCAGAAGGTAGGGCTTAAGGCCCGATTTGTGGCCCGTGTCTTCAGTCAGAAATACGGAGATGACTACGATGAAGCGTTTTCACCCTCAAAAAAATCCACTTTGCTTACCTTTTTGGTATCGTCCACTTTCTCACTTCCTCCAAGCCCGCCATTAATGTTTGTGATGAACGTCGTGCTATGAAAAATGTAGAGGTCATCGAGGAGAAGGACTGGGTGAGTTCAAATCACAGCATCAACGAACGTACACGAAACAATTGGCCATGTCTCACTGTAGCCCGTGTCTCACAGTTCCCCACCCTACCTTACCACTTTGTTTTATTGTTTTTTTAATCATTGAATCATTAAAAAATGCTTAAAGTTTTAGGAAGCACACAAAGCCACTTGCAAATTACAGCATACATCCTTCAGAACAAGTAAACCTGAGGAGAAGGGGCCCACCGAGGGCCGGGGGCCCATGGAAAGCAGAGGGCCCAACAAAGGCCAAGTGCTCATCGAAGGCAGGGGGCCCAAGGAGGCAGGGGTTCTTTTGAAGGCAGTGGGCCCACTGAAAGCAGGTGCAAGGATTCCGAGGTAAAATAAAGAAAAAAACCGGTTGGAAGGAAGATGAAGTTTTCCCCATCGAGGCGTATTCTTCCGAATCTGCACCACAACATCATTGACTAGCTCGACAACAGTATAAGGCCCTTCCCAATCTGTTTGAAGTTTCGGTGAAAAACGGGGACGGCGGCGAGGATTGTATAGCCATACAGTGTCGCCCACTTTCAGATTTGGAGGTTGGGCCCTAACGTCGTACCGAATTTGGGTCTTACATGTCGCATTTTGCACAACGAGACGGACCTCGTTATGGAGTTGCCGCAAATTCTCACGAAGACGGGCCGCGTATTCGCCGGAACACGATGCAATCTGCTCGCTCCATGGGGATCGTCCTATCTCGAGGTCAGCTGGCAAAGTTAACTGTCACCCGAACATCAGCATAGCCGATGAAATACCAGTGATGGCATGTGGCATCGCCCGTCTATCCATCAAAAACAGCTGGGCTTTTTCTGGCCAATCACTCTGATCCTTTTCCACCATTAGCTTAAGATGTCGACCTAACGTTTTGATGAAGCGCTCACAGATTCCGTTCGATTTCGGATTGAGCAGAGTGGTTTTAATTTTCCTTATTCCGAGTATTTTCATCACCTCACTGAAAACCGTGCTAATTAACGATCGCCCACAGTCCGAATGGAGCGAAAGTGGAATTCCAAACCGACAGAAGACTACAGAGGAGCGCTTTTGCCACCGTCTCTGCCTTGATGTCCTTGAGCGGGATGACTTCTGGCCAACGAGTAAAGACATCTATCAAAACTGGCAGGTAGCGGTACCCTTCCTCTGTAGTTCTGAACGGCCCGAAGAAATCCACGCAAACTCGTTCAAATGGAGCGCCAACGTTGAATGTTTGTAAGGGTGCTCGATTCCTAGTAGGTTTACCTCTATTTCTGCAGGGATGACAGTTGAAGAAGACCGATTCGACGTCATCAATGTATTCCGGCCAGTAGAATCTTCCCCGCACCTTTTTCACTATTTTGTTCTTCCGGAAGTGCGCATCCTTTATTGCGCTATGAGCCGCGTTCAACACAGTTGGGCGCAGCACTGCCGAGACAACCAACTGAAGGGACGATTTGGTCGGGAATGCGATCCAGCGGCGATAGAGTACGTTGTTTTTCATCACGAGAGAGTTCCACTGCCGAAACAAGTATTTGGTAGGGCCGGAAAGGTGTGAGATTTGAGTTGCTGTAGGCTGTTGACCGCTCTGACACGCTTCATACACAGGACGAATCTCAGGATCATTTTCTTGTGCTTGACGGAGAAAATCATCGTCCCAAGGTGAAGAGAAGAACACAGCGGCTCTTGCGGCGCTCACAGTTACTGCGTAGGCCCGAAGTAATGTGGCGGAGCGCACAAACAATTCGTCATCGGAATCATCTTCCCTAAATCCTCTGTTTTCGTACTTCGTGCAATGTTTGCACTCTTCCAGGCAGGATGGCATGCGACTGAGGAGGTCGGAATTCTGATGCTGGTTCCCTTGTCGATGGCGGATTTCAAAATCGTACGACTGCAGGAAAGCTAGCCATCGAAAAAGCTGTTGATCATGATCCTTCAACGACTGTAGCCAATGAAGGGAGCTGTGATCTGTCCGCACTATGAGTTTCTGGAACTGAAGATAGCATGCGAAATGTTTGATAGCGTACACCACGACCAACAGCTCTCTACGCGTCACACAGTAGTTTCCCTCTTGTTTGGAGAATGCATGGCTCCAATAAGCCAGTACTCGCTCTTCTCCCCTCTGGATTTGGGACAGAGTCTCTCCAGCAGCGTGTAGGGAGGGGTCACAATCAAGAATCATATCGTTTTCGTTCTTGTTTATTTCCGCTTGTAACGTCGTCACGGGAGGGCCAGATGATATCGGATAGCTGAGAACGGGAGGCGCTGAAAAAGAATATTTCAGTTTCTGATAATCATTTTCTGCTTCGGAGGGCCACGTGAATGGGCGGTCTTTCTCCGTTAACCGGTAAAGGGGTTCGGCAAAATTTTTAATGAATCTGGAATAGTATTGGCAAAACCCCAAGAATGGGTTGACTTCCTTTTGGTCGACTAGACGAGCCCAATTCCTGACTTTTTCAACTGTTTTAGGACAAGCCTCGATTCTGTCAGCTGAGACGATATAACCCAGGAACTCCAGTTTTCGTTGTGATAGTCGACATTTCTTGGGGTGGAGTTTCAGCTTTGCCTTGCACATGGCCTTTAACACAGCTTCCAGTCCCATTAAGACATGTGCTATTGTCTTAGAGGGGATAATCACGTCATCAAGGTACGCCAAGCAAACCTCTTTGTCCGAAAATTCTTCGGGAAGTACTGATCCGGCTATTGGCAGGATGGCTTCGATCAACTTTTGGAAGGTACAAGGCGCTCAAGTTAATCAAAACGGCATCTTCTTAAACCGCCACCGTCCATGGCCTGGAACTGTGAAAGCAGTCCTATCCCTGTCTATATCTTGAACCTTGACCTACCAATACCCGGCCTTCAGATCCAGGGAGCTGAAGAATGAAGCTCCCCTTACGTTATCGAATGTGTCGGTGATCCTGGGAAGAGGAAACTAGACTTTTTGGAGAGACTGTTAACCAGTCGAAAATCGATATAGAATCTCCATTCGTTCTTCTTCTTTACCAAGACGATTGGACTATTCCACAACGAATCGGCCGGCTCGATGACCTTTTCCTTCATTTCCTTCATGCAGTCTTCGACTGCCTGTTTCGCGAAGATTGGTAATCGTCTCAGGGGCTGTTTCTTTGGTGCTGCGTCTCCAGTTGGAATGCCGTGTTCAATGACGTCTGTACATCCAATTTCCCAGTTTAGGGAGAAGACATCGCGGTATTCGCATAGGAGGGTTCGTAGCTTTTCTCGTTGTTCCTCGGTGTCTACTTCGGCGCTGTCAACTTAATGTTGCAAACCCGAGGGAAATTTCTCCTCCACTGTCGCTTAATCGGGGAGGATTCGGACGCATTCTGCAATAGCCGTGCCAACGGGCAGCATGATTTTGGCTTTACTTTGGTTCCTGATTTGCAACGTCACTTTTCCCCCCGTTCCACTAGCTACCGTCCGCGCCACTCTGAAAAATCCAGACATGTGCGACTCATTTGGCTTGCGCCGCCTACTCTTCCAGCCATCCCTTGACGGCTCCGGTTCGGGTGCCTGCAGGTCACTCTGATGGATACCGGTCAAAGGAGAAATCAGGTACCGCCAAGGGCCGCGTCCGGCACTTGGATAGTAGTCCACATTTACTACTTCATCAGCCGAAACCATCACAACCGATGTTGTTTTCACCGTACGCACCAGTCGTCGCATTTTCAGCGCCTTGGACGACTTACTACACAGTAGCTTGCGTGAGGACCCGTCGGGTAAAGTAACGTGCAATTCCTGGGTACCAAGATCCATAGTGCGATCGAAAGTCCGCAGAAAACTTGCTCCCAACAGGAATTCGTCGGAGATGTCGGCGATAAATGTCGGAAACGTCACTGATCCCGTATCTGATACACCATATTGACTGGACCGTAGAGGGCTGCTGCATCTCCAGTCGCGGAGCGAAGACGCCGAGGACTAGTTTCCGGAAGTTGATTTTTCCACAGGGAGGTGTTCAATACGCTGATAGCGCTGCCGGTGTCGACGATTGCCTGCCTGGAAACGCCATCAATTTTTAGATTGAGAGTGGGTGTCGAAACTCCGGACGATCCGGGAGTCTCCGAAAAATTTCCAGAAGGTTGCGGTACCGTCGAAGCAGTGGAAAACTCGTTTTCCTGCGGATTCAATGGTGCTGAGGTTCCGATGATTCCGGCATTGCAGACCGTAGGAGTAGAGGGGGGACCGTCGTCGTGATTAGTCAGAAGCGTCAACGGAGAGGTGTTAACTTTGCCCTTCGAATGAAGAGAGGATGCCTGATTTGTAAGCAGGTTGTGTTGAATCCCTGGTTGAGGTAGCGGCGTGCGAGTCGACGTAGAGGGGTTTGTTTTGGCCGGAGAAGAGGTAACTGTTACCGGATCGGCCGTTGCGGTAACTCCAATCAGTTTCCCGACTTATCTCCAGCACTACCCACGGTGTTCGAAGCTGGGAGATGACGAGCACTCGCTGAGTGTGATTGTTGTCGAACTGACGTTCCTGATGACGTTTGCGATTCCAGTGGTTATAATGTCGACTAGCTACAGCTGTTTTGGGACAATTTTTCTGGAAATGGCCCATTTCCTGACAGGAGAAACACCGGGCTCTGTCCTCAAATCGGAAATCTTGACCAAAGCGACGAGCTGGTCGCTCTGGTATGTAGAGGCGGCGGTCCCTGTTGTCTGTGATTCCCGCGCAGACGTCCTCCGAACCCGCAGGTTTCACTCGCGGCGACTCTTCCGCCGATTTACGAGATGACGTACTCTGCACGAGCTGCGACGCGAAGGGCGGCCAAGATGTCTGCATAGTCCTGGACGCGGACGTGACGAGCTACTTCGGGGCTCGCTGAACCGCGCTTGAAAGCGGAAACTGTCAACGCCTTAGCTACCGCCGGATTCGTGTACACTTGACGAGAAAGGCGGATGATATTCCCGGCATAGTCAGTGATGCTTTATCCAGGACGCTGAACTCTTGTGTTAAGTTGCTCCTCAGCTACCTCACGTTGATTAAAGGCTGCGAAATATTCAAAGAAGAAGCACAACTCTAGAAAATCGGAGCGCACCAGTGGGGGCAAGACCTCTGGGCCTCATCCCGCAGGGATGCAAGCAAAGAACCGCGATATTCTTCCGGGGACCACGCGGAGAGGGTTGCTATTTGCATGAAAAAGTCAAAGTACGCAGCCCACGATAGAGAATTCGGTGAACCATCAAAAACTAGTGAGGGAGGCGATGGTTTCGAAGCCATGTGGGGGCGCGGGATCTCGACCTGGGAAGCCGGAGTTGGTGGAAAGGTTCGCGGTTGAATATTCGCGGGTAGAGTAATGCTGCTCTGTTCCGGTTCGACAGACAGAGGAACGCCACTGGGCATGGACTCCACGGACGCAATAGCGCTCCTTGGTGTGATGTTCGCGTACAGAGTAACGTTCCTGGGTGCGGCAGTCGACGTTACAGTATCAATCCTTGCTAGTTGAGGTGGCGGTATAATTGGGGTGGACTCACCTGGTGCGGCCATTAATCGTTGTAACAACCTGGCAATATACGCAAGGGACGCCGCTTGATTTGGAACAGGCGTCGGATCGGGGTGGTTAGCCGTGGGAGGGGAGGTTTCTGCAGGGGCTTGCGGGACGCTCGTGAGTTGTTCCTCCGAGGTGCGGCGACGTACGGGACGCGGGATGGCCGGGTGAGCAGCCGCCGCCGAACGCTTGGCGACGCGACGTGGCATGGGTGAAACGTGCAACTCAAAAGTACGGAAGATGTGAAACCGAAAGTGTAGTCGTACTTCGACATAACACTCCTGACGCCACTGTTAAGGTTTAGTAAGAATAAACTCACTTTAACGGTGCAATTGAATCTCGTATATTTTGCACAGTAGTACCGTCCACTTGCTAAATCAACAATAGCGACGGAGAGTGGCCGCGGTTGGTATGAGAAGTTCGTCGCGCGGCTGTTATGACAATTAATATCGATCGCAGAATCCTCACAATATCAATATTTGCACCATTGCCGACATTTAAATATTTAGGTCATATGTATTTTTGAGCTGTCAGCTTATTTATATATCAGCATGATACACTGGTTTAAAATTTCCCATCTCAAATTCGGATTTTGATCTTTACGTGATATATTGCGCTTAACATAACCGAAAAAAAATACCGTCTACTAATTTTTACCGGGGAGGGGGGGCTTGTATGATTTGAGGCCCACTTTTCAGCTGTGGACACCCCTAATGCATAAGGCTGCGCTCGCCTATGCGGCTAATTTAACTATTCTGTCCGCCCGCCCCATCCTCATCTCTATACGTATGCCAAACAAATAATAAAAAAAATCTGACCAGAAGACAGAGTAAAAGACGATTCATTCTAATGTTACAATACATGCGCGTGCGTCCGCTTTGCCACTTTTTTTTTTCTCTTCCTCAGCAGGTCTTCTCATTCATCGCGAGGATAGCTTCGCGATACGCGGAGGGAATTAAAGAGAAAAGGAAGAGAGGGGACTGTAGCGGAGGGCGCAGCGACTTGGCGAGTGGCCCGGCTGCCTTCCGAGGCGATCAAAATTCGGACTGAAATAGTCGCGTCGAGGTCTGACGTTTCGGGTTTTGGGGCGTAATTTTATGGTGACAGTTTTGGTGAATGTATGCTTAGGAAGAGTAAAAATGTCGCTCGCGATCGACGGAGCCTGATTCTTGATACGACTACGCGTTTCGACGGCATACTTTGTCAACTTGGGCAAGTTTTTCACAATGATGCGGTCGTTCAGAAGTTGAAAAAAAGTGTGTCATGAAGATTGAACCTTCGTGTGTCCCCCTGTCAAATTTCAAGCCATTATCTCAAGAGGGGGCGCCGCAATCACCGTCGAAACGGGGCGATGCGAAGGCGAAACACTACGCCGCGCTATCGCCCAGAGCCATGACGTTAAGCTGGAACAGTATCAGCAAGCGCCCGCATGCAAGCAGCAACTTGTCCGTTGCTTTTAATAACCTGCAAATCTGCGCGCCATCTGCCGTAGATGAAGTCCTTGACGCCAAAGTGGGTGAGGTCAAAGGTCATGTGCCGATAGCGATAAATACCCTGCAATGTGTAATTCACACGCGTTAGCTCATAAGACGCCGCCGGATCAAAGTTTGGAGTATTTATTCGGTATCGTTCGGATGAATTGAATATCTTTCAAGAATCGTTTTCAGTATTTAAAAGTATTTAAGGACTTTTTGGCATTTCCTCCTAACGATCATTTTGGGGCCTTTTCTGATACTCGGTTAAGAGCAGTATCATTTCGGTATCTTAAAAAAATCTCAACAAAAGGCAGTAAGGTATCCTATACAAAACTCTTTTGAGTACTATAATATTGGTACCTGATTCAAAATTTCACAAGCAGAGTCATAGTCAACAAAGAGCAGTAGATGATGGGGGAGAATGGATAGATGAAAATAAACAATTTGCCTTTTGTATAGAAAAAAAAGTCAATACCACGAAGATAGCACGTAGACTGACACTGGACTATGTTTCGGTACATCTACGTAGATTCCACGTGTATGCTCTGGTGGAGGATAGCCTAACGGACTGAGTTTCAAAAGCAAAGCAATTACAAATAGAGTTTTTAAAAAGATACCAAACCGATAATCCGGACAGAGGATCGTTGGAGTTTGTATAAATATGCACTCAAAGGGTACTACACTTTAGTATCGGAAAAAGAAACTGAAAAGGTAGTAATGGGATCGCAGTAAAATCGGAACACCTGTGCGAGGGAATAATCTACCAGTTTTGGGCAAAAACCGCGGTAGGACGTATTTTGTATAGCATTTTCAAGGTAGACGTACGTTGAGCCATCCATAAAGTTAGTAAAGGATTGCTTGGGTAAACTGAGCCTCACTCTGCTGTTGCTCCGCTCAACCTTTCGACTTAACTGAATCACAAATGATTTAAAATCCAACCTTTCAATATGACAACGCGATCATCAGTGGGTTCAAGCCTCCACATAGAGCTAATCAACGGAAACCATTTTTCTTTACTTACAGCGAGAAAAGGGCACATCAGTTGTTCTCCGAACAACGCATTCATTAAATTTTCCCAGACATGTGGAGCAAGCATCTTCATCGTTTTGCAAACTTCCTTACGGCTCAGGATGTGGGCATTATCTTTCCAGCCTCCCATATTGCTCCAACTGGCCACCAAAAT
>Ga0058701_10003878_pt1 | contig 12001 bp, 8 predicted proteins | sample AgamicOrMae_FD_97039 | JGI IMG/M metagenome (GOLD analysis project Ga0058701, IMG submission 97039) | Agave microbial communities from Guanajuato, Mexico - Or.Ma.e | ecosystem: Host-associated > Plants > Phyllosphere > Phylloplane/Leaf | place: Guanajuato, Mexico | collected 2012-06-04 | reverse complement strand
TTAAAGGTGAATCTTTAAAAATGGCCTAATTACGCTTTTGTCACGTTTTACCTTCAAACCCGAAGGACTAACCAGACGCATTAATATTTAGTGTGTAAGCGTGCGGCATGAAAACGATGGGAATGTTAAGTTAGAGGACCCGTACTAAGCACTATTACAAGATAGGTTTCGAAAAAAGTTGAAAATTTATATTGTACTTTCACTTGACTAATTGCGTCAAGGAGTGCTCGAAGTGGCTAATCCTGTTAAGTCAAAAAAGATCAGCCTCCATTTTACAAGAAAAGGTTACCAATTTACCATCTTAAAATCACTCCTAAACAATAAAATACAATCTTAGCCGCAAATTTGACTGAAATCCCTGGAAATGAGAGCGGCTTTTCTGCTCAGTAGCCATCTTTCGAAAATACGGCGATGTGATGACATGTTTAGAACTGTTGAAAAACCTGTTCGGTGCCAGAATCGACAGCGCCAACATTTATAATCTGTTCTTCTGCTTCTCTCACATGACACTAAGGAAGCTTTGTCCACGAAAATATTGCCTTTTGAGCGTTCGAATTTGCGTAATGGATTTGGAATGTTTATGACAAACAGGCTTTGTTCCAAGGCCCACATTCTTAGAAATACTTTTCCAAACAAAGTCAAAGCCCGCACTCCACAATAAACGATGCTCAAGAATGGACGTATGTATTTCTTAAGATTAATCTCCAAACAACAAGGATTTTTTCCCCCTCGAAGTACTGCAAAATCGAGTTTTGACATCATTTTTATCGATCAGATAGTTTAGATAATCCCATGTGAAAGGACTAGTTTCAAGCCCAAGTTCGGAAAATTTATCCCTAATATTTTTTGCACTCTTTAAAAAAATTATATGTCCGCATATCGGCGGCCGATTTGGCTACTTATCGGGCCGACAACGGCAGCCTAACTCTTCCCGATATTTTTTTTAAATCTGGAACGACTTCACGACAATCTTCTAATGGCCTCCTGTCAAGAACTTGTTGACTACCGATGTGAGCCTGATGTCGGTTTCTGCAATCATCCCGATGAAGGATCGACGTCAGAGGACCCAGGTGAAGGCCGATATCGGTTCGATGACGGTAACCAAGTATCAAGCGAATGTCGGGTCTACATCGGTACGGTAGCCATAATGACTTGTTAAACCCTTCATGAGACACGAATTCCATTACATCAGTAGTCCGCGAAGCCTTTCCGTTCAGTGACTTTAAAAAAGATCGTGAATGAAATGAAACTTTATAGCGAACGTTCCGTGACACTTCGCCTGTATAAACTCGTAAGTATCAGAGACGAATAAGATGGAGGAGGCATACCTCTGACGAGCACGATACGAGTGATCTATCTTTTAGCGAAATTTTTACTGTTATAGGCACAATTACCAGACTTTAGGCGTTCAAAACTGTCTGTACTTGGTCTCTCCATCAGTTTCTTTAAGAGACACTCGCGAATCATTCAGACGAAACCCCAAATAACGTCTGAACAATCGCATACAGTAGAGCGCTAAAGTATAGGTCTCTCTTATGCTGTACGTTTTTGATACGCCACATCTCCCTCACGCGTCTCATAAAGGCATAGACCATTACACTGAAGAATTGACACAGTTTTTAAACTCCAAGAAACGCATTTAAAAATAGTGATTCAGCAATATTCCTACCTAAATATTCCTGACGAAATGTCCTACAAAAATGGGGGGAAATAACATTTTAAAACATTTTTAGCAGTGTCTGGCACAAAGCCTTCGGTTAGATGCATTCATCCTGTAAATGTGCAATATAGCTAGAGCATGAGACTAATAGTCTCATGGCTAGAGGACCTTTTGTTGATCATGCAATCAAATGTACAAAACTCATTTTAAAAAAATGTCCAGAATGCTGGAGCATTCTTGCTGGGGCATTGCATCGCTGCGGCCTCAAGACGTATCACCCTAAAAATCAACAATTACCAGGCGGGATCCCCGTTAGCAAAGCTCATCCAAGCTCGCCTCGGCGCGTGTTGCCCAGCCCCGTTTAAAGTGATTACCAGATTGACATCGCACGGGAGCTGACTTCGCTTTGTAATTTGGTTTGTTGGGAACCCGGAAGTAGCGGGAGAGGGTGCAACCTGATCCTCGTAGGGTGCGAAAAGGCGGCGCGGATTAGTGGTCAGTGAGAGAGAGAGAGGGGGAGGGGGTGTAGAACGGCAAGATTGCTGTTATAGAGGACTTTCCACGTATTCCATCGTGGAACACTTCTGTAGATATCAAGTTAAAGAAGCTTAAGATATGTCTTTTATCGTTGACTCACTTTCCCTCGGCGTGCAATGTAAATTTCAAGGGTTGTAATTTTTAATACTTTTCTTTTTTTCATCGTAGATTGCTGAGTCGAGCGGAGCCCAACGCAAGTATACAACTTGTAACCTCAGTTAACCGAAAGAAACGCCAAAGGCGTGTGTTACCGCCTTGTTATCGGCCGACGGCAGCCTGCTTGGGTTAATTAATCAGTAAAGGCGTAGGTGATCGTCGAGCGAAGCGATTGCAAAACGAGGCACAGGGCACCTGTGCGTAAGCGTCATGAGGTTGTCAACAAAGGTTAGGTGTAGGTTAGGTATATGCCCTATGCCTCGCTCCATTCTTCTTGGCGACGACAGAACGCGTGAGGGAGAAAATGTGACCTTCAAAATGCGGTACAGTGAAATTTCTCTATGAAGTCTCTCCCTACAACCTTTTTCTTCCCTACAGCGTTCAAAATATTTGGTCCCAGCAAAATTCCATAATATCAATGTATTGATTTCCTCGATGACGTTTTTCTTTGTAACGTTTTCCTCCCATAACATTCGTTTTTCCCATCCCCAAGGAAGATTTCGACTTCTATGTAACGGCTGGTGCTGAAAGTCCCAATCCAACGTAAACTTGCAGGTAAAAGTCGCAAACGCGAAGATAAGCAAAACAAGAACGAGTACATTAACCGATCGCTAAGTTGCAGCGCACTACGCAGAGCCCTCAGCTGGTTTCATAGGTATCTCCGAAGCTACACGATGTAAGAGACGAAACTATAGACAAGTTGCATAGACTAAACCAAATGTCGGACCAAAATAAAAATGAGTAAGTGCCCAAGCACTAAACGGTCCGATAGCGGTCAGTTGACCGTTTTCGGTTTTCACGCTATCCCTAGTCGAAAAATAATTTTAGTGCGAATCTGCTTTTTCCCGACTTTTAATATTTTAGCATCGTAAACCTTCCCGTGAAATATTTTTTTAAAAAATACCGAATTGTTTAGGCGCAATACGCGGGTCTACCTTCAAGGTTCGCGAGCGGTCAATTGACCGTTATCGTTAATAAAACCTTTTTTGTTTATGGTATTCTAATTGTATGACTTGAGTTTAGCTTACATAGATTGAGCAAGACTCATGACATTGAGAAATCGTCGTTAGTGGCAACTATGCGCATAGGAATTGCACCAAACCTGAAATAACGGTAAGCGGTCAATTGACCGCTTTTGGACCTTTCCGGAAGTTTGCGTTCCTAGCCCTTTAAGAAGTGACTTGAAAGGCTTATTATATAGAAGGCCTCCAGTGTCATAAATGAGTTTTTAACTATTTCAAATTATGTTTAGTATTATAAAGTACACGCTGGCAACATATAAACCCATTGCGTTTGAGAAAACCCGGTAGCGGTCGATTGACCGCTCGTGGACCTTCAAGGTAGGCAAGAAAGTCCGGACCTTCTAGTGCTAGGCACCAAAGCCCTACAAGTAATTTCGGCAAAGCGTAGGCAATTCAAAATCGCTGCTTGTCTTTTCCATGTGCAGTTTAATGCTTTGCGGCAATTCAATTTTTACATGCGATTTCATTTCTTATGAGAAATAAAGGGATATGAAATATGAAAAGAAAACGACGCAGATATCATGAAAAGGCTAAAACATTTTTTTTCTGCTACTCTTTGATAATGTTGCATTTAAAACACGTTTTGAAGCGCAACCAGCGTGGTAAAAGCTTTTACTTAACTAACTTGTTAGCTTCATGCTTTTAACGCCTTCCTCCCTATAATGTTTACTTCCCCATTGCGTTTGTAACGCTCGGTCCCTTGAAAAACGTTAAAGAGAAGTTTCACTGTGTGTATGAAACGTTGCCTCAATCGGAATGGCTCGTTAGGCGCTATTCATGAGGTGTCGCCCTTTTACTTGAAAGAAATCTCCAATGTAAAGAGGAACTCATTGTAGGAATGCCAACATTGTCGATAGCAATAATCTCTGTATAATTACTTAGATTGCTCTGTCCAACCAAAAGTCTATGTTTTAAAGCACTAAGTAAATAGGTTGGTTCTTTGTTGTCGGTAACGGAGAAGGAAGTCATCGATGATCGAATAACTTTGTGCATCTCCCAAGTATTTATTATGGGAAAGAAGAATTTAATGGGCGGTCTGTGATCCCTCTTTCGGTAAGTTGAAAGCACTGAAACTGTTCCGAAAATATCATCACCTACAGATACTATAAAAAAGCAGCATACGCCAGTGCGAAAATGTCTGATCAGAGCTGCCCCCTCTGATCAGGAAATGTCCGATAAACTGATCAGGCTCTGATCAGATATGCCAGTCCTGGTCAGTTTATCGGACGTTTCCTGATCAGAAAGGGCAGCTCTGATCAGACATTTTCGCACGGGCGCTACTCGTTATTCCACTCAAAACATTTGTAGTCCAACAAGAACATCATTAGCGCATCATTACTCGCAACGTAACTCCACATGCATAAAAAGGAAAGGTTTTAAACGTAATACCCGAGTGTAGGGTAAAGTTGTCATCTTTCTCTCAAAATATTTGCATCATAAGAACAGTATTAGGCATTTATGCTCGGACGATACTTACAAAGACAATACGCCAGCAAAAAAAGTGTAAATCACTGGTTTTTCTTGAACCAAGAACTTTGCCTTCCACCAAACGCCAACCCGAAAAAAATAATTATAAAAAACAGCGTGTCATTTACCCATAATATTTTTATCAAGACTTTTATTTGCACGTCATTTCGCCCGGTAATCCCAATGGGCAATTAACTAAATCCCGGTTTAATCAAAGATTCGGTAGGCGGGAGCAGAGTCATCGATCAAGACGGGGAACGCCCACAAAGCGTGTGAAAATTGCAAAAGCGGTTATGAATATTTTAGTGGAGGCGTCAACTAAGGGTGGATATTGGGACATTGGGAGGGGAAGGGATAGGGCTGGGAGGGATGCGCTAAGTAAATCTGTGGTCATTTCGACGGGGAGGAACCATAAATGGTGACATCATCGGAGGGTTGCAAACAAACGGGAGCATATGCTTACTGCATCTTTGTCGGGAAAGGCGATGCCAGAAAGAACACTAATAAAAAATAAAAAAAACGAATTGCCATCACCCACCACTACTCCCAAACTAATCGAATTGTTACACTGTAAACTCTCTGTGTAGCGTGGTCTTCCTCTGAGGCTTTACTTTTTACTTTATTTTTTTGTCGTCAAGCCAAGCGGATATGAGAGCACAGGATACCTAACCTGGCCTAAATTTACACTAATGGACTTCTAGCCTCATGTCATGAACCTCTCAACTCCTACAGCAGCAGCTTTGTTGACGTAACACAAAGACGCAGGAGATGCCATTCTTAAAATTTGCAATATACGCAACTCGTCAAATGCATATTCAGAGCGGTAAACAAGCTTGGCAGGTGAATGGAACCAGCCGGAGTACTTCTCTTTGAGCACTCCCGTATGAGCTCGTCTCATGACAAACTTCGTCATCAAATAGTATTTCGCGGGCAGTCTTTGAATTCCGCGCACTTAGTGTGCCTCATTCCTCCGCGCAAAGTGCTGCACTTTGAGGTGTGAGTTATAGACGCGGTCACGGGACGTGACCGGCGCCTTGTGAAATACGGCCAAACTTTAGTTCCAAAGACGGAAAAGGCGCCGCTCGTATTTTACCGCCGATTCACTGCTAATACATTTAGCAGTGGAAAGTAGTCTTTAGGATTCCTGTTATGAGACTCAACTGCGTAGAATTGCAATGCTTAGGGTTTATCTTTGGCGAAGCAAGGTTTACTTAGGTGATGCTCGAATATCAAACTCAGGGGGGTTACAGGCGGCTGCTGCCTCACCACAGGCAAAAGTACTCTGGATGGCTCGAAAACTGATATGTTGTCAGTCTGTGAACGTTGAGTTCAGAAAAGTGCAAAGCAAGATTCAAAGTTCAAAAACATATTTTTTAAAGCTTAGTTTTTTTTTAATCTTACTCCTATGTTAATGAGAGCACTGTCACCCTGCAGATTATTTAGTTAGAGATAAGACCAGATGGGACCTTCTTGAGTGATCTGTATTTCGACTGATCTTGCTCTCCGTTCCAGCGATCAGCTTTAAGTACGAGTGATCCAAAGATGCACAAGTAGCATGATTGGAGGTTGAAGTCTGCTCGCAAGCTTTTAAATAAGGTTACGTATGATTATGAAAGACTAGTTAAAGTAAAGATCGATTGAGATAGGTTTGGATTGGTTTATATTTAATTGGGCTTTTCACCGATATTTTTCTCGTTTATTTGATGTTGTTAGGTAAGGTTAGGTTAAGATAATTTAGATTAAGTTCTCAAACTCATTACACACGGCGGTAACACACTTCCAGTCAAATAATCGGTCAAGGGTGGGCATCTAAAAGCAGACCGCAACCCTCAACTCAGGGTTGCGGACACATGTGGATCACTCGAACCAAAAGTTGATCGATCGAAACGGAGGCTAGATCAGTCAAAACCCAGATCACTCGCTACGGGTCCGACCAGATTTAGCGTCTTTAACATTAAAAACCTAAAAGGAAGTGATTCTTGGAAAAACAGCTGTGTATTTGTCTGTCCGCCTGCCCGTCCGTACGTTCATCTGCCACTCGCTAACGGAAACATTCGTGAAAATTATCAAATCGCCTTTAGACTTTCCGGAAATCTGGTTTTGCAGAGCATGAGGCTTACAGTAGAAAATGCTGATCAGGCTATCCCCTCTCTTTAGGGTAAGTGTGTTCAAATTTTCAATCGCTGGAATGTAAAACGCGGGGCTCCATACAGCTGAACATGAAAATAATGATATTAAGGTTTGCGCCGAGGCCGTTTTCAACCCTCTCAAAAGTAAAAGACATTTTCCGTACATTGATCAGTGCGCTGTCTGCCATACCTTGTAATAACGCTGGTCAAGCTTGATAAAACTAAACGTAATCAAACCTAAGTTAAAGCTAAAAGCTAAAATAAAATTATTAAAAAATCTTAAATTGGTTGGATTGGGTTGACTGGCCCAAAGCCGGCAAGTCCGTGACAACGGTGTTGTTGCGGTTACCTGCGAAGTTAGTTATGCACTTTAGGAGTAGACCTGATTTTGCACTTTAAAACTTGATACCGATTACCGATATTTTAAAACTAAATACAGAGAAAGACGCGGTTAGAGCTTTCATGGGTACGTTGCCGGCCATCTTGGGGTGGCGAGCAGAGAGGACACTGGGGTCGCCACTGCAGCGCAGTGAGCCGCCCTTCCGGGGCTTCTATCTTTCCGGGCTAACTGGACAAACTCGCGTAAACAATCCGGACGCCACTCCTCCAGTTAATTACACTCTGCTAGGTGCACTGCATCCGCTTGTACATTTCAGCGGGATTTGGTTCTATCCAATTAGCTAAAACCATCAGCACGTGCCATGCGCCAAGACTTGCAATCCGCCTGCTGGTCAAGCAGATGGTTCGGGGTATGAGAATAAGATATTGTAAAAGGCTTAGTAGTGTAGCCACAAAATGAAAACTATTTCCTCGCTGCTGTAGAAAGAATCGAATGATTGGTTAAAATGTATTTTTGGCCAAAGAGCATTTTTTTCGTAAGGTCACGTGGATTGACTTTGTGTAGTTCGAGGTTTTTTTATGTATACACATTTCTGTGCCTTTTAACCATGAAACCAAAGCTAATGGACAGGAAACGGATGGGCCCCGAGATGGTTACTTGCCTCATTACGTCAAATAACTCATCCCATGGGCAATAAGAGGTAAGAAATTTGGAGCGCATTCACAGATACAGCGAAAAACCGAGCCTGGAGCAGGCCAATACTTCCATGTCCCTCTGTCTTTGTGTGAGGGCAAAAAAACATGAGAGGAATAAATGTGAATAAACCAAACAAACAAAAGCACAATCAAATTTGTTTTCAATCAGCAGTAGTTTCAAGCAAAATCATCCGTTAAAAACTCAGGAGCTAACCAGGTTTATCTGAAAATTAGTCTGGCCGTCAGACCAGCCATAGACCAAGGCGAGCACTAGAGGGGCGTTTTGAGTCCATGAGGTACGGGAGATTGAGTACAGTGTGCGCTTAATATCTATCCAATGAAAAGTTCCTCGAATACGACGAATGTTCTTTTGCATGCAACATTCGTCAATCGACCGAAGATACTGTTGGTGAATCGACCAATGTCGGTAAGTCCTAATAAGAAAAATTATGGTTTCAGTTGATGCGAATCTCGGCCAGTTCAGTGCGGTAGACCTGAAAAAAAAGTGTTCAACCATTTGGCATGAAATACATGTACCGGTACATCGACCAGGTGAACCGTGTTCAATCAGCAAGAGGTCACTAAAGCCCCTGCCCCCGACGTAGCCCAGGATAATGGGAGAGCCACCGAGGCGGCGACAAGACCGTCTCTTGACGGACTCCGGAGAAGTCCCTATCCTCTGGTTGCTTCCGGTGCCACCGGAAATTCAACGGAAATGAAGGAGGCCACTGGAGCTAGGGATCATGCATAGCGCCAACCCGGCCATGAGCCAAAGAGGACTCCGCCGGGACAAAGCAAACTGTTTTCTTATAACTTAAGACTTAAAATAATAGGTTAAAAAGATTACTTATTTTCGAATTTTGTGATCGTGGCAAGGACAGGAAAATCAGTAAAGTGAATGAGAAACGGAATTTTTCTTGGTATTTTTCTTGGGGGCAGAGGAAAAGAGTTTATTCCAAGACAAAGTTCTTGATGAAATGAATTGTCATTAATTGGGTACCTCAAATTATCTCATTGATACGCCGCTTTTAAAATTTATGGAAGGGCGACGGTTGAGAGAAACAGAAAAATCCAGGGTACGGAGAAATGCAGAAGATCGGGGAGAAGAGAGAAGAAAAGGCGTAGAAGAAGAGAAAGAAGATGAATTTGAAGTGTCAGTCGATAAAAGCAAGAGGTGAAGAGGAAAAATCCGAAAGTGAATAAGGAAGAAGAGGAAGCTGATGGGAAGAAGAGACAGGTGCATAAAAAAGAAAGGCGGAGGAATAAGAGGATGGGAAAGAGGAGAGGATTGGAGACATAGGGCGCCAAGAGTAAGAAAAAAAAAGAGAGGTTAACGTGGAAGTTTACGGGAGGGGGGGGGAGTACAAGAGGAGGGTAGAGCAGAGGAGAAAACTGTTCCCACAAAAAAAAGTAGTCTACTGGATTGAAAGGAATTGGGATTAGTGAGATAATAGTCTTAAACCGCTGGTGTTTACACCATAAGTCAACAAGCTAGCGACCCCCGAAAGAAACAAGCGTAATCTCGGGGGAGCTGGTGCCGCTCCCCGAGGGGTGAGGGTAACTCGCACCACGTTGGGTGAGGGGAGGGGGCACGCTTCTGGGAGCGGATTAATCGGGAGAATAGATTGTCTTTCAAAGAATCCGCACAGTGTACATTTCTAATCTTTTTCTACAATGGGAGCAAAAACTAGAAACAGGATCTCCAATTGAACGGGAGTTTTTATCATAATTTAGGCAAAATAGGGTCAAAGTTTAGTTCAACTGCATTAACCTAATAGGTAGGTCAGATGAAATGCATAATTTATTCCACTGGGCGGAAGGTTATTTAATAGGTTACGATGACCTTGCATATAGGGATAAAAATTTAAGGGGGATCTAGCAACGCCATCTTGAAAGATTAAGTTTTTGGCGCATTACTCACTTAAAGGCTGCAATATAAAGAATCAGCCGCCGTCGATTTGTAAACGTACTTATTACTTATTTAAATATCAAAAAAGACCAACATAACTATCACCTCACGACCACGAAATTTAAAACGCTCGTTTTTTTCGTATTTCAATCCGTTTTAAATTTCCTGGTCGAGGTGATAGTTATGTGGGTCATTTTTTGATATTCAGATAACTAGCGATTATGTTTACAAATCGACGGTGGCCGATTCTTGATATTGCAGCCTTGAAGTGAATAAAGCGCCAAGAACTGAATTTTTCAAGATGACGTCCTGATGAAATCCTAAATGGATTTTGGTTAAGGTTCGGTTACTGCATAATTCCTGCACTAACAGCAGCGCCGCACCACACCGTTCCTAATATCTCGGCTGTGAACAATCGGCCGAGCAATCGGCCGGCAGTTCCAATCTCGGATCACCCCCATTTATTCCTTGTCGACTTTTAAAGTGAGACCGCAACGACAGGGACATTATCACGAGAAACAAGCACTTTTCATTGTCGCAATCGAGCCAATTTTTCAGCCCTTTCTTCCCACGGAGGATTATGTCGTCTCCCACTTGTTTACTCTCGACGAAAATAATCAATTATTCCCACGAGCGGCCCACACCCCGCACATATGGACTGCGCTTTTTTTCCTATTATTGTCGCGTGCTCGCATTGCCTTTTGGGGTGGAGGGGTGGTAGCAAGCGCGAGATGTGGTTATACGATGCCTTTCAAGCGAGCAAAGTGGATTACGACGAGGAACTTCCATTGCCACTTTTCGCTGGCTCGACTCGAGGGTCAGCTGAAGAGGAAGGTGCAACCACGGTGCAACTACTTATGTGGACATGTAAGTTGGCCAGCAAAGTTCGACGATAAAAGGTGAGAGATTCTCCTTTTTTAAGGTCCTTTTCCGTTCTGAAGAGGCATTACTACGCTTTTGAGTTTTATTTTTATTGTTATACTCGTGTGATCATGGGTCACAGCGCAAAATTCAAAATTCAGGCAACTTTCACAGCCTCTTTTGTGACTTGAAGTGTTCAGCAAATAGCTAAAAAAAAAAAAGAAGACGAGTCTTTAAGCGAGAAGAATGAAAAATAAAAAAGGGAAAAAAACGGAAGAAAAAGAAAGATATTCCGATGGCTTCCGTCAAGAAGTTGATAGGTGTGCTAATCCAACCGCTTTAGGTGCCGCGCAGCGAAACACAACGATGTAAAACCGATTGCACCTCTTGATGGGAGCCATCGAGACATCCTGACATTAAAATCACTACCCATCATACGAACAATAAAAAGTCTCTTGATCATTCTCCTTGTTAATAAGACGGTTAATAAAACAAGAGCAATAAAGTCATATTTCACTGATTGGTTTTAGATCATTGTGGTACGTCCTGTAAGGTATCATCTTTCCTAATGGACGCCTCTTCTCTTAGTTGTACAAATGCCTTCACAGGTAATTATTCTACCCACATACTTTATGCATTATTCTTTGAAAATACTTTCACATGCGATGTGATCCTAAAAGTGCATTTTCAGAACTCTTTGGAGGTCCACTCTACACTTTATCTCAGTATATTCCACAATTAGAACTCCTTTCGTTGGGTACTCGCTTATCGTTTCTTTCCCCTCACCATGTTGTGAGTTATGGTTTTCCCATTCAAATGAGATACCATAAACCATGACATAGCACCCAGAAAGTAATCTCCTTGGTCCAGCAAATCCATCCCACGATAAACTTCACCTTGGCCGGATCAACTTCGGCTAGCATTCATTTACATAGTTTTTCCTGACTTGTCCTGCGGACATTACCATTGTAAATAGCGATTTGTACTATTTCTTAGTCAAATCATTGTCATGACTCCGAATCTAAGTGCGCGTAAAAGCTGAACACGAACAAGAGTGAAAGTAAGCGTAATAACTTTTTTTCAAGGAGATTTTTCCAACTATTCCTTCCGCATTACCTTTAGAGTGTTACGAAAGTGCTGGACTGAACGCACGATTTGTGGCATAATTCGATACCGACCTATGATAGTGTCGTATCATTCTGGGCTGTGCAAGTACTGTCGTAAC
>Ga0058701_10003877_pt1 | contig 12002 bp, 6 predicted proteins | sample AgamicOrMae_FD_97039 | JGI IMG/M metagenome (GOLD analysis project Ga0058701, IMG submission 97039) | Agave microbial communities from Guanajuato, Mexico - Or.Ma.e | ecosystem: Host-associated > Plants > Phyllosphere > Phylloplane/Leaf | place: Guanajuato, Mexico | collected 2012-06-04 | reverse complement strand
GTCTATGCAGGAGGAAGGAGAAAGCTAAGAACCTCCATTTGCAGTGATTGGATCTCAATAGTATACAAGAAAGTCTCACAAGTCAATAAACTTTTTGATTGAACGGAATAAATGTTTAGTGCTGATACTCAAGCCCATAAAAGTAGAAGCAAGCATCGAAGGGTTGTCGGTAACTTCTGTTCTCGGCGCGAAAAGCAAGAGGCTATGAACGAAGAAGTCTATGGATCGTTCCCGCGACACATAACATGCGGGCGGGGCATGAGAGATTCACAGGTCATTGGGCACAAAAGCGCCCCCTAGCGGGACTTCGAAGTGTATTCATGGTTTGGCTTGATACTTTGACATCACGAAGGTGCTGGGGTTTACAACCTTTAGGTCCCTCGTAACTTTGATTACGGCAGGGATCTTTACTGCAGCGCAACTTCGATAGAAATTAAAGGACTAAAAATAACTTCGAATTATCCACGAATATGAATTTTGTCCATAACAATGAGGCATCATACATTTCTAGCATACACAATTTAAGCATCTACGAAAAAGTGAAAATTATTCCTGACGTTGAATAATTATTCAAGTTGTAATATATGTAGGAAAGTACTACTGTTCAGCTATCGGTAATTACAACAATTAAGAAGAGAAAATTTGTGGCGAGAAAAATAGTTTTCGGCGATATTACCCGTGGGAAAAAAAGGGCATACATGTAGACGTATAAATTGCCATATATGTTGCATATGCAACATATGAGCAATATATTGGCTGTAGACATCTTATGTATTTGGCCGAAAATATGCCTCGCATATATATCGCATATATGTAGCATATACAAACATATGTCACATGTGTTACATATATGTCACATATGCCGTATGTATGCAACATATATGCGACATATATGCCATTTTTTCCACGGGGATCATTGATTACTAGTGGACACCATATTTCAAGGATCGTATTTTTCATTTATTTGCGTTGTACACCCGCGTAATTCTTCTAATTATTAGAGGAAGGACTTAGGACATAAAATAGCTATGTTATGTCCATTCCTAGGTGATGTTAGGTTGAGATATTTTTAGTTCATTAATGACCTTCTTGGTGTCCACGCCAAGCCTAACGCCTTTCAATTCTCGGAGGCATTACCTTGTATTGGACGAGTTCTTAGGTGCCCTGTACCACACTCCATGGTCACTCCGTTCAGCTTGGTGACGTCGAAAAGGTTGAATAAAAAAAAGGTTTCATATACGTACAAACCAACAATGTCAAGGGAATAATGGTCGTAAGGCCAGACATACCGTATACAAGGAAGTGAGAGAACATGTAGAAGCGCGAGACAAGAAATTCTCACCGCCCTTGTTTCCCCATAAACTACGAACAGGCCCAGAAGGGATCAATAGAGGTTTCCTGACAATTTTACACTAGTGGTAGAAACTCTCAATATTTCGCTGTCCCGAAGGCCTGTTAACAAGAGCATAGCCACCCTGCTTATTACAAACAATCCTTGTTAGTGTTACACAAAAAGAACCATTAAATTAACTGCGGACCCTAAAAAATGACCCTCAATCAAACCTTATTGGCCTACATATTGTAGAGCTTCTGAAAAAGATTTACATTTCTGATCCGTCCACGTAAAAATCAACGGAGAGAATGTGCTGATCTGAACAATTGAATAAGTAAAAGTGCGTGTTTTAACAATCGACCGTAACTCCGGAGAGGGTATTAACTTGCGTAACAGAGTGTTAACACTGTTTGTAATGATCACATCACGTAATAGTCACGTAACAACCGTAATAGTCAAAGTTATACTCACAAACATAATTAATGGTCTAACAAGAAGACGATTCGAGTGCCTTTAAAAATGTCAAGGCAAAACGTCTTACCGCTCAATATCATAATCTTTTGGCCACTTAGGGCATGTAGAAGAAGCAAACACCCTCCATTACCATGCTTGGTAGGGCAGAAAGGCATTGGCAATGTTGCCAGGTTCCGAAGCCCCGTCATTTTTAAACGCGGTTAATTTTTTAGCCGCGATAAAGATTACTTAGTGATCAACCACAGTTTTGAACTTCTCGGTTCACGAGCGATCCAAAACATACCCGACAAGCTAGGTTATCTCTACTGGTTTTCGAGTTAATCGCGATTAAGGTTTACAAATTTGCTCAATCTGGCAACACTGGGCCTTGGGTTTGGTATAGGATAGGTAGAGCGCACTCACATGTAGGTCTACACTCCATGCACATATTCGTGCAACGTAGAAAGAAATACATTGGAATGTTTAAGAAATCTTGTAACTATCTAAATTAAAAATGCTGCCTTGGATCCTTATTTAGGGCGAAAACCAGCCTACTTGTGAAATCTAACTTAAAAAAATGATTAGATGAAATTCTAAATAGAGTAAATACAACCCTGGAATTTTCAGGGGGAGTAGAATTGAAATCGACCAAAATTTTTCTTAAAGGTTCAATCGCACCTCACGGGGTGGTTGCACTGCAGCTGTCGATCTAATCAAACCCTTTTTTAAGGCTAAAGTAGTCATAAGGATTTATAATGTTAAATGAACTCGTATAGAGATGTTTCTTACGATAAAATGATACGTTTTTAAATGTCGGGTTTCAACATGTTTCCATAAAGTATGATTTCCATTTTAAAAGGTATATATTAATCAAACAGGATAAAGGCCAAATCACGAATAAATAGCGTAAGAATCACGTAATAGTCGAGTAATAGCCTTAATAATTGCGTAATGTCCAAGATGTTTAATAGAGTGTGTTCAGCGAGTTGCCCACTCGTAAATGCCATTGTTCGCAGTATAGCAATTGATTGATTGTTGAAACGCACGTTTTCACTTTGTTGATTTATTCAAATCAGTGCTTTCACTACATTGATTTTTTGTTTGGAGGGAACGTTCTACAATTTCTAGTAAAAGTGATCTTACGGGGAATAATCGTGACTTCATAAACCATGGTAGATTATATGCATGGAATAGTCTACGTGATCATGTAACAAACACATGAGTAAGCTCGTTCACTACCAAAATAGAAATACGAATACCACAATTCTCTTCGCCAGAATTATCCAGTTCCCCTTGTTTGTATAGCAAGTAGAGCCCTAACTTAGTAGAGAGGTGCAAGTCCAACCCCGGCCACTTGCACCTCCGCCCTGTTGAACGCAGTTCGCCCGTAAGAAATACATTGTGACCATCATAGCGGCCCCCAAGGCAGGGGACACAATGCGCGCCTCTCTACGGGGTTATGGGGCAAGTAGGAATTGTCGCCCTCAATGCAAAGGTGGCCATCAATTCGAGGCTAACTCTAAACATTCGCAGAGTTTTTAGGAGAGTGCCTATTGACCCGACTGCCCCATTTAAGGTGTATTAGGTTGAGTTTCGCGCATTCATGTCACCTTCCATTTAAAATGCATTAGTTTGTTTACGTTTTCGTTTAAGTCTCCCTATATTCATGCAAGTCGGGTCAATAGCAATACCCAATTTTTAATGGTTCTCCAATACGGCAATTCTCTTCGTTTTACTAATATGGAAGTACCACAGATAGGCGAAGAAAATGTGGTAAGCTCTGCATCGTCCTGATCGCAATACGGTCGTCTTCGCAGCACACTAACATACGATTAGTCTAGCTCTCACATTCAGCCAGATGATACGTGGAATTCACGTGAATAGTAAAACAACGACCGAGTCCACAGCGATCCCCTTTTCCATGTAGGGTCTGTGAAATGTTAAGTCACAACACGAAAAACAGATCAAAAGTTGCGTGGAATTGCTAGTCCTCAGTATTTAGAGAAATACGTGTGATCATTTCCGAAATTCTCTAGGTTATTCTGAGCAGTCTCTTCATTATAGCGCATGATGCTAGCCTACAGCTTTCTTTTTCCCGCTCGACCAATCACAGAGGGTGTTCGCCGTTGACGTTTCTATGAGTATTGAGGGCTGAAGGGTTTTGAATTTCAAAGCGGAATTTACGTTGCGGTTAGGACGATGGGAGGCTGTGCTTACTTAGGGTTTTGCGCCACTGTCACGGATCCCGATTAAAACCCTTAGGGAGATGGCCCTTCAGTGGCCTCATCTCGGTTCTGAAATCTGTTAATCCCTCCTGAATGAGCCCATGAACGTAGATGATACCCTTGAGACTCTCGACAGAATGTTATTGAACAAAGACTTTATCGGATATTGTGAACAACTGGCAAACGGCGTCAGTCACGTGTAATACTCAAGTATTCGTGGCTCTTACAATTGAGAGAAGTTGTTGGTAACTTCTTAAAAATGTCGAATTGCACCCTCTTAAGCTTGACCCTAACACGTATATTAGCCTCGTTCAATTCATATGCTCATCGTAAGCAAGGACACCACATTTTTTTTTGTTTTGTTTTATGCAACTCTTCGACTGAATGAAGGATTCGTGTAAAATCGAAGTGGTCGAGAATAATTCTAAAAGTAAAATACAGTAGATAGTAAAAACGGTTATAGGCCTATTATTTGGTTCCCACAGTTTTAATCACGCCAGATGTAGCGTAATAAATTTATCCGGGTGTTCAGTTCAGACCTTGCAAAAGCCAAATCGCATAACACCATGCCGTGAATCTCCTTCGCAACCTCTTAGGAAAGTTCTTTTGGAGACCAACTGCGTAGGAGAGCAAGGTAAACACTAACATGTCTGGTAGACCGTACTTTGCAAGGCGGTGAAAATGCGAACCATATGACATATGATTACTTCTCTGGGATGTCTTTTCAAGGCGCTTTCTCCGTCTCTCTCTTATCCTTTCTCTTTTTTCGCTTTTTTTTAAGAAATGTCTTCCAAGTTTTGTGAGCTGCACCCCAATGAGGCCGTCCCTTTTTTCCAGAGACGCTAGCGACTTTATTCCATCTAACTTTGGCACTGCTCCGGGCATTGACATAATAATACCAGTACGAACCTAGTTTAAAAAAGAATCCTTGCAGGAACGCTTTGTTCCAGTTGACGACACGGTGCAAGGTTCAAAACTGCTTAAATCTTGCAGAGGAAGTTTTCCTGTATGAGCGAGTTTTTTGAAGGGAAGGGGAGAATCCTTGTCTAAAATTTAATAACGGCAACGGGGGAGACCGGGAACAGAATCAAGACGATTTTCGCTTCCGCTTTGTTGGAGTGAGCGGACATGGGAGGTTAGGAGTACCGGTAATCTGACCCTACCCTCTACACCTTCTCCTCGAGGTGTTTGTGACAAAATCCTGGAGAGCGGATTCCAATTTGAGTTCTTGGCAAAGGTTATCTTTTTTGCCCAAAACGAAAGAAGGGGGACATTTTTCTTGATGGAACCAAACATTCGTTGAGGGCCTGTGTGTTTACAAGTGGCGGGTAGGAAATGAAGATTGCAGGTCGAATTTTACTGTAATCAACGAAACCATCTCTACGACAGGCGGACATATTTCTGCGTATCCCAAAAGAAAATGCTTAATTTTAGTGCAACCATCCTATTGTAGAGTCCCTAATCCTGTCACAGTTTCCTACTTCCTAGCATGCGGCGACTTCCTCTATCTCCCCCAACGGCTTCCTTCAAAGAGAGGAGAAAAGTAACATCGTTGCAGGCACTTCCAAAGCTCACTAAGATGCTAGATTATTATTTACGTGAAGCTACATTTTCCCCGTATTTTAGCATTACGTAGAAATAAGAAAAGTCGGTATTTACTTAGTTGTCAAAAGAAAGTAACCACCCGCTACTACACAAAAACAATATATTCCTGAAAAAAAAGAAGAAAAGAGAGAGAGAGCGAGAGAAGTTGGCGTTGTTGTGGCGGGTGGCCTCCGATTTCAGCCCATCGAGCAGTCTCTTTGTGATGGTTGGTTTGGCCCAAGCACCAGCCGCTGAGGAGACGTCGAGGCGACGGAGTTGATCGTGTGATTCGGACTTTATAGGCTGGAGTGGTCGTCAAGCTGCCAGCGCTAACAGTAAGTGCTATTGGTGGGTAGAAGGGCTTCGCAGGGAGAGAGGCGACAACTTATACCGTGGTGTGCGCTGATTGGTGGGATACACGAAACCAGCAATGCTGATTGGTGGGATGCACGTAACCAGCAATGCTGATTGGTGGGATGCAAGGGTGACGTGGCAGTTGACACCTCTCGCCTCAGGATATCCTACCCTCTTCCTCAGAGGCTCTCTAGCGGGGAGTACTGCAGCGTCGGATCTGCCTTCTAGACAGCTACTTCAGTGCTAGAGAAAGATTTGAAACTTTCGTTTGCAGAAAACAAAATTTTTAACCAAAGATAATCATAAAACATTCAGGTAGATAAAACTGTACACTCAAAATGTAATGACAAAAGCTAATTCAAAAGGCACTGTTTAAAGCATAGTAAAAGGCCTCAATCCCTTTAAAAGCAAAATTTTTTGGGCTTGAAAATTGAAAGTGCTTGTTTTCACCAGCATAGGAAACAAGCAAAATAGCAATCGGATTTTCATAGGCAATGATAGAGAAACGACCCGGATCGGACAGTCCATGCCTCGTCCATACAGATATCCACAGGATATCCGTGTATCCTTGTCGAATTATACGTGCCATCACAGATATCCGTGTTTACGTATGGATATTCGTGGCGCTTTGTCCGTGATACCATGAATAACCTTGTCGAATTATCCATGCTCGCATGGAGATCCTTATGGATATCCGTGGGAAACCGCTGATACCCACAAGGATATCCACTCTTACACGGGAGCATGGACCGTTCGACCTGGGATCAAACCCATGACTAGCAAAAGTTGGAGCAGCCGGGTCTGTTCACCTAACTTGTCAGCACTTTTCACTGACTTGCACACCTGCTTTTGAATGTTTTACCAAAAACTTCTCCATGCAAAGGGTGATATTATGTTCGAAGCATGTCACATTAGCCTCTTTAACTCGTCAGTTCTTAAAAACAGAAATAGTGTATGCGCTGCTCATCCCTTTTACCCTGAAAATGTTTGTGCCTAAACCTCTCATAAAGACGCTTAGAAAAAACTAAAATTACGCCCTGTTCAACAAAAATCAGTGAGCCCCCATAATAACATTAATTTATATACTTCCGTAATCCCAATCGGAAAATATGATTCTATTTCTCTCACATCCCTGTCCGACTACCAAGATTTAGGTCACCGATATTTGCGCTAAATACGCATCCACAAAACAAACGTTACATATGAAATGTCATGACTTCGATATGCCGTCGCTTTAGGCATGTAGATCTGTCAGATACCCCTTCTATAACTTTTAGCCAATGCACGTGAAACCGAGTAGTTTATGCAGCTATGTTTGAAACAACTTCCTGTTTCCTCCGAAATACTACTTTGCAATTTTTCATTGCGCAGTCGCGCTCTTTGCAAACGCCGTTTTTCATTGACTTTTTTCTTGCAAAACATTGTCAAACGATTTTCCACATACGCCTGAGGAAACCACGTCGACTTATTTCTTACATTTTCCCGTAGAGAAAAATTGATGGATTTCGATTTCAATCCTGTGAAATGGGAAGCGGTTTGCCTACGCAGAAGGCTGCATACCAACCCGCCCTCGACTGCAGCGCAGTCACGACGCTTTCAGCTGATGCTGAAAGCTCATCCAAGGATGAAATTCCATAAAAAAGTGTTCAAAGCTTTCAGAGGTGAATGAACCTTATCTCGTGGAGGCGGCTAGGAGAATTGAAAGTTGTGGTAACGAAGCTAAAGCTTTTAGCTTAGTTTTCAGCGGCTTTTGTAAGGTGAGCGGTGTTTCTCTTTGAAGGTGACCGGAAGTACATTTAAGAAGAAAAGTGTTCCGTGGAAGTGTTTCATACGAAGGTTTACCGTTTCGACCCGGCTAAAACTTTCACCGAGAATTTCGGCAAAAATCGATAATCTCGGCCAAATCAGCACCCTGAGAACTGGTCATAAGAACAGCGTAGATCTAATAAACTTGTCATGTTGAATTATTAAGGTTTATTTAAGTTTTGTTTTGTTTTAATGCTGCCGACTTTTGGCAGCTCGATCAAATCTAAAGTTACTTAACTTTTCAACCGGTAAACCATAATAAAACCTCACACATGGGTCGCTAATCTCGAGAGCTCCATGTATCCGTAATAAAAGCCAAGTTATTTTCATTACCTCTCGTGGTAAAGACAAAATCCCGAAATTCTTGCAACGCTTCATTTTATTCGATTAGGTAACGTATACATTTTATTTGGTATGCTCGTTTGTGTACTCTAGAATAGGACAAACTACATTAAAGGTGGAGTTGACGTCTTCTTTGAGGCTAAGGTAAGGAAGGTTAGGTTAGGATAGGTTTGCTGAAGGCAAAGTCCGCATATGTAAGGCAAGTTTGACTTACAGGGACTCCACCGCGAGTGCACGCCTCCAATTTTACTGAAAGATTCTGGATACAAAAGGGAATAGTGATGAAGGATTTGATTAGGCTAAACAACTAGCTGCTGAGGTTTAAGTTTACAATACGTTAAAAATGGCGTTGGAACTTGAAGAAGAAAACAATAACATATATTTTTCCTGGATAGACCCTATAATAGGCACTTCTTGTGGGAAAACCAACGTGAAGTCAATTTGGGGCAAAAATTTCGAGGGACATTGTAACCAGATTTTGAGCTGTGACCACATTTTATGTGGTCAACATTTTCGTTCAAATCCAGGTATTGGTATTCTTCATGTTTTTTTATTTTATTGCGGATCTACAGGGGAGTGTACGGAATCGTGTAGGTGCCGTGTAAACGTTTAGATACCAGCAAAAGAAAGATACTTCCCTGAATAAAATTTATCGGCATTTATGGCGAGGAATTGAATTTTAGATTGCGCAGAGCAGAAGGTCAGCAAAATTCATCTCCATCGGAAACCTTATTTCGAACCTCACGAATAAGTCAAACACAAAGACTTGGTAACTCTTTCTATAAGTCTGACCGAAACCTTACGCGTTTTCTTCGGCGAAGTTAAAGTTTTGTTAAGGAGGCGAGAACAATAGAACTGCGATCGGAGATCCGTGTCGTACCTGAGGGACCAATGGCCGCAAAGTCTGGGGAGCGTTTTACTCATCTGCTATTCTGGTGTGCATAATGCTGAGCATGTTGAATTAAAACACGAGCAAAAGCAGCTACTCTTTATATATCAAAACCATACCTTTCTTTCAGTAAGCTGGATACGTGTGTAGGAGGGGCTCTCATCCCCGGTTCACTTTTGTTGCAAGGAAAATTAAATAACGGAAGTTCCGCGTATAATTAAGGGTTCCCGTTCAACACATAAACAATAAGAAAAAAACTCTGAATTGGAATGTAACCTACAGATTCAAGAGTTATTTGCAGAGGTAAAATAATTGGATGAGAGGCTTGGAGGATATACAGTAATTTCCTGGACATGAAGAAACACATTTCTACCTTCCTGAATGAAAGGGTAAGCGGAAGTCAATTTATACGGTTTTGTTTGAAATTAATTGGATTTTTAAGTGAACCACAAACAACTCATCTTTAGTTTTCAGGATGAATCGCCATACCGGCTATTGTTGTTTGTTGTTGTATTTTTAAAATCAGCTCCACAGACCTAAACAAAGTAATAATTCCCTCAAAACTTCATTCGAAAATTTCCATGTTTTTTGGTGATGGCTTTTCACCAAAATGCATACTGATATAATTCATATCCAAGACTGGAAACTTTTGTAAGTGGTACTGCTGGGCACTACGCTACAATTAAGACGATTTTGATAATGGTTTGTCGAAAACACTTTTTAGTAATAAAGATAGATCAATCAACTAACCCAATTATTGATACACCATTGACCATGCCTGCTAATACAGAGGAGGCGGTAGTCGCTCAACCATTAAGTGTCACAGTTTAATATCTGTTTTAATCGCGATACTGCACCTTCGATGCATATTTTGTGCAAAATAAATGTTATGATCGTTTGTAACTTAAGCAGATACAGACGCGTCTCGTCGGAAAATTACAATAAAAATCATTTTAAATTTCTGTTCAAGAGGACGTGCCCGCTCCTAATACTCCATTTTGATATACTGTTATGCTTCCTAAATTGCTGTAAAGTTTCCTTCGAACGTGTTTTTGGCTTCTCCCAAACGGCACTTCTGGGTGAAATAATTTACTTCATTCCTCTTTTTTAATTTGGCGCGAGTAATTGTTCAAAGTGACATTGCGGGTCGATGTCCCTGACAAAGTGCACTCTATGTTCATTAAATTAACTCCATAAAGGGGACTCCCCCTAAAGGAAATATTGCTTCCCGTGTCAACTTTTCGGGTTGATGATCTTCCACCCTCCATCAAAGAAAAGAAGGTAGGTCTTCGCTCCGAGCAACGTTCAAAAATGAACAACACAAAGACCAACGCAATGATAAGCTTGAGGTACCTATAGTATTATTCAAATCACAAATTGGTAACAAATATGCCGTTCATTATGAAAACAATCCTTGAAAATAACTCGTAAAAATTTACTTTGAAAAAATTACCCAGAGAACATTTTTACCTGCAATTTGCTATTTTAATCAGAACAGAGGAGTGATAAATCTTTACTATAATCAGTGAAATAGTTGCAGCACCTCTCACGACACCATAGGTATAAACAATCTTCATTTCCACCGTGAAGTACTTTTTTTTCTCACGAAGAAAATCGATGAATTGAAACTACATACAAAACATTCTACAAAAACTTTAGCATCATAAATATATTCAGAAATGATTCAAAATATGTATCCTGCAAAATTTATCTTAAAAGTACTGGTGAAAGTTAAATAACTGAAAGATTTCATTAGTGCGGACTCTTCTTAAGCTAAGGAGAAGTCTGGTTCTAGAAATGTTCCCAGAAAAAAAGAAGGAAAAAATTGTTTTTCACTTGAGGGCATAGTGTCATGTTGACATCTGCACCTCGCCCAGCAAAGGTTGAACTAAAACATCAGATCTGTTAAAAAAGAATTAATCTTCGGTACCTTGTCCTCGGCGAATCGCTATTCGGCAATGGTGCAGGTTATGGGATAAAACGATAAACTAACCCGGCTGTTCTTACCAATAAGGAGAGGAGCCTAACGCGTTGCGAAACAAGATTTATATGCGGCGGGGCCAAGATCTCGTCCTCTTTTGTGGTAAATACGCGCTGAAAAAGGGATCATTTTATAGGCTGTGAATTTGAGAGGTGAGATTTTACACCTGTGCTCTACCATTCATCGCCATGTATGAAACAAAAAAAAAGATGCGCATAGCTCAAGACACATTGTAGCAACAACGCTAGCTCAATTCAAATTTTTACATTTGATCTAGCATCTTTTTTATCTGACATTTTTTAATTTTTTTTAGCGATTTTGTTTAAGAAGACTCTAAAAAAAAAGCAAAATGCCAAATCAACTATCAATCTCCGAAACGCAAAATAATATGTACACTAGCTCTGTTTTTGAATAGAAACTCATGGAACAAAACCGTAAATCCGTAGTAGGGATTTCCGTGATCAACTCTCAGATACCTGAAAATTATCGACGAAAGAGGTCTCATCTCTTTGAGACAGTGTGGTTGAAAAATCCAAAAACAAAACAGAAGAATAAAAAACAGATTTATTTACACCCAATAGATTCATTTAAGACGTGGATGAACCCAGTAACAACATCTGCTAGGTATTTGGCATGATATAAAACTGTGAATAGGTAGGCCTATGTTTCGTGGACAATTATTTATATGAAGTCCAAATTTTGTGTAGTCCATATATTTTCCGTATATACTGTCACTAGATACGTTTGGTAATACTTTTTCAATTAAAAATTGTTTGAAAAACAACAAAAAAAACGTCGATCATACTGTGTAAATGACATTGATTCATTTATTTTCCTAAAGTAATCCATGCACAGCTTAGATGTTCTGCTAAACATAAATGAGTAATGTATGGATAATTGACTACCATACGGATTTAGCCTGGAGCGAAAAACATTCAAGTCAAATTCTGATGTTCTACCGGTGTGGAAAAGTTGTACATGGTCCCCCTGATCTCAAAACGCCGTAGAAGAACTTTCTCCGACGATATCTTCAGG